>Ga0207705_10002322_pt1 | contig 14710 bp, 16 predicted proteins | sample KBSC13metaG_FD_184314 | JGI IMG/M metagenome (GOLD analysis project Ga0207705, IMG submission 184314) | Corn rhizosphere microbial communities from Kellogg Biological Station, Michigan, USA - KBS C1-3 metaG (SPAdes) (version 2) | ecosystem: Host-associated > Plants > Roots > Rhizosphere > Soil ...
ATTGCGACCAGCACCGGCACGATGATCAGCGCGATGATGATCGTCGTGATGATCATGATGTCGCTCTGCTGGCGCGCGACATCGCCGGACGGATCCAGCAGCACCAGGTTGCAGCCGCCGAGCAGCAAAAGGGGAAGCAGCAATACGCTGCGAAGGCGCTTCATTGCCATGGGCGCACTTGGGTCGTATGCAGAAAGCGCCTATGATACCCCGTCACTCCGTCTTTGTAGATTCGACGGTGGTACGCACAAGCAATCGCGTCGTTTGACCTGCGCCAACGCGGCGTGTCGAATGGGCCGTTGCACGCCGTTCGCCGCGCCTGGCGCCGCCGCCGCGCCATCCGTCCAATGCCCGCTGCACACAGCCAACGCCATGCCCACCAGCGATACCCTGACCAACACCCCGGCACCCGGCCATTCGCGCACGTCGTCTCCACATGAAGAACACGTCACGCCGGGCGACCTCGCGGTCGGCGTGGTCGTCGGGCGCATTTCGCAATCGTTCGATGTGTTCGTGTTCGGCCTGGGTTGCGTGCTGGCGTTTCCGCGCGCGTTCTTCCCGTTCGCCAGTCAGCTCGACGGCATGTTCTACGCGTTCGCGATTTTCGCGCTGGGGTTCATCGCGCGGCCGTTGGGCTCGATGTTCTTCCTGGTGCTGCAACGCAACTTCGGTCTCGCGACCAAGCTGACGATCGCGCTGTTCATGCTCGGCATGGCGACCGCCGGCATCGCGTTCATGCCGGGCTACGCGACGCTCGGTTGGTGGGCCATCCTCGCGCTGGCCTTGCTGCGCTTCGGCCAGGGCTTTTCGCTGGGCGGAAGCTGGAACGGGTTGGCCTCGCTCACCGCGTTGATGGCGCCGCGTGAACGCCGTGGCTGGTATGCGATGTTGGTGCAGCTCGGCGAACCGGTCGGCTTCATCCTCGCGGCGGGCTTGTTTGCCTATATCTGGTCCAGCCTTCCGGCGGATGATTTCTACGCCTGGGGTTGGCGTTATCCGTTCTTCGTCGCGTTCGCGGTGAACGTGGTGGCATTGTTCGCGCGCCTGCGCATGGTGGTGGCGCCACGCTATGCCGAGCAGATGACGCATCGCGACCTCGAACCGTCCCCGATACGCGAGACGTTCCGCCTGCAAGGCGTCAACATCGTGCTGGGTGCGTTCGCGCCGCTGGCCAGCTATGCATTGCTCTACCTGGTGACGATCTTCGGACTGTCGTGGGCGCTGCTGTTCACGCAGATGTCGACGACCGGGTTCCTGCTCCTGCAGATCATCGGCGCGTTGGTGGCCATTCCCTGCATGCTTCTGTCGGGCCGCATCGCCGATCGCGTCGGCCGCCGCACCACGTTGGGCGTGTGCGGCGTGTTGATCGCCATCTACAGCGGCTGGACCGCGTTGATGCTTTCCGGTGGCACGGTGCAGGGTTACCTGTTCATCCTCGTCGGTTTCGCGCTGCTCGGTTTCTCGCATGCGCAGGCTGCGGGCGCGGTCAATTCCGGGTTCCCCAGCGAGTTCCGCTACACCGGCGCCATGATCACGTCAGACCTGGGTTGGTTGATTGGCGCGGGCTTCGCGCCGCTGGTGGTGTTGGCGTTGGCGCATTTCCTGGGCGCGGACTACGTGGGCTTGTACCTGCTTTCGGGTGCCGCGGGCACCCTCGGCGCGCTGTGGTTCTCCATGCGCCGTGGCAGGTTGCCCAACGACTGACTGGCGACACTGGGTCAGCTCAGGCTTCACGCGTGCCGCGCACGGCGGCACGCATCAGCCGCATCGCGGCGGGCGTGGTGCGCAGCATCGGCTGGAATGTCGTGGCGCCGGTCGGCACGCGCCGGAACACCTGGTAACGCCAGGCTGCGTACCCGGCGAGCACGCCGTGGGTCAGTGCGAACCACGCGAACAGCGACCACGCGCCGAAGAGCGACATCGCCTCGCCGGCGATCAGCGGGCCGAGTGCGGAACCCACGCCGTATACCAGCAACACGCTGCTGCTTGCCGCAAGCAGATCCTCGGGTGGCGCATGATCGACCAGGTGCGCGACGAGGATGGGATATACCGCGAAACTCATGCCGCCGAACAGGAAGATCGTGGCCGTTTCCGGCAGCACGCGTCCACCGAACGCGATGCCCGCCAGTGCCAGCAGGGCCGCGGCCGCGGACACCAGCGCCAGCGCGATGCGTCGGTCGTGCCGGTCGGACAGCCGCCCCAGCGGCCATTGCAGTGCCGCGCCGCCCAGGATGGCAATGCTCATGTAGGTGCCGGTCGTCGTGGTGTCGAATCCGATCCTGCGCGCGTACACCGGCAGCAATCCCCAGAACGCGCCCATCGCCAGACCCGACAGCAGCGCGCCCGCGCCTGCCGTTGGTGCGACATCGAACAGCAAGCCCAGTTGCAGTTTCGGCGTCGCCTGCGGCTGCGGTTGTGCCTGCCGCGTCAGCAACACCGGCAGCGTCGCCGCGCATACCAGCAACGCGACCATTGCGAACAGTACGAACGGCTCGCCTTGAATCCGGAGCAGCTGCTGGCCGAGTGCCAGTCCGCACAAGTTCACCACCATGTAGGTCGCGAACACCGCGCCCCGCTTGCCGATCGGCGCTTGCGCATTGAGCCAGCTCTCGATGATCGCGTATAGCCCGACCAGCACGATTCCGGTCAGCGCCCGGAGTACCAGCCACGCGATGGCGTCGGTACCGAACGCGTACAACAGCACGATGCAGGCCGCGCATGCGGTGCAGAACGCGAACGCGCGGATGTGACCGATCCTCCGCACCAGGGGTGGCATCACGAAAGTGCCGATGAAATAGCCAGCGTAATACGCGGACGTCAACCCACCCAGCAACGTGCCGGAATAACCAGCGTTCATGCCGCGCAGCGGGACAAGCGTGTTCAGGAGACCGACGCCGATCAGCAGCAGCGCGGTACCGGTAAGCAGCGAGGCGACGGGTCTCAGCGTACGCAGCATGTCGCGCGGCGCGGGTGCACTATGGAAGGAAGTGCACAGCATGCGGCGTGCAGTGTGCACACACCGTGACCATGTGACGAACGCTCGACATTCGTCTATGATGCGCGCTGCCCAAGGTGATCGCCCGCGCAAGCGGGCGGTTGAAACGGGAATCCGGTGACGTCGGTCCATTCGGCATGATGGACGTCCATTCCGGAGCTGCCCCCGCAACGGTAGGCGAGCAACGTTCCGCACGAGCCACTGTGCATCACGCACGGGAAGGCGCGGATCGATGAAGGTCCCGAACCTTCGCTCGCGAGCCCGGAGACCGGCCTGAGGCAACACTCGGACAAGCGGCGGGCTTGTGTCTCGGGGTCATGCGGCAACACGCATGGCACCGCACTCCTTCCCCTGTCCATGACGCCAACCAAACCGCGCGGGCAGGCGCGGACAGGAGTAATCGTGAAATTGCATCGTCATTGGCTCGGCCGCTGCGTGGCGGTCGCGTTGTGCTGTGTTCCCGCCACGGTTTTCGCCGAAGGCATCCCGACCACGCTCGGCCAGATCATCGTCACCGCCACGCGCACCGCGCAGACGGAAGACCAGACGCTGGCGCCGGTCACCGTGATCACGCGCGCGGAGATCGAGCTGCTGCAGCCTTCGTCGCTGCAGGATCTGTTGAACGACACGCCCGGCATGGCGATCAGCAACCAGGGCGGGCCCGGCAAGCAGACATCCATGTTCCTGCGCGGCACCAATGCCAACCAGGTGCTGGTGCTGGTCGACGGCATTCGCGTCGGCAACGCGACGTCGGGCACCACGCCGATCCAGGACATTCCGGTCGACCAGATCCAGCGCATCGAAATCGTGCGCGGGCCGTTTTCGAGCCTGTACGGTTCGGAAGCGATCGGCGGCGTGATCCAGATTTTTCTGCGCCACGCGCCGGGCACGTTCACGCCGAACGCCAGCGTTGGCATCGGCAGCTACCGGCGTTGGAAGGCGTCATCGGGTTTTTCGGCCGCGGGGGACAAGGGCTGGATTTCGGTGCAGGCCACCCACGACCAGACCAAGGGCATCAACGCCTGCCGGGTGGGCGCGGCGGAAGTGTTCGCGGGGTGCTTCGCGGACCAGCCCGATCGCGATGGTGTCCATGACAACGCGTTGACGATCCATGGCGCGTACCAATTCAACGAACAGTGGAGTGCGGACGCATTGGCGATGCGCACGCAGGGCTTCAACAAGTACGACGGCAGCTTCAGCGATTCCGACGACTATGCGACGCAGGTCGTGGGCGGCCAGCTGCATTTCCGTCCGAACGACAATTTGAATTTGTCCCTGCGCGTCGGCAGCAGTTCGGATTTCGACAAGGATTTCCTCGGCGACGTTTATGTCGATCATTTCGACACACGCCGCACGCTGGGCTCGCTGCAGGCGGATGTTGCATTGGGCGGCGGACTGCTCAGCGCAGGCATGGACTGGCAGCGCGAAGCGGTGGCGAGCAATTACACGTTCACGCAGGATGCGCGCACCGATCGCGGCGTGTTTGCGCAGTGGCAGCGCACGTTCGGCGCGCAGTCGCTGCAGGCCAACGTGCGCCGCGACGACAACAGCCAGTTCGGCGGCAAGACCACCGGCAGCGTGCTGTGGGGCTGGAACTTCGCAAAAGACCTGCGCGTCACCGCCAGCTGGGGCACCGCGTTCCGCGCGCCGACGTTCAATGATCTGTACTACCCCGGCTTCAGCAATCCAAACCTGCGCCCGGAAAGTTCGCGCAATGTCGAACTCGGCCTGCGCGGCACGCCCGACTGGGGGCATTGGTCGCTGTCGATGTACCGCAACGATGTCCGCGACCTGATCACCTGGAACGCCGCGCTCAACCTGCCGGACAACATCGATCGCGCGCGCATCACCGGACTGGAAGGCGTGGTCGGCGGCAAGTTCGCGGGCTGGGATGTGCGCGCGACCGCGACGCTGATGAATGCGCGCGACGATGCCACCGGAGGCTTCTACGACGGCAACGAATTGCCGAGGCGACCGCGCCGGAGCGCGCGTTTCGACGCCGACCGCAGCTTCGGTCGCTTCAGTGTCGGCGCGAGTTGGTACATCGCGGGGCGCACGTACGACGACATCGCCAACCAGGATCCGTTGGGCGGCTACGCGCTGGCCAACCTGCGCGCGGGCTGGCAGGTCAATCGCGACTGGAAGCTGCAGCTCGCGCTCAACAATGTGTTCGACAAGACCTACGAAACGGCCTGGTACTACAACCAGCCGGGGCGCAATGTCATGCTGACAGTGCATTGGAGCCCGAATCGTGATTGAGAGGCCGTTGCCGCCGTGAACGATAAGCCGGCACCCATCCTGTTGTCGTGGAGTGGCGGCAAGGACTGCCTGATGGCGCTCGCGGCGCTTCGCGACGATCCGGCGTGGCGGGTCGTCGCGTTGCTCACGACGATCACCGGCAGGTTCGAGCGGGTCTCGATGCACGGCATCCGGCGCGACGTCCTGCAAGCGCAGGTCACCGCCATCGGACTGCCTCTGATCGAATGCACCATCGATTGGCCGTCCAGCAATGCCGCCTACGAAACCGCGCACGCAAACGCGCTGCGGCAGGCCCGCGAACGCTGGCCCGGCCTTCGCCATTGTGCGTTCGGGGATCTGTTTCTCGAAGACGTGCGCGCGTACCGCGAACGGCAACTTGCGGGCGCCGGGTGGTCCGGCGTTTTCCCTCTTTGGGGGACGGACACACGCGAGCTGTCGCAAAGGTTTTATGCGCAGGGCCATCGCGCGGTGCTGACATGCGTGGATACGCAACAGCTCGATGGGTCGTTCAGCGGTCGCGAGTACGATCCGTCGCTGTTCCGCGATTTGCCCGCCGGGGTCGATCCCTGCGGCGAGCGGGGCGAGTTCCACACGCTGAGCTATGCCGGCCCGTTGTTCAACGCGCCTTTGCGTCTCGAGCGCGGCGCTTCGAGCTTGCGGGACAACCGGTTTCAGTACACCGACTTCACGTTGGCGGATCGCGCGGTGTAGGTTGGTGCTGACGCCGGCTTTATAGGCGGAAGCCCACAACGATCCGCTGCACGCGTTGGGCTTTGCCGGATGAAACCCGGCTCAGCGCCAACCTGCGACTTACCGAACGGCCGCGCTTCCCGCGATGTAACGCCAATGCCACGGCTCGTATTCGTAGCCGTACTTGTTGCCGGGCGGGAATGACAGGTGGAAGCCGAATTGCGCGCCGTGCTGCTGCAACCAGGTGAACGCCTTGCTGTGCTCAAAGCTGCCGTCCGCCGCCGGCACGCCCGGCGTGGTCAGGTCCACCGCGCAGCCCGTCTGGTGTTCGCTGTAGCCCGGCACCGCGTTGATGCTGAGCGCCTTCTGGATGCTCATGCCGCTTTTCAGTTTCCTGCGGATCAGGCCGGTCTGGTAGTTGATGCTGCGAAAGCCGGACACGGTTTCGAGCTTCACGCCATCGCGCGCGGCGGCCGCGAACATGCGCTTCAACGCGGTGGCGGCGGGCGCCACCATTTCCACCTTGCGCCCGTACACGTCGTGTGGCACCTGCACCAGATCCTTGCCTTCTGGCAGTGGCACCAGGTTGTGGCGTTCGGCGTAATCGGCCGGGATGCCCAGTCCGCGATTCACTTCATTGATGTGCGCGACCGACGCCGTCGGTTGCGGCGGCCACGTCTCCGGGCATAGTGGCCCGGCGGCGTGCGCGGCGGGAAGGACTGCGGCGATCAATGCGGCGGATACCAGGGAACGGACGAGCGGCATCGGGTTTCCTTGCAGCAAAGCGCCCATGATAGGCGCCGCACACGAACGCGTGCACAACGGTGCGGCAGGTTCGAGCCGCTGGCGGTATCATTGTGCGATCGTTTCAAGGGGTTCCCGCCATGCCCATCTACGTGTTCCGCTGCAGCAACTGCGGCGAAAAATTCGAGCGCCTGCAGAAGCTGTCCGACGCCGATCCCGATGTCTGTCCGCATTGCGGCAGGCACGCCACCGTGCAGCGGCAGGTGACCGCGCCGGCTTTCCGCCTGTCGGGCAGCGGCTGGTACGAAACCGATTTCAAAACCGACAAGGAAAAGAAGCACAACCTTGCCGGTGATGCGGCCAAACCGAAAGAGTCCCCGGGCGACAAACCGGCGCAGCCGGCCAAGACCGGCGGATCGGGCGAAAGCGCCAAGCCGGTGCCCGCGGAGAAGCCGGCCAAGGCAGCCAGCGACTGATCCTGCCGCGCCGACTCCCGCGCAGGCGGCGTTCAGTTTCATGCGTGGAAACTGGCGCCACACCAATCAGGAGGGCCGCCTCATGCGCAAGCTGGCGTTGATCGTTGCGGGTGCACTTTTGGGGTTGGCCGGCGCCGCGACGGCGCAGGTTACCTACGGCAACCAGCCGCCGCCTCCGCCGAATTATCCGGGCTATGGCCCCCAGACGGTTTCCTGCGGCAGCCCCCGGCACCGCGCGCTGCGTTGCGCAGTGCCCGGCAATTGGCGTGGCGTGCGCATCGTCCAGCAGACCTCCAAATCGGCGTGCATCGAAGGCCAGACCTGGGGCTACGATCGCGGCAGCGTGTGGGTCGACAAGGGCTGCGGCGGTGTGTTTGCAGCGGGCAACGGCGGCGGCTGGCGACCCGGTCCAGGATGGAATCGCGAGTTCATGGTGTCGTGCGGCAGTCCGCAACACCGTTACTACTTCTGCCAGGTCGATATCGGCCCGCGCGGCCACGCGCGTCTGCAGCGCCAGTATTCCGATGCAGCGTGCGTCGAGGGCCGCACCTGGGGCTGGAATCGCGCCGGCATCTGGGTGGACAAGGGTTGCGGCGGGCATTTCCTGGTGTCGCGCCGCTGGTGATCGCACAGGGTAATCGCCGCTGAATCCGTGCGCCGATTGGCGCGGGCCGCCCGCGCCAATCGGCTAAACTTCGCCGAATCCCGCTGGATAGATTGAAAGCCTTGTCCTGGTTCGAACGCGTGCGCGGGTTTGTCACCCGTGTCTGGCCATTCGCGCGCTGGCCCATCCTGATCGGTATCGGTTTCGCGGTCGGCTTCGTGGTGCCGTACATGCTGGTGCTCGATCACCGGGTGAAGACGCGCGTCAGCGAAATCGATTTCACGCAGCCGACGCGCGTGTATGCGCGCCCGCAGTTGCTGGAAGCCGGCGTGCCGATGAACAAGGCGACGCTGGGAATGGAACTGCAGATGGCGGGCTACACCGAGGCCGCGCATGTCGCGCAGGTGCCCGGTACGTACAGCGCGGACGGCGACACGTTCACGATCGCCTCGCGCGGCTACATGGACCCGGTCGGCGGTGAATTGCCGCGCCGGGTGCGCGTGACGCTGGGCTCCGGGCGCATCCAGTCGGTGTTCGATCTCACCGCCAACAAGCCGCTGCGCAGGACGCATCTCGATCCCGCGCGCATCGCGACGATGTACGGCTCCGAGCAGGAAGAACGCATCGTCGCGCAGCTGTCGGAACTGCCGACGATGCTGGTGCAGGGCGTGCAGGCGGTCGAAGACCGCGACTTCAAGAACAACCATGGCATCGACCTGTCGTCGATCGCGCGCGCGGCGCTGGCCGACCTGCGCGCGGGCCACGTGGTGCAGGGAGGCTCCACGATCACCCAGCAGTTGGTGCGCAACCTGTTCCTCGATCGCAACCAGACGCTGATCCGCAAGTTCAACGAAGCGCTGCTTTCGATCCTGCTGGATGCGCATTACACCAAGGGCCAGATCCTCGCCGCGTACTGCAACGAGGTGTTCATGGGCCAGCAGGGCAGCCAGGCCGTGCACGGGTTCGCGGCGGCCAGCTGGTATTACTTCGGGCGTCCGGTGCAGACGCTGCGCCCGCAGGAAATCGCGCTGCTGGTCGGCATGGTGCGCGGCCCCAGCTATTACGATCCGCGCCGCAATCCCGAGCGCGCGCTGGCGCGCCGCAACGTCGCGCTGGATGCCTTCCATGCGACAGGCATCCTGAATGACGCGCAATGGAACGCCGCGAAAGCATCGCCACTGGACGTGACCGCCAATCCTCAATTGGTCGTCGATCGCTTCCCCGCGTTCATGGACGTGGTGCGCGGTCAGTTGAAGCAGGACTTCAGCGACCAGCAGCTTCGCAGCGGCGGCCTGAAGGTTTACACCACGCTCGATCCGGCCGTGCAGACGTATGCGGAGCAGTCGCTGGACGAGGCGTTGAAGAGCCTCGGCAAGCGCGGCAACGGCATGGAAGGTGCCGTGGTGGTGGTCGATCCGGGCAACGGCGACGTGCTGGCGATGGTCGGCGGCCGCAAGTCGGACCAGCACGGGTTCAACCGCGCCTACGATGCGCGCCGGCCGGTCGGTTCCAGCCTGAAGCCGTTCTACTACCTGATGGCGCTGAGCAATCCGTCGCGCTGGAACGTGGCGTCGCTGTTGGACGATTCGCCGATCTCGATGAAGCTGCCGAACGGCAAGCTGTGGACGCCGCAGAACGACGATCACCAGTCGCACGGCGAGGTGCCTATGGTCGAGGCGCTGGCCAAGTCCTACAATCTCGCCAGCGTGCGCCTGGGCCTGCAGCTCGGCGTCAATCGCGTCGCGGCGTTCCTGCGCTCGTTCGGCCTGAAGGACGTGGAAGCCAATCCGTCGCTGCTGCTCGGTGCGGTCGACATGTCGCCGTTCCAGTTGGCGCAGCTTTACGAATTCATTGCCGACGATGGCCACGCCTTGCCGCTGCTGACGCTGCGCGGCGTGCTGGACGCCAAGGGCAAGGTGCTCAAGCAATATGCGGTGCAGCCCGGCAAGGGCCAGTACCAGCAGGCGGTGGGCCTGGTGCGCTGGATGATGCAACAGGTCACCGAATACGGCACTGCGGCGGCGATCGGCAATTCATCGCTGGCGTCGCTGCACGCCGCCGGCAAGACCGGCACATCGGATCATCAACGCGATTCCTGGTTCTCGGGATTCACCGGCGACCGCCTTGCGGTCACGTGGATGGGTCGCGACGACAATCAGCCCACACACCTGTGGGGCGCCACCGGCGCGCTGCGGGTATGGATGAAACTGTTCGAAAAATTGCCGAGCGCACCGCTGACCACATCGCTTGACGACGGCATCCAGTACGCGTGGATCGACCCCGCGACCGGACAGGGCAGCCTGCCGCAGTGCGATGGCGCCAGGCAATATCCCTTCATCGACGGCTATGCGCCGGCGGTGCAAAACCACTGCTATCTGCAGCGCCTCGAAAACTTTTTCGGTGGCGGCAGCAACGACGCTGCGGCGCATCCGCAGCCGTGACGATCCTTCCGGAGCAACGCATGACTCGCAACGAAACTGGGGCCGCGCTGTGCGCGGTGACTTTGGCCTTGATCCTGGCAGGATGTTCGCATCCGCCGCAGCCGACGCCGGCAAGCAACCGGTTGTCGCCGACCACGATGGTGGAGGCGATCCGCGCGGCCAACGCCGGCGACAAGTCGGTGGTGCAGGTCACGCCGTTGCGCGATCCCAATGTGGACGGCTTTCTGGATGGCGCCCGCGCCGACGAGGGCGCCGGCAAGTACCAGGACGCACTGGCGAAGGTGGACCAGGCGCTGAAGCTGTCGCCCGACGCCCCCGACATCCTGCAGTTCCGTGCCGAAATCGAAATCCTGCTGGGAAATGACGTGGCGGCCGAGGCCGACGCACGGCGTTCGTATGACCTGGGTGCGAGGGTCGGCGGCCTGTGCGCGAGCAACTGGGAAACGGTGCTGGAAATCGCCGAGTCGAAGAACGACCAGGCCGGCGTGCAGTCCGCGCGCACCGCGCGCGACGCGTGCCACAAGGCCGGGCCGATCAGGATGTGATCCGGCTTGTCTTCCCCCTTCCTGCGGAAGTGGGTGACTCATTGCGGGAACACGCACAGCACCACCAGCAGCGCAATCCCGAACAACGCCATCAGCATCGTGAAGGTGAAGGCAAGCCACGGCGTGTGATAGGCCACCTTGAGTGGATTGGCGCGATACCACGCGCGTCCGTAGGCAAGGAAGCGGAAGCCCGCCGCCAGCAGGATCAGCACACCCAACGCCACCAGCACTACACCGCCGAGCGTGGACAAGGAGTTGGGCAGCAGCTGACCGGTGTCCTCGACGTGCCACGGCGGGTGGCGCATCAACAGCCCGAAGCGGTCCACCGCGATCCCGAAAATCATCAATGACAGCGCCGAGCGCGTCCACACCGCCAGCGTGCGTTCGGTGTTCATGTAGGAACGTTGCAGCGACAGTTCGACCAGTTGCCGCGCAACCTGTACCTGGAGGCTGTGGGAATCCTCGGCCATCTGCGTTCCTTGTGCGCTACTGCATGAACACGAACAACAACGCCAGCACGATCACGCCGAGCACCGCCACCATCACGGCGAACGGAAAGGCCAGCCACGGGCCGAACGATTCGTCGTGGCCCTGCTCGCGCACCCAGACGGCTTTGTAGGCCTGGTGCCGAATGGCCGCCGCCACGACGATGAATACGCCGATGGCGACCAGGAAAATGCCGCCGGCGCTGGATACGGGATTCGGCGCGAGGCGCGTGCCGAGGTGTGCGAAAGCGGGGCGCAGCAGCAACAAGCCGTAACGATCGACCACGGTGCCGAATACGATCAGGGTGAGCGCCGTGCGCGTCCACGTCGCCAGCGTGCGATCCACGTTCATGTAGCAGACGCGCGCCTGCAGCGCCGCCATCTGCCGGAACGTTTCGATCACCTGCGCGTCGTCGTCCGCCACGTCGCTCCTCCAAGCCGACCCTCGACAACAGTTTGTCACTCCGGGATGCAGGTGGCCAGCGGCCGGGGAAACCACGCCATGCCGAGATCGTCTTCGTACTCGCCATCGATCCGGTGCACACGGAGACGGAAGCGTGCTTCCTCGACGAAACCGAAGCTGCGGTAGAGATGCTGGGCACGCAGGTTGCCCGCGCGCACGTTCAGTTCGATCTTGCCGACGCGCGTGTCGTGCCGCGCCCAATCCAGCAGGTTGCGCAACAGCGCGCGGCCGATGCCGCGTTCGAGGTGTCCGGGGTGAACCACGATGGTCAGCGTGAACACGTGTGCGTTGGCGCGCATCGGCATCGGGTCGAGCAAGGCGTGGCCGACCGGCGCGCCGCTTTCCTCCATCACGATGTAGCGACCATCCGTCGCCAGCTTCGCGATCTTGCTTCGATAAGCCTCGACCGGGATCTCGCCCGGCCAGCCGACCAGCCGTCCCGGCGTGCGTTGCGTTTGGCTTCCGCGGCCGCGATGGCTTCGGCGTCTTCAGGGGTCGCGTTTCGGATCTGCATGCTGCGTCTCGCTTGAAGCAGGCCGGGCGCGGCAAACGGCCGCCGGTACTGGCAAAATACCCGGTTCGGAATTTGACAGCTTGCATGTACGCCATCAAGGAAATCTTCTACACGTTGCAGGGCGAGGGCTTCCACGCCGGGCGCCCGGCCGTGTTCTGCCGGTTCGCCGGGTGCAACCTGTGGTCGGGGCGCGAAGTCGACCGCGCGGGCGCGATATGCAATTTCTGCGACACCGATTTCGTCGGCACGGACGGCGAGAATGGCGCCAGATATCCCGATGCGGACGCCGCCGCGGACAAGATCGTCAGCCTGTGGCCGCAAGGTCAAAACGAAAACCGCTTCGTGGTGTTCACCGGTGGCGAGCCGCTGCTGCAGCTCGACGCACCGTTGCTCGATGCCATGCACGCGCGCGGTTTTGAATGCGCGGTCGAAACCAATGGCACACTGGACGCGCCTGAGGGCCTCGACTGGATCACCGTCAGCCCCAAGAGCAACGCGCCGGTGAAGCTGCGGCGCGCGAACGAATTGAAACTGGTCTATCCGCAACCGGTGGCGATGCCGGAACGTTTCGCGGATTTCGCGGCGGCGCATTTCTTCCTGCAGCCGATGGATGGCCCACTTGCCGCGGAAAACACCCGCGCTGCGGTCGATTACTGCAAGGCGCATCCGCACTGGCGCCTGAGCCTGCAAACCCACAAGTACCTTGGCATCCCATGAACGAACAACTTTTCACCATCTGGAAGGAATTCCGTTTCGACGCTGCGCATCAGCTCGATGCCGGCCCGGACGGTGACCCGCGCTACCGCCGCGTGCACGGGCATTCGTATCAGGTGGAAGTGTGGCTGCGCGGACCGCTGACCGAACGCGGTTGGGTGGTGGACATGGGCGATTTGGAACGCCGCATCGAGATCGCACGCGACGCGCTCGACCATCGCCTGCTCAATGACGTGGAAGGGCTCGGCATTCCCACCATGGAAAACATCGCGCGCTTCACGTGGGAAAAACTTGGCGACCTGACGCAACTGCAACGCGTGGTGGTCAAGCGCGTGCAGAACGGCGAAGGTTGCGAGTATCGTGGGCCGGGAGCGTAATTGCCTTAAGTCGCCGTGTCACCGTTTTGTGCTTTGTGTGCCCAGAATGTCGCGATGGCTTCGCGAATGTCCTCGCGTTCCGGAGGCAGGCAGTCGGAGCTGGCGGCGAACCATTCCAAGAACGCGCGGATCGCGCCCGCCTCCGCCGGCGTGAACACGGCGAGGCGATGCAACGCTTCGTCACGTGCGGTGCGCGCGCCATAACGGCGCGGGTTGATGAACCGTCCGCCGCCGCGCGAAAGGCCGTGCGTCAGATGGAAAATGGGGTCGGCCTGCTGCAGGTTGCGATCGATCATGGCGACGAGGTATGCCGGCAGGTAAAACCGGAAAGCTTCGTCGGAGAAGAAGGAAAGCGCCGAGCCGTACCCATCGGGAGCGCGATCGAGGAACTCTTGGGAAAGCTCTTCCCAATGCCGATCCAGCACTTTGGCGAATTCCTGCGCGAGCAATGCCGGTTCGTGTCCTTCGGTACCGCGAGTCAGGCACCAGTGCGGGGGCGGCTCGACATCGGCGAAGGCCAACCGTATCTGCGTCTTGAGGGCATCGGGTTCGATCATGGAGTGGCTTGATCGCGGAGTCAGGTGTGCAGCTTGGCGTAATGTTGATCGTCGTCGTCGTAGGCATGGATGTCCACCAAGTCGCCAGCCTCCGGCGCCGCGACATAGTTGAAACCGAATGCCTCGCACACCTTTCTCATGGTCGAAGGCCGCGCCTTGTTCATGACGAGGAAGCGCAGCGTTCCGTCGCGCTCGGGATTCAGCCACACATCCACGTACGCCGCGCCCGGCGTGCTGGCGACGCCATTCCAGCCACCCTCGACCGCATCCCAGCGCAGATCGTCGAAGAGCGCATCGAGCTTCCCTTTCACCTGCTCGGGATTTCCGAGCGGCTCCGCATGCATGGCCTCCCACGCATTGATGGGCGGCAGCCCCGCGGCGGCGCGGTACAGGTAGAAATGAAAGCTCATGGATTCCCCTGGTTGCGCCCCGTACGGCAAGTTGTCGATGCCGACTCCTGATGGAATGATCTTATGAACGATGAAGCCGCCAGACAACCTCTCCGGTGTGGCCTCGATGGGGTGCGTCATCCGCGGGGCATGCTCGGACCGGGCATTTCCGGAATGCGCTGTGCTCGACGATACTCTTCTGATGTCCTCGATGCTCGATACGCACACTTCCTCCGCGCTGCTCGGTGCGGACGGACCGTTTGCGCACGAAGTTCCGAACTTCGCGCCGCGCACAACGCAGCAGCAGATGGCCGATGCAGTATCGGAGGCGATTGAAAACCACGATGCGCTGGTGGTCGAAGCGGGTACCGGGACCGGCAAGACGTTCGCGTACCTTGTGCCGGCGTTGCTGTCGGGCAAACGGGTGATCGTTTCGACCGGCACGCGCAACCTGCAG
>Ga0207705_10002324_pt1 | contig 14706 bp, 20 predicted proteins | sample KBSC13metaG_FD_184314 | JGI IMG/M metagenome (GOLD analysis project Ga0207705, IMG submission 184314) | Corn rhizosphere microbial communities from Kellogg Biological Station, Michigan, USA - KBS C1-3 metaG (SPAdes) (version 2) | ecosystem: Host-associated > Plants > Roots > Rhizosphere > Soil ...
ATCTGCTCCAGCGTCGCGACGACCGCGTTCGGCTCCGGCTGGTCGGAGGTCACGAACACCGACCAGAACTGCGCGCCGATGTGGCCCCTGGCCAGCCGCGCGAGATCGGTTTGCATCGCGCCCGTGCCGCCCTTGCCGTCGGGCTCGTGCGTGGTGTCGTTAAAATCGAACCCGGCGATCACATCGCGCCGGCGGTCGCGCAGCTGTTCGGCAACATCGTTGTGCCCGTCCCACACCGGCGCAGCCTTGAGCGCCGCGGCGGCGACTTCCTCCGGCGTTCGCGCGCTCAGGGGCGTGGCCAGCGCGAGAGCGACCAGCGGCAGCAACAGACGCTTCATCGGCTTCCCTTCAATATCTCTGCCAGCGCCATCGCCGCGGCCGGGGCGCGTTCCTTAGCGCCGTTGATCATGAAGGCGAACACGTCGCCTTGCTTGCCTTGCCTGCGACACAGCCCGGCGATCCGCTCGATCTCGGCGGGAGGATAGCCGGTCGGCTCGTCGGTCTTCATGTTCTTGCAGCGCAAATAGGCGAAATCCGCGGTGCGCTCGGTGATGCAGGCGCGCCCCTCCTGTTCGAGATAGACCACCGCCACTGTCGCTTCGCGGGCGAGGGCGTGGAACTCAGCACAATCGAAGCTCTCGTGGCCGGCCTCGACCGCATGGCGCAACGGCAGGCCGTTCAGCTCGCGCGGGAGAAGGTCGAAGAACGCCGCTATATCGCCCGCGTCGAATTTCTTGGTGTGCATCATCTGCCACAGGATCGGGCCGAGCTTGTCGCCGAGCTCTTCCAGGCCCTGGGCGAAGAACTTGCCCAGCGACTCTCCGGCCGTCGCCAGCACCTTGCGGTTGGTGACGTAGGACGAGCCTTTCACGGCGAACACGAAGCCCTCCGGCGTCGCCTCGCGCCATTTGCGGAAGCTCTCGGGCTTCTGCAGGCTGTGATATGTGCCGTTGATCTCGATCGCGCCCAGCTGGCGGGATGCCCATTCGAGTTCGCGCCTCTGCGCCAGGCCCTCGGGATAGAACACCCCCTTGCGCCATTCGGGGTAAGTCCACCCGCCGATCCCGGTGTGAATTGTCATTCCCGGAAGCCTAGCGGGTGATTGGCCGGAACCGAAGCCGCTTTCGTGCGGTATTCTGCCCCGGGGGGTCGGCGAAAGGAGCCGACATTGGCAGTCGAAGCCATCTGGAACGATCAGGTCATCGCGCACAGCGACGAGACGGTCGTCGTCGAAGGGAATCACTATTTCCCGCGCGCCGACGTCGACCCCTCGGTGCTTGAAGAAAGCGCGACCACCACCGTGTGCCCGTGGAAAGGCACGGCGCACTATTACACCATCGACGTCGACGGCGCGCGCAACGAGGACGCCGCCTGGTACTACCCGGAGCCCAAACCGGATGCGGAAAAAGTGCGCGACCGGATTGCCTTCTGGCGCGGCGTCGAGATTGTCGAGGCATGAGCCCGGCCAAGACCCTGATCGAAGAACTGCGCCTGTTGCCCCATCCCGAAGGCGGCTGGTACCGCGAGGTCTGGCGCGCGCCCGCCGGGCAGGATGGCGAGCGCGAGCGCGCCTCGGCGATCTACTTCCTGCTCGAAGCGCACCAGCGCAGCCACTGGCACAAGGTCGACGCGGCCGAGATCTGGCTGTGGCACGCCGGCGACGCGCTGCTGCTATCGCTCAGCGTCTCGCCGAAAGGCCCGGTGCGCGAGACGCGCCTCGGGCCCGACGTGATTGCCGGCGACAGCCCCCAGGTGGTCGTCGGCGCGCACGAGTGGCAATCGGCGGTGCCTTTACCGGGCACCGCCGGGTTCACGCTGGTTTCCTGCGTGGTGACGCCGGGCTTCAAGTTCTCGGGCTTTACGCTCGCCCCGCCGGAATGGCGGCCGGGGAGCTAAACTCAACGGCCCTCGGCGGAAGGATAAGCATCGATGAACGGCTGCAGGAATTGCCGATAGGGCTCCGCCGAGCCGATCGCCTGGCGGTTGATCGGGCGGCGCACCTGCATCGCACTCGCCGTGGCGACCACCCGGCTGTTCTCCTGCGGGGAGAACACCTGCGGCTCTTCGGCCAAGCCGCAATGAGCCAGTATGCGACGTGTCCAGGCCGCCGGGTCCCCGACCAGGCTTTCATACGGCACGACCAGCAGGCGATCGCCCAGATAGCGCTGCCAGTGGGTCAGCAGGCTGTCGTGTATGCGAAAGTGATAAGCGATGTCCTCGAGCGCGTTGCTCCAGCGGATTCCCCGCAGGAAGCAATTTCGGAAGCATGACCACGCGCAATCGAGGGGGTCTCGGGTAAGCCAGATCAGCGGCGCTTGCGGCAACACCGCCGCCGCAATGCCGAGCTTCCAGGGCGTGTCGGTCGTCTTGTCCACCACACGGCCGGGCCGCGGGAAGCGTTCGTCGAGCAAGTGGCGCCAGAGAGAGGAAAGCGGCGCCACGCCGGCCCTTCGCGCAAAAGCGCTGAGCGCCGGAAACGAAGGATTCCCGGTTTCGTGGACCAGCAAGCGCAGGAGGTCGATCTCGGCGCCGTCGGACACTTCGCTGTGGGATGTGAGGATTTGCTCGACCAGCGTGGTGCCGGACCGGGGCAAGCCCATGACGAAGATCGACCGATCGGTCCGCTCGCTCTGTCGGCTGGCCAGCTCGGCGATCCTGTCCGCGTCGTATCCCGAAATCGCCTCCACCGCGACCGAGCGGTCCTCCGCCCGGTCGTACGGGTAAAGCGCCCGCGTTTCGCTCGCGGCCTGGGCGAACGCGCCGAACGCCGCCGCGGGATCGGCGCGGTCGGCATGGAGCTTGCCGAGCGCGTAATGATACAGCGCCCGCTCTTGCGCTGGCGCGTTGGCCATAGCCGATTGCGACGCCAACAGCCGTTCGGCGAGTTCGGGCTCCTCGGCAAAATTCACCAGCTGCGCCAGGGGCTGCCAGGCGGATCCGGAATCCGGCCGCATGTCGGCCGCTTCGCCGAGCCATTCGCGCGCCTCGCGCGCCTCGCCGGACTTGAGCGCCGCCGTGCCGCGCGAAAGTGCATAGGCAAACGGGTCCGGATTGGTGGCCGGCAGCGTCCGCAGCAAAGCCAGCGCTTCGTCGAACGCCCCGAAATAGGCCAGGAAATCGACCTTCCTGAAATGGGCGGCCGGCTGCCCCTGACAACTCTCGATGTAGAGCTCGATCGCCTGGCGTCCGAGAGTGATCTCGCCCAGATCGACGGCCGTGACCGCGAGCGGAAACCACCGTTCGGCCATCGGAGCGCGGGCAAGCACCAGGCCGCGCAGGCGATCGGCAATCTCCTGGCGGTTGCGGCGCTGAAGGGCGCGCTGGAACAGATCGACCAGCCGAGCGGTCGCGGCGTGGCTCCCATCGGTTTCGCCGCTCTTGCCTGGAGGTAGCATCACACGATGCAGCTGTCTGTCTCGCGAGCGCCCGTCAAGAAGCGAAGCGCGGGCGAACAGCAAACCGAATAATGTCGCCCCTTCCCTGATCCTGGCTTGTCTCCGTTTCTCTCCGAAGGCATGATGCGGGTCGAAGGCGAGAGATTGCCGGGAAGTGCCGGGAAAGCAGGCATTTTTCGGCACGGACGTTCGCCATCGGCCGACGGTCGTGACGGGCGCCCGCTATTGGGGAAACAGAATTGGCTCCATTTCACATTAAGGCGCGGTGGCTGCGCCAGCGGCAGCTCGAGCCGATGGCCGCTCTCGGGGTGTTCGACCCTCGATTGAAGGAGCCGGCTTCGTCTGCTGCCGATGGCGGCAAGCGGGAAAGGGCGCTGTGGCGGCAATCGGACGTCAAACGCCTGATCGCCGCGGCGGAGCAGGCCGGGCTTCAATCCTATCGGGTGGAGTTAGCGCCTGACGGCACCCTGTCGATTATCGTGGGGGCGCCGGACGATGCGCCGGAGGAGCCGGACGACCGGCCGAGGCTTGCACCCTAGCTCGCCAGCGCGGCATCCAGCCCCCGGCGAAAGTTTGTCACCAGATGGCCGGTTCGCCGTCAGCGGTGCGAGGCTCCGGGCTGCCCGGGACGGATTCGCCGGCCATCGCGATGGAACTGCCGCTGGCTTGCGGCGGCGCGGCATCTGTGGCCTCGGCCCGCGCGACATCGGCGGCCTCGCTCGCCTCGGCCGGCTGATGCACGGCGAACTGCTGATCGGGATCGGCCAGCAACGCCGCCTGCCGCGAATCGAGCTGGGCGACCGTCGGCAAGGGCGCCGCAGCATAGGAATAGGACCACGCATCCTCGTGCGGCGGCGACCAGTTTGCGTTCACCCGGCTCACCCAATCGGGGACGTAGCTGTAGCCACCGTCATTATACGTCGGACTCATGGCTTGCGCGGAAGCGGACGAGTCGAGGCCATAGCGCTCGGCGCGCGTCTGGAACATCGCTTGCAGCGCCCCGTCGCTCTCGCGCTGGTTGAGAACCGGCTTGGCCAGGTTGCCGCCGATCATCCCGAGGACGAGCCCGGCAGGGACGATGAGCAGCAGCGGCTTCCACAACGGCATCACATTGCTTTCGAATGACAACTTGCCGATGAAATGCGAGCGCAAGGCACTCGTTCCGGCGCCTCTGCCTGGCCGGGGCTTTCACCCGGTGAGTTGCGCGCCTAGATAACGGTGCATGATGTCATCCGGCCGTATTTCCGCGCTTGCGGCGTCGTTGTTGCTCGCCGCCTGCTCCGCCGGCGGCACGGATTCGTCCGGCGAAACCACCGTCACAGCCGCCGACACGCAGTCCTATTCGGGGATAGGCGCGCAAGAGACGGTTCATTTCACCGGGACGGAGCCCTTCTGGGGCGGCCAGGTCTCGGGCAAGACGCTGACGTATCAGACCCCGGACGACCGCGCGGGGCAGATACTGACCGTCGGACGTTTCGCCGGGCGCAATGGCATTTCGTTTTCGGCGGACCTGGGCGGCCAGCCGTTCGTGCTCGCGGTTACGCCCGGCAAGTGCAGCGACGGCATGAGCGACCGCGCCTATCCGTTCACGGTGACGCTGCAAGTGCACGGCGGACAACGCCAGGGCTGCGCTTGGAGCGACAAGCACCCGATGACCGGAGCGCCCTCATGAGCGACACAGCGAGCCCGCCGCGCCAGCCGGCCTTGTTCATTCCCCATGGAGGGGGACCGTGCTTTTTCATGCCGGATCCGCACGGCACCTGGCGCGGGATGGAACATTATCTGCAAGGCGTTGCCGCGAGCCTTCCGGCCAGGCCGCGCGCGATCCTGATCGTTTCGGGCCACTGGGAAGCGCCCGCCTTCACCTTCACGGGATCTGCCGGGCATCCGGGCCTGATCTACGATTATTACGGCTTCCCTGCGGAAACCTACCGCATCGCCTGGCCCGCCCCCGGTGCGCCGTGGCTTGCCGAGCGCGGCGAGGAGCTACTCGCGGCGGCTGGCCTTCCCGCCGGGATCGATCCCGAGCGGGGCTTCGACCACGGCGTTTTCGTGCCGCTCAAGGTCGCCTTTCCGGATGGCGGAATCCCGGTGGTGCAGATGTCGCTCCACGCCTCGCTCGATCCGGCGCTGCATCTCGCCGCCGGCCGGGCGCTCGCGCCGCTGCGGGACGAAGGCGTGCTGATCATCGGCTCGGGCATGAGCTTTCATAACTTGCGGGCCTATGGCGATCCGCGCGTGCGCGAGCCGGCTGCCGAGTTCGATCGCTGGCTGACCGGCGCCGCCGAGGCTCCGGCGGCGGAGCGCACCGATCGCCTTGCGCACTGGCAAGCGGCGCCGTGGGCGCGTCTGGCGCATCCGCGGGAAGAGCATCTGTTGCCGTTGATGGTCGCGGCCGGCGCTTCGGCATCCCCCGGAGCGCACGACTATGGGGAGGAAGTGCTCGGCGCGGCGGTTTCGGCATTCCGCTTCGCCTGAGCGGCAAAGGCCTCGCGCCTGTCAGGCCGCAAAAATGTCCGGTCCCGTCCGCCGTAGCGAACCGTTGCCGGTCTTCGTCGCCGAGCGGTTGCGAACGCCGGCAACCGCACCTAGGCACGTCCGAAAGAGGAGAATCCGCGTCATGCTCGAACACGTTCCCGCCTGGCTGGGCAAAGCGTTGAAGAACGTGCGCGCGGGGCACGGCAAGCTGGCGATCGCGACGCTGGGCGGCGATGGAGTGCTGAACAAGGGCGGCTTCCGCCTGACGTCTCCCGCCTTCAATGACGGCGAGCCGCTCGACCCCAGCTTCACCGCCGACGAGGAGGATGCTGTCGCCCCGCCGCTCGAATGGACCGCGCCGCCGCCTGACGCGGTGGAGCTGGCGCTGATCGTGGAGGACCCGGACTCGCCGACGCCGGAGCCGTTCTGCCACTGGCTGGTCTGGGGCCTCAGGGCACAGCAAGGCAAGCTGCTCGAAGGCGAAACCCCGCCGCGCGTCGGCAAGAACAGCTTCCGCAACTCCGAATGGCTGCTGCCCGACCCGCCGACCGGCCACGGCCCACACGACTACGTGTTCCAGCTTTTCGCTGTCGACAGCGGCATTGCGCTGATGCCGGGAGCCAGCCGTGCGGAACTCGTCGAAGCCCTCGAAGGGCATGTCGTCGCGGCCGCGCTGATCACTGCAACATACGTGCGAAACGAAGATGGGGATGATTTCTCCGAGGACTGGGACGAAGCCGACGATATCGACTAAGAGTGCGCTACCGAATCTCTAGCCTGGAAAGGATGGGCCCATGGCCAAGAACAATGCGTTGCAGAAACCGGTGAACCTTTCGCCTGAACTCGAGGCGGTCGTCGGCAAGGGTCCGCTGACCCGCGCCCAGGTCACCAGCAAGGTGTGGGACCACATCAAGGCGAACGGCCTGCAGGACAAGACCGACAAGCGGATGATCAATCCGGACGCCAAGCTCGGCGCGGTCACCGGCAAGGACCAGATCTCGATGTTCAAGATGACGGGCGCCGTTTCCAAGCACATGAGTTGACGCGACGCCGGGCTCAGGCCCGGCCGCGGATCAGGCGCGGGCGAGGCGGCGGGAGGGTTGCCTCGCCCGTCGTCGTTTCGGATATGCGAAATCTTCACGAATCCGGAAATTGGCTTGTCGCGAGGCGTCCGCCCGTGGCATCATGCGCGGCGACTGAACGCCCCGCCGCGCGGTGCGTCCGCACGAGAGGAAAGACCCGCACTCATGGCTACCATCGTCGGCGGCATCGCCACGTCGCACACCCCCACCATCGCTTTCGCCAAGGACGCGAACAAGATGGATGACCCGGTGTGGAAGCCGATCTTCGAAGGTTATGAGCCCGTCCAGGAATGGTTCCGGGAGAAGGCGCCGGACGTGCTGGTCTACATCTACAACGACCACATGACCGCGTTCTTCGAGCACTACAGCCACTTCGCCCTCGGCGTCGGCGAGGAATTCGGCCCGGCGGACGAAGGCGGCGGCCCGCGCGCCATTCCGACGATCAAGGGCGACCCGGAGTTCGCCGCGCATGTCGCCCGGGTGATGGTCGCCAACGAATTCGACCTCTCCTACTTCCAGGGCAAGAACCTCGATCACGGGGCTTTCTCGCCGCTTTCCGTGATGGTCGACCATGACGACAAGGGTTGGGCCTGCAAGCTGCTGCCGGTCGTCTGCGGCGTGCTGACCGTGCCGCTGCCGAGCGCGCGCCGGTTCTGGAAATTCGGCAAGAGCCTGCGACAGGCGATCCTCAGCTATCCCAAGGACATCAAGGTCGCCATCGCCGGCACGGGCGGCCTCAGCCACCAGGTTCACGGCGAAGGCTGCGGGTTCAACAACACCGAGTGGGACATGGAGTTCATGGACCGGCTCGAGAAGGACCCCGAGAGCCTGCTCGACCTGACCGTCACCGAACTCGCCAAGCGCGGCGGCTGGGAAGGCGCCGAGGTGGTCATGTGGCTGATGATGCGCGGCGTGCTCTCCGAAAAGGTCGAGGTGACCCACAAGACCTACTTCCTACCTTCGATGACGCCGATCGCGACGATGATCCTCGAGGAAGTCTCCAACGACGCTCCCGTCGAGCCGGTCGAAAAGACCCGCGAGCGCGCATGGCACGATTACGCCGGGTCGGAGGACCTGGAAGGCACGTATCCCTTCACCATCGAACGGTCGGTCAAGGGTTTCCGCATCAACCACTTCCTCCATTCGTTGACCGACCCGAAAGTGCGCAAGGCGTTCAAGGCGGACGAGGAAGCGACTCTCGCCGCCGCCGATCTCAGCGACGAGGAGCGCGACCTGATCCGCCGGCGCGACTGGATCGGGATGATCCACTACGGCGTGATCTTCTTCATGCTGGAGAAGCTCGGCGCGGTCACCGGCGTGCCCAACCCGGCGATCTATGCCGCGTTCAAGGGCATGAGCCTCGACGACTTCCAGAAAACCCGCAACGCCGCGATCACTTACGGCGTGGGCGGCGAGGAGAAATAGGCGCGGCCCGAAACGGCCATTCGATCACCTCTCCGGTCCACAACGCCAGCCAGACCAGCACCGGCTGAGCGAGCATCCGGGGCACGTGGTAGGCAAGGCCCCATCCATGATCGGGCCGCGCCATGTCGATCATGAAGTGGTTGATGTTCGCCGGCCAGACGCAGAACGCGTAGAGTGCCAGAGCCACGCCGGCCATCCGACGCAGCGGCAGTGAAATGGACTGCGCCAGAACCGCCGCGCCCAGGAGTTCGGCAACGCCTGTCAGGGCGATGACCGTTTCAGGTAGCGGCACCCAGTGCGGGATGATCCGCAGGAACGGGCGCGGCGTCGCCAGATGGAAGCAGCCCGCAACAAGGTACAATAGCACCAGCCCCGCCCGGCAGGCCGAACGTACGCTCGCCCGAGCCGCGTCAATCAACGGCTTCGGCAGCTTGATTCCGGCTTGCTCCTCCCCGTCCCGCTCGAGCACTCACCTCCCGCGCCGCGCCACCGCGTCGCGCCCGATGTCCTCCACCGGCACCCGAGCCCGGAACAGGATGCGGCGATGTGAATGGCAACCCGGCCCCCATCAGGTGATCGGCTGCGCCGCCGCCTCGCCCACGACCGTGACCCATTCGCGCACGCGCCACGCCGCGACGAGGCCATTCGTGACATAGGGGTCGCCGACGGCAAAGGCCTCGGCCGCGTGCGGGCTTTCCGCGGCAAAGAGCAGCAGCGCTTCCGCAGGCGGATCGCCGTCCGGACCCGCCACAGCGCCGCCGAGCAAAAGCTCACCGCGCCCCGCGGCGGCTTGCGCGCGCGCAAGATGCTCGGCGCGAAAGGCGGGGCGCCGATCGAGGTACTCGGGCGCCAATGCGTAAGTCAGGAGGAAGTGCTTCATGAGAGCATTAGACACAAGACGGGATCTGTAGGAAAGACCCGTCTTGGCCATTGTCCGGCGCGCTCAGGCCGCGTCTTCCAGCGTGCCTCCGCGTCCGAACAGTCGTCCGAGCAGCCCCTTGCGCACGACCTCGGGCTCCGGCTCCTCGGAGTTGGCGAAACGGCGGCGCAGGCTGGAGCCGGTGAGTTCCTGCACTTCCTCGACCGGCTTGCGGGTGATCAGGCCGACGACCGAGGGCTCGCTCTCACCCTCTTTCGCTTCCACGCACGGCGCGGCGGGCGCGGCGAGAATCTCGCCCCCGGTGTGCACGCAGATAAGCTCGGGCCGCATGTCGATCATACCGGCGATCGCCGGAATTCCGCCGGGCAATCCGTGCCGTTCATACTCGGCGGCGATCGCCTGCTGAAAGCGCAGCGCGCGCCACCAGTAACCGACCACGTAATCGACGTAGCGCATCGGGGCCTTGGCCGGACTGTCATCGCGGAAGAAGTGCCGCTGCTTGTGGAAGATCAGCGCGGTATTGAGCGGCGCGAACCCTTCCACTTCGAGATAGATTTCAATGTCCTCCTCTCGGCCAGCCCAGCCAGGGCCGTCCGCGGCCAGGCATTCGGCGTGGAGCTGGCGCGGAGTGGCGGCGGAGAACCGGAAAGCCTCGTCGGTATACAGCCCCAGCGTCACGTAAGGTTCGTGAAGCCGGCCCTTTTCGAACGCGATGTCGAGCTGGTTCGCGAGCGCGAGCGTGACGCAGGTGACCGGTTCGCCCTCTTGCGCAGCGATCGCCTCGACGAGGTCTTCCCAGCCCGAGACAATTACCGCATCGCGCGGCAACGCCAGGCACAGGCCCGCAATCTCGGTGCCCATCGTCTCGAGCTGTTCGGTGAGGAAAGCCTCCGCCCGGCCGAACTCGCCCGCCTCGCACAGCGCGCGCAGTTCGTCGTGGAAAGCCTGTTCGCCCTCGGCGTCGGCGAAGAGTTCCTGCAATAGGTGCATCGTGTGCAGCCTTTCTCCCTGAGCCGCGGTCCCTCCTCCGGCTCGGATACCGGCTAGCGCAAAATCCTGACAGGCCGTTCACCACGCTTGGATACCACGAGGTTAACGGGGCGCCTTGCCCTTCCCCGATCCAGCACTGCGTCAGATCGCCTTCGTGAGGCTCGCCAGCGGCGTGGACATGCAACGAAGCGGACAGTGCGTTCAAGCCGGGCGAAACGGTTCACCGCTCGGCCTGCCCGCGTCACCTCTAAAGTTAACGCCTCCATTGCGCCCGTTCATCTGCCAGCAAGCTGGGAATGGAAAGTCCGACTTTGGAGAGTTCAACGCCTGACACACAGACCGAAGCTATCGCGTTTACGTAGCCTATCGAAGAATTGGAATGTCCGGCCCGCGAACGAGCGGTGTCGGGTCAATTGTTATGAACATTTTCAATAGCATCAACTTATGAGGACCTGGGCCATGAGTACTCTTTTCAGAATGTCGACCGCTCCCTTCCTGCTGGCCGCGCTGGCCGTCCCCGCATGGGCCGGCCTGTCGGCGCAGCCGCAGGCAGGTGACGCTAGCCAGATTGACGTGACCGGCGCGCAGCCGCCCGCCGACCTTGCCGGCCTTACCCCCGGGCCCGAGGTCGAAGGCTATATCTCCGCGCGCCACCGCGGGCAGATGCAGGTCATCGGCTCGAACGGCCAGTCCACCGACATCCTTCTCGCAGACGCGACGAAGATCAGCGGCAGCGGGGGCTTCCTCGGCCTCGACAAGACCAAGGCCGGCCCGGAAGCGCTGCTCAACGGACTGCCGGTTACCGTGAAGACGGTGCAATGGCAGGGCGGCCTGGTCGCGAGCCAGGTCAAGTACAAGGCCAACAACCTCGCCACCGCGGCGATGATCCGCACCGGCACCGCACAGAAGTTCGGCGAGCACGACGTGGCGATCTCCCGCAACACCGCGGCGACCGAAGCCCTGCGGGGCCGCGTCGGCGACATCGACCGGTACGACATCAAGGGCACCACCAACGTCTATTTCGACACCGGCAAGGCGAACCTTTCGGCCAAGGAGCAGGGCGACCTGTGCCAGGCGGCCGAACAGGCCAAGGGCATGAACAACGCCCTGCTGCTGGTTGTCGGCTACACCGACTCCGTAGGCAGCGAGGACTACAACCAGACCCTCAGCGAACGCCGCACCGGCCGCGTGGTCAACTACCTGCAGCAGAAGTGCGGCTGGGCGCCGTACCGCATGCTCAGCCCGACCGGCATGTCGGAAGCCGACCCGGCGGCGGACAACAGCACGCCCGAAGGCCGCGCGCAGAACCGCCGGGTGGCGGTCAACATCATGGTCAGCAAGGCCGTCGAGGGCATCCAGGCCTCGGGCGGGTGAGATGCAACGGGGGCGGGCTGCGGCCGGTCCCCGGGCACGCCTTCCGCCGGCGCGGATGGTGCCAATGCAGGTCCGGGCCTGTCGGCAATTCGGCCCGGCGGTCGCGGCGGAAGGATCTCGCGGCGGGCGGCCGAGCGCGAATGTGCGGGGGGCGGAACTCCCGCGCCGCTCGTGCGCTGGCCCTTCGAACCCCATGAGCCTGCAGGGAGACATCCGATGACCGTCAACACCGCCACCGCCCGCTACGAAGGGCTGGGAAAAGCCAGCAAGGGCCACGTGCGCAGCCAGTCGGGGGTAATCGACGCGCCCTATGGCTTCGGCAGCCGCTTCGGCGGGGAGCCCGGCACCAACCCCGAAGAGATGATCGCCGCGGCCCACGCCAGTTGCTTCACCATGGCGACCAGCTTCGCCCTCGCCGGCGCGGGCCACTCCGACGGCACGCTGGAAACCGAATGCCGGGTGACGCTGGAGAAGGACGGCGACAGCTTCAAGGTCACCCGATCGGAACTGACGCTGACCGGCACCGTGCCCGGCCTTACTCGGGAGGAATTCGAAAAGCTGGCCGAGGGCGCCAAAGCGGGCTGCCCGATCTCCAAGCTGCTCAACTGCGAGATCACCCTGGAGACCCGGTTCCAGGGCTAGCGGGCAGCCCGGGCGCGAAGCCTTCTCGCGCTCTCCCGGCAAGCGCAGCTCGCGCCAAAGCGCCGAGCCCTTGCGGACCCGGCGCTCGGGAGTTGATCGGGAGGGCTTGGGCTTAGCGGCTGTAATAGCCGTTCCCGTAGTAGCCGCCGTTGTAACCGTTATAGTTGTAGCCGTTATTGTAGTAGCCGCCGCGGTTGTAGCCGTTGTCGTACTGGTTATACCCGCCGCGGTAACCGTCCCGGCGGTCACCGTCGCGATCGCGGTCGTGGTGGCGGCGGTGCTCGTAGCGGTCGTTGCGGTCGTAATGGTTGTTCGACGAGGCGATCGCCGCGCCGAGGGCCAGGCCGATCACACCGCCGATCACCGCCGCGCCGGCATCGCCGCCCCCTCGGTGCCCGTAATATTCCCGCGCCGAGGCCGGAGCCGAAGCGCCGAGCGCCGTCGCGGCCAGCGCGGTGCCGAGGGCGATCTTCTTGAAGAGGTTCATGTCAAATCTCCACTGCCCGGTCGCCGAGGCACGATCGCCGCAGGCCGTATCGGAGCATCGAGGCCGTTATGAACCGCGCCGGTTGAACGGGATCGGGACGGGATTGGCAGGTTTCGTTCAGGTTCAATGGAGGTTTGCTGAACGTCGCGAACGATGCGCGACGAGGCGAACGCTAGGTCGAGCGCTGGGCCTCGCCGGCGACGGGGAGCGCGGCGGCCTGCCCGGCTTCGGCGGCGCGGCGCTCGTCTCGGGCGATGTCGGCCTTGGCGCGCTCGACGATCACCTTTTTCGCCTGGGCGGCGAGGCCGCGCCAGGTCTTCTCTGAGCGCAGCGCGCGGTCGCGCACGTTGGCGAGCTCGGCCGAGCCGGCCTCCGCCGCCGCTTCGTTGGCGCGCAGGTTGTAGAATTCGAACGATTGCGGTGAGGCCATGAGGCGTTCCTTCCGGGCGCTGGGGCGGCGAGGGCCCCCTCCCGCGCGGAGCGGGAGGGGAACCGGATTTACGCGTTGGTCAGGTTGACCGCGCTGGCCTTGCCGTCGCGCCCCTGCTCGACGTCGAAGTTCAGCCGCTGGTCCTTGTCCAGCGTCTGCATCCCGGCCGCCTGGACGGCGGTGATGTGGACGAAGCTGTCGGCGCTGCCGTCGTCGGGCTGGATGAAACCGAAACCCTTGTCGGAGTTGAAGAACTTTACGGTGCCGATTTTGGTCATGATGTTTCCTTTCAAGAAACGATAGTCTCGGCCGGCACGCGAAATGCGCCCGGGCCATGCGTCAGGCCGTCAGATGAAAGGAAGTCGTTGTCCGGTTTTCGCCGCAGGGCCGGAGCCGCGCGGCGGAGCGCAAATTTCGAAGTCCGTCGCACATTTCGACGTTAGCCCTGCCTATATAGGGTGCCGGGAGCGATTTACCTAATCGTTGGTGCGAAGGCGGCTGTTCAGGTGCGGCCGGAGCTCGTCCGGAACCGGTCGGGCCCGCCCTCTCGAATGCAACGGCACGGGCCGGCGCGAATGGTCCCAATGGTCGCACTGGCCATGGCGGCTATTCCGAGACGGTGTCCGACAGCCCGTCGAGCAGCGCCGGGAAGCTTTCGCGCGCCGCCGCCTGGGGATCGGTGGCGCCGTCCTTGCGCAGCTCCCACGGGGCGGCGAAGCGGCGCGGGTCGAGCCGGGCGAGCAGCCACATCAGCAGCCGGTCGCTCGGCAGGCGCTTCTCCGCCACCAGCTCGCCTTCCTGCCAGATCTGCTCGGTGCGGCCGTTGATCGCCCGGTCGAAGGCGATTGCGGACAGGCGCCCGACGGCGAGCTGGTCGGCCGTGTCCCACGCCGCGGCGAACGCGGGCGAGCGCGCGCGCAGCCGATAGGCCGAGCGCGCGGAGAGCCGCGCGGCGGCGCTGGCGAGATGGACCGAGCCGGTCTCGGCCAGGTTTTCGAGGAACAGCCGCTGGCGCTCGGCGCTCCACCCGGCGAGGCGCTTGCGGCTATCCTCCAGCGGCACCCCGTCGAACGGCATCGACTGCTCGGGCAGCAGGTCGGTCGGCCAGACTTCGTTGCGTTCGGTTTGCGGCACCAGCGACAGGCTCGGCCCCCCCTCCTCGTCCGCCGCCTGGCCGACGGCCTCGAACTTGCCTGTCGCCGCTTTCAGGTTGTCGTATTCCTCGGGCGTCAATTCCCGCGGTGCGCGCTTCGCCATGATGGTAACTCCTTTGCGAATGGAAAAAGGAGCGGAGCAATTAGCGCATGGTCGGGCGTGTAGGAAAATGGTCTTTGCGCGACCGATGCATTTTGTAGGATTTGCCGGCGCGCCCCCGCCCGGCTCGGAGGCCGGGGTGGCGGAGGAGGAATGGTCGCGAACGGGCCGGGCGCTTAACGCCATTCTTACCGTTTTCGCCGATGCTGGCCGCCATGCTGCAGGATTTGCTCGCCCTGCTCGACAAGCCCTTCGTGCTGCTGATCGTG
>Ga0207705_10002327_pt1 | contig 14699 bp, 13 predicted proteins | sample KBSC13metaG_FD_184314 | JGI IMG/M metagenome (GOLD analysis project Ga0207705, IMG submission 184314) | Corn rhizosphere microbial communities from Kellogg Biological Station, Michigan, USA - KBS C1-3 metaG (SPAdes) (version 2) | ecosystem: Host-associated > Plants > Roots > Rhizosphere > Soil ...
CTGGGCACCGAAGTGGTTCTCATACCGCCGGCACGCGACCGCATGCCCGATCAGCTGCTCATCGGTCAGCTCGGCCACATCGAAGCGGGACAGTTCGGCCGTGACCTGCATGTCGATCGGGCCGTGCTCGGCGTCGTGCAGGATGTCGTCGACGCTGCGGGTGGCGGCGGCGATGAATGCGTCGTAGGGGTCGGGGAGCGCAGCGATCTCCTCCTCGCTGAGCGTCACATCCCATTCCCAACCCGACCCGAACATACGTTCGATTCTGTCATATCCGGGCAAGCCGGGTCAAGCCGAAAACCGTTGCTGTCCAAGGAAAAGTCATCGGTGTTTCGGTGTGGATGGTCACTCCTGAGATGCTGCAGCACGTGCGCATGGTGGGGAGGCTCAGCGGGGTCACAGGCTTCGCCGCCGCCGCGCTTGCTCTAGCTCTGTTGTTGTGGCCGCTCAACGCGCCTGGGGTGAGGGGATCCGCGCTGACTCCCCACTACCGGGACTTCGGCTGGTATGCGTACGTCCCGCTGCCTAAACACCCGACACTCGCTGACTTTCGCCGAGCCGGCATCCCACTGCCGATGGACAAGGTCCACCGGCGGCGGACGACGGCACTATCGGCCGCTGTCGTCAGCGCCGTGGCCTTCGCGGCGCACGTTGTTCTGCGTCGTCGTCGAGAGCCCGAATAACCGGAGAGTGCGTTAGCGCGCCAGTAGGACGCCAGCGTCGACGGTGAGCCGGAACACGCCGGCTGCGACAATCTCGCGAATCCGCGCCTCTACGGCCGCCGCTGTCTCGGCGTTGCCACCGAGGCTGATCGTGCTGCGAACGTAGGCGACCAATGGCTCGGCCTCGGTGACCTCCAGCACGTCCAGCATGTCGTGACGCTCGGCCCTCGCGAAGACTTCGCCGAGCAGAGCTTCCGCGGCGTCCATGTTGAGCACTCGACTGCCGCGCAGCGCACGGTCGTCGCCGAGCTCGACGAGTTCGGTGAGATGACGCGGACCATTGGTCGAGACCACGGCAACCCCGCCCGGTCGCAAGACTCGCCGCAGCTCGCGAACCGCCTGCTTCGGGTCGGGTACGTGGTAAAGCATGTGCAGCGCCAACACTGCATCGACACAGCCCGACGCGACCGGAAGCTGCTGCACGTCGGCAACCACCCTGCCGGTCGGATGCGATGCAGCGGCCAACATCCCGGCCGACAGGTCAACGCCGACAACGCGAGCGCCTGCAGGAAGTCGCCGCAACAACCGCTCGAGGTAGATGGCGTTTCCGCAGCCGACGTCGATCAAGACGTCCGTCCCGGACCAGTCGACGAGGTCGAGTAGTCGGTCGTGGAAATCAGCGCCATCGCGGCGGAACCGGTAGATCCCGTGCCGGGCGGACAGCTTCGATGGGTCGGCGTAGGCATCGCTGACGAGGCGAGAACGATCCGTGAACGGCGACGTCACCGGTGCCACACCCACATCGGATGGTGGACCTCACGATGCCGTGATCGGTCCGGGTCGTGCAGCGCGCGCAGCGCCTTGATCGCCGGTACGACGATTGACGACCAGCGCTCGTCGTCGAGATCCCAGAGCGGCGCGTACATCTTGTTCTCGATCGCATCGGCAAGTTCATGCGGCGTCGTCTCGAACGCCACGACCGCGTCGCAGATCACGTCGAGAGCGAGCCCGGCTGCATCAGCAGCGGTCAGAACGTCGTCGCTGTGCGTCAGCCGTTCCGGCCGCAGGACCTCGTCAAACGCCCGGAAGATCGGATCGATGTCGTCATCGACCGGGTCGGCGTAGCCGGAGATCGCGATCACCCGCCCACCCTCGCGAACAACCCGCGCCGCCTCCAGGAGCGCACCCGCCATGTCGCCAACGTGGTGCAGCACCCAGACGAACGACACCGCATCGACGGAACGCGAAGCGAGCGGCAGAGCCGCGCCGTCGGCGACCGCGACCCGGCCGGGCAGCCGTCGCCCCGCCTGCCGCAGCATCTCGATGCTGACGTCGACACCAACGACACGCACACCGCTGGCGCCTACCAGGTCCGCGATGATGCCGGTGCCCACGCCGACGTCGCAGAGGGAGCCGACGTCGGCAAGCCATGGCAGCAGCGCGGCGTAGATCTGGTCAGCGCGCGCAGCGCCGCCGCGCGCCTCCTCATAACGGTCAGCGATCCGGCCATAGGACCGCGACGTAATGCTCACCCTGCAGACAGTAGGGACAGATGCGAGACAGCGCGAGGTTTCGTCCGGTTTCGCGTAGTTGGCGGCAAGGGGGCCGACTCACCGGAGGGAACCGTCCATGCACCGCAAAGTACGAACCATCCGTCGCGCGGCGCTCGTCGCCGCGGCCGCCGGGTCAATGGCCGCGGTCGCAATCCCGGCCGCGCAGGCCGCAAACGCCGCGTCGCCCAGCGCCACGTCGGGTCACAGCTACCGGCACGGGCTCGTGCCGACGATCGAGGCGTTGAAGAACATCCAGCTGGGGCTGCCGATCGGTTTGCCGCTGAGCTCCCAGCTGTCCTACGGCGGAGGCACGAACGGCGTCGGTGTCACGACCGGCGCGCCGAAGATTTATCTCGTGTTCTGGGGTTCGCAGTGGGGGAGTGCAGGCACCAACGCCAGCGGCGACACCATCCTGAGCAATGACCCAGCCGGCGCGGCTCCTGTCGTGCAGGAGTTCTTCAAGGGACTGGGCACGAACAGCGAGGGCTGGTCGCGGGTCATGACGCAATACTGCGAAGGCGTCTCGTCAGGCGCTACCACGTGCCCGGCGAGCGCTGCGCACGTCGGCTATCCGACCGGCGGTGCGCTTGCCGGTGTCTGGTACGACAACAACGCCGCCGCGCCGAGCCAGGCCACGCAGACGCAGCTCGGTCAGGAGGCGGTCAACGCCGCCGCGCACTTCGGCAACACCACCGCTGCCGCCAACCGCAACGTGCAGTACGCGATCCTCTCGCCGACCGGCACCCACCCGGACGGCTACAACACGACCAGCAGCACCTGGTGCGCGTGGCACGACTGGACCGGCGACGTCAGCGTCACTTCGCCGTACGGCGGTCTCGCCTTCGCCAACGACCCCTACCAGCTCGACATGGGTTCCAGCTGCGGCGAGAACTTCGTCAACTCCGGCAGCAACGGTGTGACCGACGGCTTCACCATGGTGTTCGGTCACGAGTACGCCGAGACCATCACTGACCAATTCCCTGCGGGCGGTTGGACCGACTGGCAGGGTCAGGAGAATGCCGACAAGTGCGCCTGGATCTCATCCGGTCAGGGCGCAGCGCAGAACATCACGCTGGCTACGGGCTCATTCGCCGTGCAGTCGACGTGGGGCAACGATTTCAACGGCAATAAGGGCGGCTGCGAGATCACGCACTCGTGATTTGTGGGTAGAGTCTTCAATCGCGGGGGACGCGAACGGGCCGGGCCGAGAGGCCCGGCCCGTTCGCTGTCGCAACAGTCGTTACGCTGCCCGGCGTGGGGGAGCCGGCCGTGGAAGTTTTCGGGCTGCGCAAGTCGTTCGGCGAGGTGCACGCGCTTCGCGGCATCGACCTGACCGTGGACCGCGGCACCGTCGTGGGACTGCTCGGTCCCAACGGGGCCGGCAAGACAACCGCCGTACGCATCCTCACCACTCTGTTGCGACCGACCGCCGGTCACGCGTCGGTGCTCGGCTTCGACGTCGTGCGACAGGCCGCGGCGGTGCGCGAGGTCATCGGCCTCGCCGGCCAGGCGACCTCACTCGTCGAGGAGCTCACCGGCCGGGAGAACTTGGAGATGCTCGGCCGGCTCTACCACCTGCCGAAGCGCGAAGCGCAGCTGCGAGCCCGCGACCTGTTGGACCGGTTCGACCTCGTCGACGCGGCTGACCGCCAGGTGCGCACCTACTCCGGCGGCATGCAACGCCGGCTCGACCTGGCCGGCAGCCTCGTCGGCCGGCCGCAGGTGCTCTTCCTCGACGAGCCGACGACAGGTCTCGACCCGCGCAGCCGGATCGGCATGTGGGAGGTGATCCGCCAACTCGTGCACGAGGGCGCGACGCTGCTGCTCACCACGCAATACCTCGAGGAAGCCGACGAGCTCGCCAATGAGATCGTCGTGATCGACCACGGCGAGATCATCGCGGTCGGCACGTCCGACGAGCTGAAGGATCGCATCGGCGGTGACGTCATCGAGTTCACCGTCACCGACCCGGCCAATGTGGCGCTGGCCCTGCAATCCGTCGACGGTCTGTGCGACGGCAGGGTGGATGTCGACGACGCGCGCATCGCGGTCCATGTCGGCAGCAGTGGATCGGAGCTGCTGCTCCAGGTCGTACGACGGCTCGACGGCGCCGACGTCGGCGTGACCGGGCTCGGCTTGCGCCGGCCGTCGCTCGACGACGTCTTCCTCGCGCTGACCGGACACGCGGCGGAGAACGCATGAGCTTCAGAAACTTGACCTGGGGGCTCGCGGACACCTGGGTGATGACCAAACGCAACCTCATCATCTGGACCCGCGTCCCCGCGATCATCGTGTTCACCGTCGTGCAGCCGACGATCTTCACGTTGCTGTTCCGTTACGTGTTCGGCGGCGCGATCCCGGTCGCGGTCCCGGGCGGCTACGTCAGTTACCTGCTCCCTGGCATCGTCGGGCAGACCGCAGCCTTCGCATCGATGAGCACGGCGATCGCGCTGGCGGCCGACGTACAGAAGGGCGTCATCGACCGGCTCAAGGCGATGCCGATGGCCCGCGGCGCATTCCTCGGCGGCCGGCTGCTCTCGGACATCCTGCGGATGGGCGTGACGGTGCTGGTCATCGTCGGTGTGGGCTACATCGTCGGCTTCCGGTTCCGCAACGGGTTCGCCGACGCGGTGGCGATGATCGCGCTCGCCATCGCGCTCGGCGCAGCGATCTGCCTGGTGTCGGCGGCGATCGGATTGTGGTTGAAGAACGAGGAGTCGACTCAGGCGTTCGGCCTGATTTGGCTGTTCCCCTTGACGTTCGTGTCGTCGGCATTCGTGCCGGTGCAGAGCATGCCGGGATGGCTGCAGGCGTTCGCCAACAACCAGCCGATCACCCACGTCGTCAACGCGCTCCGCGGACTTGCGCTCGGCTTGCCGTTGCATGACGACCTGTGGCTGTCGTTCGTCTGGCTGGCCGGAATCGTCGCCGTCTTCGCGCCGCTGGCAGTCCGTACTTACCAGCGCGTGTCGTGAAGAACGACACGCCGGGACGCCGGGTTAGCCTCGGCGTCTCCCATGACAGCCGAGTTTTCTGACCCTAGTTTCAGCGTGCCCGCAGACCTGCGCGCCTGGCAGCGGCACGCGCTTTCGACGTACCTCCAACGCGAGCCCCGCGACTTCACCGCAGTGGCGACGCCGGGCGCCGGTAAGACGCGGTTCGCGCTGGTGCTCGCCGAGCACCTCATGCGCACCCGCGAGGTGCAAGGGCTGACCATCGTCACGCCGACCGAACACTTGAAGAAGCAGTGGGCCGACGCCGCGCATGCGCATGGGCTCCGGCTCGACCCGACATTCAGCAATGCGGCCGGGCGCGCCGGCCGTGACTACGACGGTGTGGTCGTCACCTACGCACAGGTCGCGATGGCTCCGCTGCTGCACCGGGCCCGTACCGAGGCGCGGCGGACGCTGGTCGTGCTCGACGAGATTCATCACGCCGGCGACGCACTGTCCTGGGGCGACGCGGTTCGCGAGGCGTTCATGCCTGCCACTCGCCGCCTCGCGCTCACCGGCACTCCCTTTCGCTCCGACGACAACCCGATCCCGTTCGTCACCTACGCGCCCGACGGCGAGGGTGCGCTGCGGTCGGTGGCCGACACGTCCTACGGCTACGGCGACGCGCTCCGCGACGGTGTCGTCCGGCCGGTGATCTTCCTCGCCTACTCGGGAGAGATGCGGTGGCGTACGTCGGCCGGGGCGGAGCTCGCCGCGCGGCTCGGCGAACCGATGACCGCCGACGCGACCGCGCAGGCGTGGCGGACTGCACTCGATCCGGCCGGCGAGTGGATCACTCAGGTGCTCCGTGCCGCCGACCAGCGTCTGTCGGCGAAGCGGCGCGAGATGCCCGACGCGGGCGGCCTGGTGATCGCGACTGACCAGGCCACTGCCCGTTCCTACGCGTTGCTGCTACGGCGGATCAGCGGCGAGCCGCCGGTCGTCGTGCTCTCCGACGACCCGACGTCGTCGCGCAAGATCGTGGAGTTCCGTCGCGGCACCGAGCGCTGGATGGTCGCGGTGCGGATGGTCTCCGAAGGCGTCGACGTGCCCCGGCTGGCCGTCGGCGTCTACGCGACCAGCGTGCAGACGCCGCTGTTCTTCGCCCAGGCGGTGGGGCGGTTTGTCCGTGTTCGCGCTCGCGGCGAGACCGCGACTGTCTTCGTGCCGAGCGTTCCGTCGCTGCTCGGGCTGGCGGCCGAGCTGGAGGGCGAGCGCGACCACGTGCTCGGCAAGCCGGCCGAGGGTTTGGACGACGAGGCGCTGGCGGAGGCGCTGCGTTCGCAGGACGGGGCCGACGTCGACGACGGGCCGGGCTTTCAGGCGCTCGAAGCGTCAGCGGCCTTTGACCGTGCGCTGTTCGACGGCAACGAGTTCGGGACCTACGCCGAGGCCGGCAGCCTCGAGGAGCAGGACTTCCTCGGCTTGCCGGGGCTGCTCGAACCGGAGCAGGTCGCCCTGCTGCTGCGCCAGCGCCAGCAGCATCTCAAGACCCGCGGTGGACCCGGCCCCGCACCGGAGCCCGAGGTGGCTGAGGTGCCGGCGTACGAGCAGGTTGCGGCGCTGCGCAAGCGCCTGTCGTCGCTGGTGGCCGCACACGCCGCCCGCAGCGGGCTGCCGCACGCGCAGATCCATGCCGAATTGCGTCGCCGATGCGGCGGGCCGCCGACCGCGCAGGCCAGCGTCGACCAGCTGCAGGCGCGCATCGCCGCCCTGGCCACGCTGGGCGCCTGACAACTGGGTCTTTCGGCTCTGGTCACAAGCCCGGAGCGGGCGCCAGGCTCTGCGCATGGAGCGCGTGTTCTTCGGCGACATCGAGGTGGATGCGGCGCTTCTGCTTGCTTACGGCCGGGATGCCGAGCGCCGGACCGGGGTCGCGGTGGCGCCGGCGCATCTGGTCGCCAAGTCGGTCGGGCGGGCGCTCCGGTTGCTGCGCCGGCCGGCTGCGGACGTGCTCGTCGTCTCCGGTGACGGCGGGCATGGTGTCGCCGTCGCCGGAGACACCCCGGTCCTGGACATCGCGCGCCGGGTTGGCGACGGTCGGGGTGGCACGTCGGGGCCGGTCGTCGGCGCTGACATTGTCGCCGGCGACGAGGCCTTGCCGCACGGCTACGCGCCTCTGCACCTGTACTCGGCTGCTCCGCTCGTCGTCCGCGTCGGGCCGGTTCGCGAGCGCCCGGTCGCGGTCGCGGGTCGCGTCGTCTGCCGGCCGATGCTGGCGCTGACGCTGACCGCTGATGCGCCGGCCTTCGCGTACGGCGAGCTGGCCCGTCTGGCGACGTCGATTCGCGACTACCTGACCAATCCGCAGGCCTACGAACCACCCTTCGGCGTGGGAACCGCAGATGTGAGGAACCCGGTCATAACCTCGGCCGTGTGACCGCCTTCCCCGACGTCGCGCTCGCCGTTGACGTCGCGAGGCTCGACTCGGTCACCGTCCGTCGCGGCGACGCGACCTTGCTCCGCGACATCTCGTGGACGCTGCGCAGCGACGAGCGCTGGGTTGTGATCGGCGCCAACGGCGCCGGCAAGACCACGCTGCTGCAGATCGCCGCCGGCGCGATCCGGCCGACCTCGGGCAGCGTCGAGCTCCTCGGCGAGCCGCTCGACGAAGCTGACCTCGACGATCTGCTGCCGCGGGTCGGCTGGGCCAGCGCCGCGCTCGCCGACCGGCTGCCCGCGGACGAGCGAGTGCTCGACGTCGTGCTCACCGCGTCCTACGGCGCGGTCCGCCGTGGCGCCGAACGATACGACTCGGCGGACGAGATGCGGGCGCGCGACCTGCTCGGACAGCTCGGCTGCCGGCTGCTCGTCGAGCGCCGCTTCGGCACGCTGTCGGAGGGGGAGCGCAAGCGCGTCCAGCTGGCTCGGGCGCTGATGACCGACCCGGAACTGCTGCTCCTCGACGAACCTGCCGCCGGCCTCGATCTGGGCGGCCGTGAGGCACTGCTGCGCACTCTCACCCGGCTGGCCCAGGATCCCGCAGCGCCGGCCCTGGTGCTGGTCTCCCACCACGTCGAGGAAGTGCCGGCCGGGTTCACTCACGCGATGCTGCTACGCGAGGGCTCTGCGGTCGCGGCCGGCCCGCTGGCCGAGGTGATGACCTCGGCCACCTTGTCGGCATGCTTCGGCCTGCCGCTGCGTCTGCACCGGCACGCCGATCGCTACACCGCCCGCGCCGCCCTGCTGCGCCTGCCGTAACCGCCGAACAATGTCTGGGAAACCGGACATCACCGGCGTGTCCCGCCCGATTCGGTAGACATTGTTCGCGGCTTGGAAAGCGACCCTGGGCGGTTGCGCAAACGGGCCGTCGGGGGAAGGTAGAGGGCGTGCTGCCTGTCGTGCTCGCTTCCCATCGTGGGCCGGCGTCGTTCAGCCGTACGCCGTCCGGCCTCACGGTCAAGCGTGGCGCCGGGGGACTGGTCACCGCGCTGATGGGGCTCGCCGAGCACCTCACCGACGCGGTCTGGGTGTGCGCGGCCGCGACCGAAGCGGACGCGGCGGTGGCCGCCGAACACGAAGGGCACTCGGTCGAGATCGCGTTCACGCCCGAACCCGAGCTGCTTGCGCAGGACGAGACGTTCGACGGGCCGAGTGTCAACGTGCGCTACGTCGAGGTGGACCCGGAGCGGCACCGCATGTTCTACGGCGAGATCGCCAACCCGCTGCTGTGGTTCGTGCAGCACGGTCTCTACGGCCGCGCGATGGACCCGGACATCACCGCGGAGACACATCGGGCCTTCGACGAGGGCTACGTCGCCGTCAACAGGATGTTCGCCGACACGGTCGCCGAGGAGGTCGAACAGCGCGGCGGCCGGGCGATCGTGATGCTGCAGGACTACCACTTCTATCTCGTGGGGGAGATGGTCCGCGAGCGCTGCCCGGACGCGGTCATCAGCCACTTCGTCCACATCCCGTGGCCGAGTCCGGATGGCTGGCGGATCCTGCCGCCGACCATGCGCGAGTCGCTCCTTCGTGGGCTGCTCGGCTGCGACGTGGTCGCCTTCCACACCCGCCGGTTCGCGCGCAACTTCCTCGCCTGCGCCGCAGAGATCGTCGACTGCGACGTCGACATGCGAGGCATGGCCATGCGCTGCGGTGACCGCGCCATTGCCGCCCGCGCCTACCCGATCTCCGTCGACGTCGAGGCGGTCGACAAGCTCGCGGCCAGCGAGGAGGTGGCGGCGCACCGGGCGACGCTCACGTCGTACGTCGAGGACGGGCAGCAGCTCGTCGTACGCGTCGACCGCACCGACCCGTCGAAGAACATCGTGCGCGGCTTCCGGGCGTTCGGGATCCTGCTCGACGAGCATCCCGAGCTGCGGGGCAAGGTCACCTTCCTCGCCTCGCTCATGCCGAGCCGAACCGATGTGCCCGAGTACGCGGACTACCTGGCGCAGGTCGGGGCCGTGGTGGCCGAGGTCAACGCACGGCACCACATGGAGGGCTGGCAGCCGATCGACCTTCGGCTGCAGGAGGACCTCGCCTTCGCCCTCGCCGCCTATCAGCTCGCCGACCTGCTGGTGGTCAACGCGGTCAACGACGGCATGAATCTGGTTGCCAAGGAAGCCGTCCTCGTCAACCAACGCGACGGTGTGTTGCTGCTCTCCGAGAGCACGGGAGCCCACGAGGAGCTAGGTCCGCACGCGCTGACGCTGCATCCGTTCGACCTGCAGCAGCAGGCGGACGCGATGTGGACCGGGCTCACCATGCCGACGGCCGACCGCCGCCGCTTGCTCAGGGGCGCGGCCGACGAGGTCCGCGGCAACGATGTCGAACGCTGGCTACGCCGCCAGCTCGACGACCTGTTGGCCAAGGCCCCTTAGGGCGCGCCCAGCACTCCCTCGTCGTCGCGGATCTCCACCGCGACAGCCTTGAGCTTCGACGCGTGCTCACGGCCGTGATGGGCGCAAAAGAGGAGGTCGACGCCGCCGGGCAGGATCGCCCGCACGGCCGCGCGAGCCCCGCAGCGGTCGCAACGCTCGGCCGGAGAGACCGGCGGAGCAGCGGTTGTCGTTGTCATCACCTACCAGTCAACACCCTCTACGACACTTCCGTTCCCATTGGACCCCAGTGTCTTCGTTCCCATTCCGTCACGCGACAATGACAACCATGTCAACCGGAACGGTGAGTTCGGCGACGGCTGCCCAGAAGCCGCGCGCGAACATCAAGGCCCGGACGCTTCGCCAGGACAACTGGTGGCTCCAGCCGCTGGCGATCGCGATCGGTTTCAGCGTCTTCGTGGTCTACGCGACCTGGGCGGCGTTCAACCACCCCATCGTGGCCGGCACGGACCACCGGATCTACTTCGCCGACCCGTATCTCTCGCCGTTGTACTCCCCGTGTTTCATGAAGGGCTGCCCGCCGCAGATTTCCTGGGCGCAGCTCGACGGCCCGATGTGGATCTCGCCGGCGATCTACATCCTCATCTTCCCGCTCGCGTTCCGGGCCACCTGCTACTACTACCGCAAGGCCTATTACCGGTCGTTCTGGCTCTCGCCGCCCGCCTGCGCAGTCTCTGAGCCCCATGGTCGTTACACGGGCGAGACGCGGTTTCCGCTCATCATCCAGAACATCCACCGCTACGCGTGGTACTTCGCGGTCATCTTCGCCGGAATCCTGACCTGGGACGCGGTCATCGCTTTCGACTTCAACGGCCACTTCGGCATCGGCGTGGGCAGCGGCATCCTCGCCGTCAACGCCATCCTGATCCTCGGCTACACGCTGGGCTGCCACTCCTGCCGGCACATCACTGCAGGCCGGATCAACAACTTCTCCAAGCACCCTGTCCGTTACCGGTTGTGGGGGCTGGTGAGCAAGCTCAACGCCAAACACATGCAGTGGGCGTGGGCGTCGCTCGCCTGGATCATCGTCGCCGACGGCTACATCCGGCTCGTGTCCAACGGCACGCTCACCGACTACCACCACATCTTCTAGGGCCAGCAGCATGGTTGAGACGGAACGACACGACTACGACGTCATCGTCATCGGCGCCGGCGGGTCCGGCCTGCGCGCCGCGATCGCCGCGCACGAGGCGGGCGCGCGCACGGCGATCGTGTGCAAGTCGCTGCTCGGCAAGGCGCACACCGTCATGGCCGAAGGCGGCGCCGCCGCGGCCATGGGCAACGTCTGGCCGGAGGACAACTGGCAGGTGCACTTCCGCGACACCATGCGCGGCGGCAAGATGCTCAACAACTGGCGGATGGCGCAGCTGCATGCCCTGGAGGCGCCGGACCGCGTCTACGAGCTGGAAGAGTGGGGCGCCCTCTTCGACCGCACCAAGGACGGCAAGATCAGCCAGCGGGACTTCGGCGGTCACCGTTACGCCCGGCTAGCCCACGTGGGCGACCGTACCGGGCTGGAGATGATCCGCACCCTGCAGCAGCGCGCGGTGCAGATCGGCGTCGACGTGTTCATGGAGTGCACGATCACCCGGCTGCTGAAGGACGGCGGCAAGATCGCGGGTGCCTTCGGCTACTGGCGCGAGACGGGCTCGTTCATCACCTTCACCGCGCCGGCCGTCGTACTGGCGACCGGCGGCATCGGCAAGTCGTTCCAGGTGACGTCCAACTCCTGGGAGTACACCGGCGACGGACACGCGATGGCGCTCTGGGCCGGCGCGTCTCTGATCAACATGGAGTTCGTCCAGTTCCACCCGACCGGCATGGTCTGGCCGCCATCGGTCAAGGGCATCCTCATCACCGAGTCGGTTCGTGGTGAGGGCGGCGTCCTTCGCAACAGCGAAGGCAAGCGCTTCATGTTCGACTACATCCCGGACTTCTTCAAAGCCGAGACGGCCGACAACGAGAAGGAAGCCGACGCCTGGTACGCCGACCACATCAACAACCGGCGCCCACCCGAGCTGCTGCCGCGTGACGAGGTTGCCCGGGCAATCAACTCCGAGATCAAGGCCGGTCGCGGGTCACCGCATGGCGGTGTCTACCTCGACATCGCGACGCGTCGCAGCGCCGAGGACATCAAGCGACGGCTGCCGTCGATGTACCACCAGTTCAAAGAGCTCGGTGACGTCGACATCACCAAGGAGCCGATGGAGGTCGCGCCGACCTGCCACTACGTGATGGGCGGCATCGAGGTCGACGCCGACACGCAGGCGTCGATCGTGCCCGGGCTCTACGCCGCCGGCGAAGTGTCCGGCGGCATGCACGGCTCCAACCGGCTGGGCGGCAACTCGCTGTCGGACCTGCTGGTGTTCGGCCGGCGCGCCGGCGACTCCGCCGCCGACTACGTCTCCAAGCTGCCGTCGCGGCCGCGCATCAGCGAGGCCGACGTGCAGGCGGCCGCCGACGAGGCCGAGGAGCCATTCTCCAACCCCGGCAAGGAAAACCCTTACGCGGTGATGAAGGACCTGCAGGAGCACATGCAGTCCCTGGTCGGCATCATCCGGCGGGCGGAAGAGCTGGAGCGGGCGCTGAAGGAGATCGACCGGCTCAAGGAGCGGGCGAAGAACGTCTCGGTCCGTGGCTTGGGCCGCGAGTACAACCCCGGCTGGAACACCGCGCTCGACCTGCGCTCGATGCTCACGGTGTCGGAGTGCATCGCCAAGGCGGCGCTGGAGCGCACCGAGTCCCGCGGCGGCCACACGCGCGATGACTACCCGGCCACCGACTACGACTACTGGGGCACGATCAACCTCGTCCTGACCGAGCGCAACGGCAAGCTGCAGCTTGACCGCAAGCCGTTGCCGGTCATGCCGGACGAGCTCAAGACCTTGTTCGAGGAGAGCCACTGAGATGGGTTACGACCTCAATATGCGGGTGTGGCGCGGCGACGCCACCGGCGGCGGGTTCTCGTCGTACGTCGTGCCCGTGGAGGAGGGCGAGGTCGTCCTCGACGCGATCCACCGGCTGCAGGCCGAGCAGGCGCCCGACCTCGCGGTGCGGTGGAACTGCAAGGCCGGCAAGTGCGGGTCGTGCTCGGCGGAGGTCAACGGCAAGCCGCGGCTGATGTGCATGACGCGGCTGTCGTCGTTCGACCCGACGGAGACGATCACGGTCACGCCGATGCGGACGTTCCCGATCATCCGTGACCTCGTCACCGACGTGACGTTCAACTACGAGAAGGCGCGGGAGGTGCCGGCCTTCACGCCCGCGGGCGACAACAAGGGCGGCAAGTTCCGGATGGCGCAGGTCGATGTCGAGCGGGGCCAGGAGTTCCGCAAGTGCATCGAGTGCTTCCTCTGCCAGAACACGTGCCATGTGATCCGCGACCACGACGACAACAAGCCTGCGTTCGCGGGGCCGCGGTTCTTCATCCGCTACGCCGAACTAGACATGCACCCGCTGGACACCCTCGACCGGCGCAAGATGGCGCAGAACGAAGAAGGTCTCGGCTACTGCAACATCACCAAGTGCTGCACCGAGGTCTGCCCCGAGGGCATCCACATCACCGACAACGGCATCATCCCGCTGAAGGAGCGGGTCGTCGACGCGAAGTACGACCCGGTGCTGATCCCGTTCCTCGGCCGGCGCAAGGACCGTCGTCCGGTCGGGTCGGCCGCGGGTCACGGGCCGTCGCCGATCAAGCGTCCCGGCCAGCCGAGCACACCGTCACCGGTGACCACCGACGTCGCGGCGCGCACCGCGACCTTGGCGCCGGCGCCTCCCGAGCCGACCGGCCTCGGCCCAATGGTTCCCGGGCCGGCCGACCAGGCGAAGATGGCCGCGCCGTACGCCGTGGCCGCTGGCGGCCTCGGCTTCCTGGTCTGGGCCCTCCGCCGCCGCCGCCGCTAGCGGCAATCGCGGGATACGGCCCATAGAACGTCGCTATTTCGCGATTGCCGGTGGGTCGATCAGCCGGACGCCCGGCGGCATGCCGCGGCCTGCATTACGCGAGTAAGTCTGCTCGAGCCTTGTCAGCAGCGGACCACGTGCTTGGATTTGTCTGGCTGTGGCGCCCTGGACCACAAGATCGGCGGCGACGAGACGTCCTCGGCGCTCCTCGGTGGTCTCGAACTGCTCTCCCCAGAGGTGGTACTTGCGACCCAGCACCTCTTCGACGAAACCTGCGTCCAGCCACAACGCGTCGGCGCAGACCGGGCCCAACCCGTCGCCGAGGTCGAGCCACTGGTTCCACTTGGGTTCCGGTAGCACCCTGCTCGTAAGGATCAGCTCGCGGTTGTCCCGCTCCAATGGCGAACGCAAGCCGACGCCGACCGCAACTAGCGCTTGATCGACGCCGCGGCACCACTTGTCGCCGAGCCGCTCGCGTGCTGCCAGCAAAGAGTCAACGGTCACGAGCCCTGTCTGCAGAGCCCGCGACAGTATCGCGATGGCGGCGCGCGGGGAGTCCGCTCCGCGCGCCGCGACGATAACTGCCGTGGCCTCATCGACATAGGGCACCAGACCACGCGCACCGATCTCAATGGCAGCGGTGGCTCGTCGCACGACGACAAATCCGTGAGACCTGGCCGTGGTGTCGCGTGGTGCGACAGCGTGAACCCAGTCGCCGCTCCACCCTTCTAACTTCAGTCC
>Ga0207705_10002329_pt1 | contig 14696 bp, 13 predicted proteins | sample KBSC13metaG_FD_184314 | JGI IMG/M metagenome (GOLD analysis project Ga0207705, IMG submission 184314) | Corn rhizosphere microbial communities from Kellogg Biological Station, Michigan, USA - KBS C1-3 metaG (SPAdes) (version 2) | ecosystem: Host-associated > Plants > Roots > Rhizosphere > Soil ...
GGAGATTTGTCGAGCGAGCGCGGTGCTCTAACCCGCGGGGCTAGCCGGGCGGGCAGCCCTTGAACTCGCCCACCTTCACGGCGGTGAGGCTGGCCAGGTTCAACCCGCGCGCGGGCTTCATGGAGCCTGCGCCGGCGCCGGTGAAGAGGTCGATGCGCTTGCCCTTGATCGCGCCGCCGACGTCGGAGGCGTACCAGTAGCCGTCATGGACCGAGCCGTCGGGCATCTTCATGCCGACGGTTTCCTTGATGAAGAGGACGCTGCGTTTGGGGATCAGGTTCTTGTCGACCGCGACGGTGCGCATGGCGACGACCTTGCAACCCAGCGCGTCCAGCGCGCCCACGCCCTTGGCGCCGGCGTGATAGAGCGTGGCCTTGAGATTCCAGCCCGGGCCCGAGGGCAGGGCGCCGGTGACGACCGACATGATCAGGTCGCCCACGGGATCTCCGGACGCTGCGTGCGCGTTTTGCCCGAGGAAGATCAGGGGAAGGGCGGCCAGGGCGGCGAGGCGGCGTCGAATGACGGCGTCCTCCTTCGTCGTTGAACTGGTGTGGCCCGAAACCTAGCCGGACTCCGCCGGGCTGCCAACCCCGCGCGGCCCGCGGCGCCTTTACCTGTCAGCATATCTAACAGCGAACTTCAGCCGAGATCGCTTGCCTCTACTAGCGGATCGGCCTCTATCGTGGCTGAGGCTCGGTGGATCACGTCATGAAAATCTATGGGGATTCCATCTCCGGAAACTGCCTGAAGGTGAAGTGGGTCGCCGATTCTCTGGGCCTTTCGTACGACTGGATCGAGACCGACATCCTGACCGGCCAGAGCCGGACGGCGGAATATCTGGCGATGAATCCGGCAGGCCAGGTGCCCGCCGTGGTGCTCGACGACGGCCGCCCGCTGGCGCAGTCCAACGCCATTATCCTGCACCTCGCCGAGGGCTCCGGGCTGATCCCCGCGGACGCCTACGACCGCGCCAGGATGCTTGAGTGGATGTTCTGGGAACAGTACAGCCACGAGCCCTACGTCGCGGTGGCGCGCTTCCAGGTCGCCTACCTGGGCAAGGCGGTCTCCGAGCTGGAGCCGCGGATCGTGGAACGCGGCGCCTCGGCGCTGCAGCGGCTGGAAGACGGCCTCGCCGAGGGGCCGTTCCTGGTCGGGACCTCGCTCAGCCTCGCCGACGTGGCCCTCGTGGCCTACACCCGGGTCGCCCACGAAGGCGGCTTCGACCTGGCCGGCTACCCGCGGGTGCGGGCCTGGGTCAGCCGGGTCGAGCAGGCGCTGAATATCGCCGGCTGAGAAGCTTCGCCGGGCCTTGCCTTCGCCGCGGCGAGCCGACAAACCGGAGGCATGAAACGCCTCGCGCCCGCCATGCTCGCCGCCGCCCTTGTCAGCCTGACGCCGGGCATGGCTCTGGCCTGGGGCTCGACCGGGCATCGGATCGTCGGCGAGGCCGCGGTCCGCGCCCTGCCGCCCGAAATCCCCGGCTTCATGCGCACGCCCCAGGCGGCGATCGACATCGGCGAATATTCCCGCGAGCCGGATCGCGCGAAGGGCGCTGGGCGGGTCCACGACAACGACCGCGACCCCGGCCACTTCCTTGACCTCAGCGACGACGGGACGGCGCTGGGCGGCCCGCCGCTGTCCGCCTTGCCGGCGACGCGGGCGGAGTACGACACGGCGCTGAGGGCCGTCGGCCAGGACAGCTGGAAGGCCGGCTACCTGCCCTATGCGATCATCGACCGCTACCAGCAGCTGGCCAAGGACCTGGCCTACTGGCGCGTGCTGACCGCGGCGGAGGCGAATCCCGCCTGGGCCGCGCACAAGGCGTTCTTCACAGCCGACCGGATCCGCCGCGAGCAGCAGATCCTGATCGCGGCGGGCGAGCTGTCCCACTTCGTCGGCGACGGCAGCCAGCCGCTGCACGTGACGGTGCATTTCAACGGCTGGGGCGACTTCCCCAATCCGCAGGGTTACACCACCGCGAAGATCCACGGGCCGTTCGAGGGCGACCTGGTGCAGGCGGCCGTCACCGAGGCGGGCGTGGAGGCGCGGATGCTGACGCCGAAGGCCTGCGACTGCGCGATCGCCCGTCGGGTCGCCGACTACCTCGCCGGCACGGGCGCCCTGGTCGTGCCGCTCTACGAGCTGGAGAAGGCCGGCGGCCTGGCGCCCGGCGACCCGCGCGGGCCCGCGTTCGCCGCCCGGCAGATCGCCGTGGGCGCCTCGGAGCTGCGCGACCTGATCGTTCAGGCCTGGCGCGTCAGCGCCAATGAGACCGTGGGCTACAAGCCCGTCGCCGTGGCCGACGTGGTCGCAGGCCGGGTCGATCCCTATCCAGCGCTCTATGGAACCGACTGATGAACGTCCCGCAGTTCGGCGAACCCCAGCCTGGCCGTGACTATCCCGACCGGCCCGCGGCCTTTGCCGTCGTGTCGCGCGGCGATCGGATCGCGGTCGTGCGCGTCGATCTCGCCGGCGGGGGCTCGCGGCTCGACCTGCCGGGCGGCGGCGTCGATCCGGATGAGACCTCCGGCCAGGCCGCCGCGCGCGAATGCGGCGAGGAGGCGGGGCTGAGGATCGCGGTGGAGGAGGAGCCCTTCACCTGCGCCGACCACTTCTTCGTCAACCAGGATGGCGAGACCAACAACACCCGAGGCCAGTTCTTCGCGGCCCGGCTGATCGGCGAGGCGGCGGAGCTGAAGACCGAGGACGACCACCATCTCGAATGGATGGCGCCGCAGGACGCCCTGTTGGCGCTGAGCCGCGAGTCCCACGCCTGGGCGCTCGCGGCCTGGCTACGGCGCGGGTTTGCGCGCAGGCCCGCGAACGGCTAGTCGAGGCGCCAACTCGAAGGAGGCGCGTTTGGCCGAGTCTTCCGCAAAGCTCATCGACGGCAAGGTCTATGCCGAGCGCCTGCGCGCGCAGGTGGCCGAAGAGGTGGCGGAGCTTCGCGCGAACCACGGCCTGCAGCCGGGCCTGGCGGTGGTGCTGGTGGGCGAGGACCCCGCCAGCCAGATCTACGTCCGCGCCAAGGGGGAGCACTCGCTCGCGGTCGGCATGCACTCGGTCATCCACCGCTTGCCGGAGGACACCAGCCAGCACGAGCTCCTGCGGCTTGTCGCCGACCTCAACGTCGATCCGCTGATCCACGGCATCCTGGTCCAGGTTCCGCTGCCAAAGCACATCGACGAGAACGCGGTGGCCGCCGCCATCAATCCGGACAAGGATGTCGACGGCCTGCACGTGGTCAACGCCGGGCGCTTGGCCAGCGGGCAGCCGGCGCTCACGCCCTGCACGCCGTCCGGCTGCATGTACCTCCTGCGCCAGACGCTCGGCGACCTGACCGGGCTTCGCGCCATGGTGGTGGGCCGTGGCCGCCTGGTCGGCCGCCCGCTGGGCCAACTCCTGCTGCAGGCGGACTGCACCGTGACCATGGCCCACTCGCGCACCCGCGACCTGCCCGACGTCTGCCGCGAGGCCGATATCCTGGTGGCCGCGGTCGGGCGTCCGCGGATGATCAAGGCGGACTGGATCAAGCCCGGCGCCGCGGTGATCGACGTCGGCGTCAACCGCGTGCCGTTCGACGATCCGGTGAAGGCCGCCGCCGGACGCACCAAGGTCGTGGGCGACGTCGACTTCAAGGCCGCCAGCCGGGTCGCCGGCTGGATCACGCCGGTCCCCGGGGGCGTCGGGCTGATGACCGTGGCGGTGCTGCTGCAGAACACCGTCACGGCCGCGCGCCAGCAGGCGGGCTTGGGGACTGTTGGCTGAGCGGGGTTAGGTCGCGTTGGCCTCTGTCCAGCTGACCAGTTTGCCCAGCACCTGCGTCACCGCCTTGTTGTAGGCGCTGACGATCTCTCCGACTCGATTGTCCGCAGCCGGCACCCGCGCCTCGAAGTCCTGTTCGCCGACGTTGCTCTGGTCGGACTTGGTCAGCGCCGCATGGACGCGCACCACTACAGTCGGGGCGTCCTTCGGCCCTGAATCGTAGCGGGCCTCGAAGTCGCGCACGTCCAGGCGCAGGGCATAGGCGAAGCGGCCCTGCTGGCCGCGCCCGATCAGCCGGACCGGGCTTGCGTCAAACGCCTGGGCCACCGCCTGGTCGAACAGCACCTCGGCCGGCGCCACCCACCGGCTCTGGGCGATGTAGGCCGCCTTGCCGCCGCTGACCGTCAGGATGCGGTCGTCCGACGCCTCCTCCTGGAAGCGGGTGTTCGTCCGGTAGACGGCCACAGTGCGCGCCGGGGACGCCGCCGCCGGCGACGCCTGCGCGGCCTCGCCCATGCCGAAGCGGTAGAGTTGCGCCGGCTTGCTCTTCGGCAGCAGCGAGATGCATCCGCTCAGCGCCACGGCGCAGAAGCCGATGGCGACCAGGCGCCCGAAGCCCTTGGGCAAGACAGGGCGGATCATGGCTTCACCTTCATTTCTTCGGCGGCGGGTTTGCCGAGCACCCCTGTCGGGCTCCGCTGGATCTCGTTGACCAGCCGCTGCAGGGAGGCCGCGGCCCTCTGCAGCTCCACGACAGCGGAGGTGATCTGCGGCAGGCCGTTGTTGGCGAAGTCGGCCGTGGGCCCCTGCAGCTTGTCGACCATGGCGCGCAGGTCATGGGCGGTCGCCTTCGCCTCCTCGGCGGCGTCGGCGATGTTCTTCATGCTGCGCTTGCCGTCGGTGTCGAGCAACTCGTGCGTCTGCTGCAGGATGCCGTCGGCGTGCTGGGTGGCGGTGTCGAGGTCCTGGATCAGCTTCTGCGCGTCGGCGATGACCGCCTTGCGCTCACGGAACTCGGCGGTGACCGCCTGGGCGTCGGAGAGCGCCGCCCCGAAGGTCTTGATGTTCTGGTCGGAGAGCACGCGGTTCACGCGGTCCAGCGCCTCGATGGTGCGGGTCAGCACGGTGCCGCCGCCCTCCAGCAGGTCGGCGAGCGCGCTGCGCTGGGTCTTCAGGATGGGGATGCAGGGACTCAGGCCGCGCGCTTCGCAGCGGGCCTTCTCCACGACCTTGAGCAGCGGCTTCGAGGCCGTGCCGGCGGTGATCTGGATGTAATTCACTCCGGTGATCCCCTGGGGCTCCAGGGTGGCGTAGCTGTCGACGCGGATCGGCACGTCGGAGGTGACGCGGGCGCGGGCTATCACCCGGCTGGGATTGGTGCGGTCCAGCGCGATCTTGGTCACCTCGCCGACCTTGATGCCGTTGAAATGCACCTCGCCGCCCTGGTTCAGGCCGCGGACCGGGCCGTCGAAGACGATGTCGTAGAGGTCGTATTCCTGGGAGAAGGAGATCCGCGCCAGCCAGACGACGAAGATCACCAGCCCTATGAACAGGATCAGCGAGGACAGGCCCACCAGGGCGTAGTTGGCGTTCTTTTCCAATCAGGCCTCCGTCTTCGCCCGGACCTTCGCGGCGGCTCTGCCGCGCGGACCCAGGAAATACTCACGGATCCAGGGATGGTCCGCATGTTCGAGCTGCCGCACCGGCGCGGTGGCGACCACCTTCTTGTCGGCGATGACGGCGACCCGGTCGGTGATCTCGTACAGGGTGTCGAGATCGTGGGTGATCATGAAGACCGTCAGGTCCAGGCTGTCCGACAGGTCCTTGATCAGCTCGTCGAAGGCCGCAGCGCTGATCGGGTCCAGCCCCGCCGTCGGCTCGTCGAGGAACAGGAGCTCAGGGTCCAGGGCCAGGGCGCGCGCCAGCCCGGCGCGCTTGCGCATGCCGCCGGAGAGTTCCGAAGGCTTGCGGTCGCCCGCCTCCGGCCCCAGCCCAACCAGGGCGATCTTCAGGTCGGCCAGGTCGTAGATCTCGGGGCGCGACAGGTTCGTGTGCTCGAACATCGGCGCGGCCACGTTTTCGCGCACGGTCAGGTTGGAGAACAGCGCGCCCTGCTGGAACAGCACCCCCCAGAGCCGCTCGATCGCCGTCCAGCGGCGGCGCGAGGCGCGCTCGATGTCCTGGCCGAACACCCGCACCACGCCCGCCTGCGGGCTGCGCAGGCCGATGATGGTGTTGAGCAGCACCGACTTGCCGGCGCCGGAGCCGCCCACCACGCCCAGCACCTCGCCGCGCAGGACGGTGATGTCCAGGTTGTCGTGGATGACCTCGTCGCCGAACGCCGAGACCAGGCCGCGCACCTCCACCGCCGGACCCTCGCTGTCGAGCAGCTCGTCGTCGCTGAGGTCGTCTTCGTTGACGGGTTCGGGGTGCGGGGCGTCGGTCATATGTTCAGGTGCATGAACAGCAGCGCGAAGGCGGCGTCGATCATGATGATCGCAAAGATGGCGTGGACGACCGCGGCCGTCACGCGTCGGCCGAGGGACTCCACGTCGCCGCCGACCTCCAGGCCCTGGCGGCAGCCGATGCCGGCGATCACCATGGCCATCACCGGCGCCTTCGACATCCCGACCCAGAAGTGGAGGGGCCCCACATTGTCGACGATGCGCTGCAGGAAGAAGGTCGGGCCCAGGTGCAGCACCGACCAGACCACCACCAGGCCGCCCAACAGGCCGGCCAGCGTCGCCACGAAGGTCAGCAGTGGGATCGTGAACAGCAGCGCGGCGAAGCGCGGCAGGACCAGGGCCTCGAACGGGTCGACGCCCATCACCTGCATGGCGTCGATCTCCTGGTTCATCTTCATCGAGCCGAGTTCGGCGGCGAAGCTCGAGGCCGAGCGGCCGGCCAGCAGCACCGCGGTGATGATGATGTTGAACTCGCGCAGCACCGCGATGCCGATCAGCTCGACCGCGAACACCTCGGCGCCGAATTGGCGAAGCATGTTGGCCCCCAGCAGGCCCACCACCGCGCCGATGAAGAAGGAGGTGACCGCCACGATCGGGATAGCGTCGAGGCCGGCGCGCTCGGCCAGCGAGAAGATCGCCGCCCAGCGGATGCGCTTGGGGTCGGTGAACAGGTAGGAGAGCGACCGCGCGACGGCGACCAGCAGGTGGCCCAGGAAGGCCAGGGTGTCGATCCACTCGTAGCCGACGTTCACCACGCCCTTGCCGATGCGCACCGTGAGCTCGTGGAAGCCGCGGGGCGGGCGCGCGGTCACCGGCTCGACGCGGACCGCCGCGCCCACCAGCTCCAGCAGACGCTCGCTCTCCGGGCGCGCCAGGACGGTCTTCAGGTCGTAGTCTTGGCCGACGGCGCGGACGAGCGCATAGGCGCCGGCGGTGTCGAGGCGGCGGACCTTGCGGATGTCCACGGCCACCTGGCCGCCGTCCTCGACGGCGCGGGCCAGGCGCGCCGCCACGTCGCCGAGGTTGTTGGCCGTCCAATCGCCGGAAAGAGCGACAGTTGGTCGCTCCCCGGCGGTCCGGACACTGAATTCGGCCGGCTTCTCCACAGCTCTTGCAGGCTCCGATGTCCGGGGGTTCGACTTTCGAGTCGCACTCCCAAGGGAGATGTGACCCTAACAGAGGCGGCGCATCGGCCGAACGTCTTACGGCGCAGGCTGTTCCGCAAACGATTGGCGGCCGCCGTCGCGAGAAAGGGTCCCCATGGCTAAGCTAGGCCTATTTTTGGTCAAGGCTGGGGCACAGCATGACCCGCGGCCCCTCGCGGGGCCCGAAGAACGTGTTGCCCCGGGGTGGAGAGTTTCGTTGACTCGTCAGTATGAAATCGCCGGCAAGTCCGGCGCCCGTTACCGCTATACGCCGCTCGAAGAGTCGCGCTTCCTGCCGCCGGCGGGAGCCAACTTCGTGATCGCCAAGATGACCAAGGAAGGCCCGACCGTCGTCTATGCGGGCGAAACCGACAATCTCGCCAACCAGACCTGGCGCGAGGCGCTCGACAAGGCCAAGGCGGCCTACGGCGATGCGGCCGTGCTGACGCGGCTGAACGTCACCCGCGCCGTCCGCGAGGCCGAACGCAGCGACCTCATCGAAGAGCACCAGCCCCCGATGAACCAGAGCGCCCAGCCCCCGGCCTGAGACGATCGCTGAATGGTCCTTCTCCTACAGGGGAGAAGGACGGAGCGAGATGCTTCCATGTTGCGGGATGAGTGGTTCCAAGCTTGATCGCGGGCCATGGTAAAGCTTCTCCCGCGCCGCGGAGTCCGGCGCGCGGGGAACACCCATGACGCTCAGCTATGACCTCTACTGGTCCTTCCGCTCGCCCTATTCCTACATGGTGACGCCGCGCTTGCTGGCGCTGGAGCGCGACTACGACGTCACCTGCCATGTGCGGCCGGTCTATCCGTTGGCGGTGCGGACGCCCGAGTTCTTCGAGCAGCAGGACCCGCTCTGGGTCACCTACTTCATGACCGACGTCTTCCGCGAGGCGGCCTACCTGGGCCTGCCGTTCCGCTGGCCGAGGCCGGACCCGGTGCAGCGCTCGATGGACGAGGGCTACCGTATCGCCCAGCCCTACATCCACCGTCTCACGCACCTGGGCGTGGCCGCCGCGGAACGCGGCCGGGGCGTGGCGTTCCTGACGCAGGTCGCCCGCACGATCTGGGGCGGCGAGGTCGACAACTGGCATGAGGGCGACCACCTGGCGCGCGCCGCCGAACGTGCGGGACTCGACTTCGCCGAGTTGGCCGCCGCCGTCGACGCCGAGCCGGCCCGCTTCGCCGCCGTCGTCGAGGAGAACCAGCTCGCGCAGCGCGCCGCCGGCCACTGGGGCGTGCCGATGATGGTGTTCGGGGGCGAGGCCTTTTTCGGCCAGGACCGCTTCGACCAGCTCAAGTGGCGGATGGAACAGCAGGGGTTGCAGCGCCGCTAGGCGCCCGCCTCAGGCCTTGTGGCTGGCGTGGCCGTTGCCCACGCGGTGGCGCAGCATGTGCAGTTCATAGAGGTCGCTGCGGCTGAAGCGCAGGTGCGGCTGGATCGCGTGACGCGTCGCGCGGCCGATCGTGCGGCCAAGCTCGTCCAGCCGGTGGAACTGCGCGCGCTCGGCCTCGCCGACCTGCGGCTGCTCGCCGCGCTCATGCGCCAGCAGGATCTCCTCGGCGCGTAGCACCAGGGTGAGCTGCAGCTCCATCCAGGCGCCTACGGCTTCGGCGATGCGCGCGGGAAACCGCTGCGCCGTGGCCGCGACCGCGCGGCCGTCCGGGGTTTCCGAAAACCGCCCGGCGCGGATGTCCGCCAGCATCTGGGCGTGGCCCTCGTGGTCGTGCTCGAGCCAGTCGTGCGCCGTGGCGCCACCGCGCGAGAAGACCAGCAGCAAGGTGAGGGGGATGACCACCAGCACGCCCAGCATCGCCAGTAGCGGCTGGCCCGGGAAATGGTTGAACGCCGAGTGCAGGGCGATCGCCACCGTCAATCCTGGCAGGAACACCCACGGATAGAGCCGCGAGTGGCGGCCCTGGCGGTGGGCCTGATGCTCGGAGAACTCGTGGGTGATCACCGCGAACAGCGCGGTCGCGCCCCCGTGCATGATCGCCGTGCCGAAGCCGCGCACGATCCAGATGCCCAGGTTTGCCTCCGGGAAGGTCGAGATCAGGTATGCGTTTTCGAACACCGAGAACCCGGCCCCGACCGCGAAGCCGGCGATGGCGGCGTCCAGCTTGAATCCGATCCGGTCGAGGGCGAACAACCCCACGATGACGCTCGCCTTGATCGTCTCCTCCAGCGGGGGGGCGATGTAGCGGCTGTAGTCGGTGAAGCCGATCGGCAGGCCGTCCATGACATGGCCGTTGGCGACATAGGAAAGCGCCGCCAGCGCCGCCCCGGCCGTGGCGTAGACGGCGAGGCTGCCGCCGCTGACCAGCCGGAAGACGTCCAGGCGCTCGAACACCGCCAGCAGCACGATCACCGGCGCCAGCGCCACCGCGAGCTTGGCGGCCAGGGCCCAATCTATCACAAGATCTCCATCACAGGATCTTCAACGAGATCATGGCCTCGTCGCCCCGGTGGCGGCCATCCTCGAATCCCGACGCTGCGCCCACCGAGAGCACCATGGGCAGCCGAAGCGCGAAGGTGAAGTTGAAATCGAGCTGCCCGCCCACCGTCTCCAGGGTGCGCGCGTCGCGTCGCCCCGGGTCTACCGCCAGCACGCCGGCGAACAGCGCCGAGCGCATCGAGCTCAGGAAGAAGCTCGGCCGCCCCACCTCGTTGAAGCGCAGCGGCGGCAGGTTCAGCTCCAGCAGCGACTTGGCGAACCGCCGGCCCGCCAGCTCGTCGATCTTGAACCCCGGGAAGCTGTCGTATTCGCGGTAGCGCTTCACCTCGCCGTCGTCGACGTAGTTGTTGCCGAAGCCTCCGAAATAGAAGTCGCTGAGCGGGTTGGACTGATCGCCGCCGCCGGCCCCGAGCGCGTTATAGAGCCACAGCGAGGCGTGCTTCAGCGGCAAGGGCGCGCCGAAATCGAAGGTGCCGTAGACCTTGGGGAAGAAGTCGCCCGAACCCAGGTCGCCCGCGCTCATCAGCGACCAGCGCACGCCCTTCTCGTAATCCAGCGCCCCCAGGCTCTTGTCGGTGGCGGTGTAGCGCAGGCCGATCTGGCCGGAGACCAGGTTCTTCGACGTGGTCGCGATGTCCTGCGCCAGGGGCAGGGTGTCGAGGCCGCGATAGGCGGCCAGGTCGGCCACGAAGTCGAGCTGGTGGGGTGGGTCGTAGACCAGGGCGTCCTTGTAGCCGATCAGCACCGCGTCGCCCCGGCGGCTGCGGTAGGTTGGCCCGAAGAGGTCGTAGAAGTCCGCGCCGTTGTGCCAGTAGCGCAACCGCCACTTCAGCGTCTTGTACTCCAGGTTCACATGCAGCCGCTGGTCGTCCGGCAGGTCGCCGGCCGGCGAATAGGCGAGGGTGGCGGTGAACTGGTGGAACTCCAGCGGATCCTCGAAGATGGCGTGGACGCCGCCGGCCACGTCGCCGCGGTAGCCCTCGACGATCGGATAGATCGAGGCGAGCTTCATCTCCTTGCCCGGGTCGTAATGGCCGCGCTCGGTGATCATGCTGTCGAGCGGTACGCCGGTGGCAGAGCCCACCGCCCAGGTCTTCACGATCGGATGCTTGGCGGCGATCTCCGCGCCCAGGAACCTGATCGAGCCCAGGTCCTGCAGCGGCACGGGATCGATCACCACCGGCTGGAAGCCGGCGCCGGTGTATTCATAGACGATCAGCTTGCCGTCGGCCCGCGGGATCGGCCGCACGAACCCGGTGGCGGCGTTGGACACGGCCTCGACCTTCCGGGTGGCGATCTCGTAGCGATAGATGTTCGACACGCCGGTGTAGTAGCTCGACCCGAACAGGTAGCGCCCGTCCGGCGAGAAGACGAAGCCCTCGGGCGTGGACGCCCCCAGCGTGAACTCCGCGATCGGGTTGATCGGGCCGGCGTCGAGGTCGGCGATGCGGTAGAGGCGCACCGACTGCTTGGCGTCCACCTGGCCGACCGAGGCCGAGAGCAGGGTCCCGTCGGGCGATATGTCGAGATCGAACGGGATCTCGCCATAGGCGAAGGTGTGGACCTGGGTCCAGCCGGCGTAGGGCGGGGCGAGCTTGACCAGGGTGACGAGGCCGTTGAGGTGGCGCAGGCCCCACATCGCCTTGTCCTTCGGGTTCAGGACGATGTCGCCGATCCGCGCGTCGCGCAGCAGCATGCGGCTCTTGCCGCTCGCCACGTCGACCTCCATCAGGTCGCGATAGGCGTAGTTGTCGGCGGTGTAGTAGGCCTTGTTGCTGTCCGGGTCGTAGGCGAGCGAGGTCACCCGGTAGAGCATCGCCCCCTTGATGTCGGCCAGCCGGCGGATGCGCCCGTCGCTCAGCGAGATCACGCCGACGTCGGCGATCACGCCCGGCGTGCGGAAGGCGCCGACCAGGCTCCGCCCGTCAGGGGTCAGGAACCCGCGCGAGATCGAGCCCAGGCCTTGCGGCGTCAGCGGCCGGGTCGGCGTCGCCGGATAGGCCTGCACCTGGGCCAGGTTGGCCTTCTGGAAGGCGTGCTCCCAGGCGATCCAGTCCTGCCACGCCTTGTCCAGCGGCTTGCCGAACACCCGCTTGAACTGGACGGAATAGTAGCCGGCCGAGCCTTCGTCGCGCCGCAGCCACTGGATGACCTTTTCCGGCCCGTAGACCAGGCCGAGGTAGGAGAAGAACCGCGTGCCGTAGAGGTAGTCGTTGGCCCCTACCTGGAAATCGACCTGCGTGCCCTCGGCCTCCAGGCCCACCGGCGAATAGAAGGTCGCGTTGTCGCGGACCTTGGCGCGGAACACCATCTCGTCATAGCCGCCCTGGGCGCGGCCGAAGCCCCCGGCCATCCAGGTCTCCATGAACACCGCCGCGCCTTCCAGGTACCAGCGCGGCGAGTTGACCCTGGGCGTCGCCAGGAAATTGTAGAGGATCGATTCGGGGTGATCCTCGACCGGCGCGGGCTTGCCGTGGAACAGCCGGCGCCAGCGTGCGTCGGTGCTGTTCCAGACGTCCATGTTGGCGACGTGCACCGGCTCGTGGTTCAAGAGCGTGAAGAACCGTTCGCCCGGGCTGAAGGTCTCGTAGGTCTGCGAGATCGGCGCCACGTCCAGCAGAATGGCGTTGTTGGGCGAGGCGCGGGCCGCGGCGTTGCCGTAGTCGGAAAAATCCTTCAGCAGGACCGTGGTGCGGTCCCAGGGCTTCCAGCCGAACAGCTTCTTCTGGAAGGCCAGCGAGTGCTCGAAGGTGCGTGCGACGTAGGGCGTGAGATAGGTTTGCGCCGGGTCGAAGTAGAGGAGCGTCAGGTCGGCCGTCTTGATCGTCGACAGGTCGATCTCCGCGGCGTTGGGCGGCCTGGCCGGCGCCGGCTTCTCGACGATGGTGGTCGGCGGCGGCGCAGGGACGGGCGCGGGCGGGGCCAGCGGCTCGCCCGGCTGTTGCGCCCAGGCTGCGAACGGCGCCGACCACAGGATCGCGGCCGCAAACGCCGAACCCCACAAACGCCTCACCATACGCCCCCCGTACTCCGGGCGCGCCCGACGGCGCCGCCCGCGCCCCAACTGACTACAGGGAGCGCATCTGGGCGGAGAACTGCTGGCTGCCCAGCAGGGCGGAGAAGGCCGAACTGGACGCCAGGGACGCAAAGGCCCGGGAGTTGGCCATCGCCGACATGGCCTGCACGTTGCTGGCCAGCGCCGACATCGCCTGGGCGTTCGAGGCCAGGGCCTGGAAGGCCTGCGGCGCCTGCGCCATCAGCGCGAAGGCCTGCGGATTGGTGGCCGCCACCCGGAACGCCTGGGCGTTGGCCGCGCTGGCGGCGCTCGCCTTGGACATGGCCGAGGCCTGGGCGGAGATGGCTGCGGCGGACTGGAAGGCCTGGGCCTGCTGCGCCATGGACGCCAGGGCCTGGGCGTTGGCCGCAAGCTGGCGGAACGCCTGGGCGTTGGCGGCCAGGGCGGCGAAGGCCTGCGAATTGGCCGCCATCGCCCTGAACGCCTGGCTGTTCGCGGCCAGGGCCTGGAACGCCTGGGCGTTGGCCGCCAGCGCCGAGAAGGCCTGGCTGTCGGCCCGCAGCGCCGCCATCGCCTTGCCGTCGGCGGCCAGCGCCTGGAAGGCGGCCGGCGCGGCGGCCATGCCCTGGAACGCCTTGGGCGTGGACGCCGCCATGGCGAAGGCGTTCACGTCGTTGGCGAAATTGGCGAAGGCCTTGGGATTGGCCGCCATAGCCTGCAGGGCCTGCGGATAGCGCCCAAGCGCGGAGAAGGCTTCGGCGTGGCTGGCGATCGCGGCGAGCGCCTGCGGCTGCTGGGCCATGGCGCCGAAGGCTTGCGAGTTCGCGGCGAGGGCGGCCACCGCGTTGGCGGCGGCGGAGGCCTGGGCGGTCGCCTGGGCCCCGGCGTTTGCGGCGGCCATCTGCGCCTGCGCTGCGCTGGCCGCGGCGGCCATGGCCTGGAGGGCTTGCGCGTCCGTCGCCATCAGCCGGAACGCCTGGGCGTTGGCGGCCATGGCCTGCAATGCCTGGGCGGTCATCGCCGAGCCGAACTGGGCGTTGGCGGCGATCTGGCGGAAGGCCTGGGCGTTGGCCCCCATCGCCGCGAACACCTGGGCGTCGGCGCTGATCGCGGCCATGGCCTTGGCGTCGGCGGCGAGCGCCCGGAACGCCTGGGCGTTGCTCGACATCGCGGCGAGCGACGCCGGGTTGGCGGCGGCCTGCGCGAAGGCCTTCGGGTTCTGGGCGAAGGCGCTGAACGCCGGCGCGTTGGCGGCCACAGCCTGCAGCGTCTGCGGGTATCGGGCGAAGGCGCCGAACGCCTCGGCGTGGCTGGCGATCGCCGCCAGCGCCTGCGGTTGGGCCGACAGGTACCGGAAGGCCGCGGCGTTGCCGACCATCGCGGCGAAGGCCTGGGCGTTTTGCGCCTGGGCCGCGGCGCTGAGGTTGGCATAGGCTTTCGCATCCGCCGTCAGGGCGGCGAAGGCCTTCGGGTCCTTGGCGAGCGCGGCGAAGGCGGCCGGGTTCTGGGCGATGGCCGCCAGCGCCTGCGGGTTCTGCTGGGCCAGCGTCATGAACGCCGGATTGGTGGCCAGCGCCCGGAAGTTGGCGTCCTTGACCATCAGCTCGAATGCGTCGGTCTGCATCAGCTGCGGCACAGAGGTGTCGCCCAGCGTCACGTCGGCGCTGGACACCTGGCTTTCCTGGTAGCGCTGCGCGGGCGCGATGGTGCCGCTTAGCGAGGCCCCCTGTGGCGGATAGACCCGCCCCACGCCATAGGCGATGCCGGCCACCACCAGGACGGCGGCCCCGGCGACGACGATGCGAGTGTTGCTGGAAACCCTAGCGCTCATAATCGCCCCCGACTG
>Ga0207705_10002331_pt1 | contig 14693 bp, 10 predicted proteins | sample KBSC13metaG_FD_184314 | JGI IMG/M metagenome (GOLD analysis project Ga0207705, IMG submission 184314) | Corn rhizosphere microbial communities from Kellogg Biological Station, Michigan, USA - KBS C1-3 metaG (SPAdes) (version 2) | ecosystem: Host-associated > Plants > Roots > Rhizosphere > Soil ...
GATCTCCTTGGGTTTTAGGACTCTGGGCAAGTAACTTATGTTCCAGTTCGCCAAAATGCTCTCATTGAAACTTACAACGGAGCCGGGCGAGAGTTGTCACGAGATTGTCAACAAAAGGTCATCTTTGTCTGAAGACCTCCGTCCAAGGCAAAGACGTGGGTTCGATAAGCCCCTAAAACAGGTGCGGCTCGGGAGGTAGAGATGGACGATTTTATGAGAACGCAGATACGGAGCCATGCTTTACCATGCGACTTTTGCCTAAATCCGAGTGAGCGTGGTTAGATCTCATCGGCATCGGCAGATTTCGACTGCTCTTTCAGGAAGATTTCGACTCGATCCGACGTTCAAACCGCGACCCCGGCCCCGAAGAAGTCCGTGTCCTCGGTCCAGATGTCAGGAGAGGGATAGGGCGGCGGCAAGCACCGGCCAGTCTTCCTCATCCCGTCCCGGAGTCGCTGGCGTGCTTCGGCCTCAAAGAAGCCATATCCATACTGACCGATGGGCTCGACAAGGGACTCCAGATAGGCGAGTGCGACGGGAACGTCAGTGTCCGATTTCCCCCGCTTGTTCAGGAGTGCAGGCAGGTATTCGTTTCGCATCAGCATATGCGACCTTGGGTGCATAAAATCGGACGCCATGAACTGCATAGGTTTCAAGTAGCTGCCGGACGCGCTTTCCCAGGACGGCACGGATCAGGATGTTGGCGTCCAGAACGATCATTTCGGCGAGCCGCAGCCTTTCCCGCGCGTCGCGCCTTCCTGAATTCCGCAACGATCTCTTCCTCATCCTCATCGGAGAGCACTGCTGCAAGGCGGTCTGCCGCAGCGCGGAGTTCGGCCTGATCCGCCGACCTGACCGGCTTGCGCGGAGTTGGAACATACACCCCGAGGGTTTCGCCCCGACGGGTGACGGCTACCGGCGTATACGACTCCAGAAACCGGGCGATTTGTTCGCGGAATTCCCGCACCCCTACCCTAATATGTCGCTATGAGTTGACGGCGATTCAGTGGCGGCGCATCGAACCACTGCTGCCGGGATGGATAGGAACGGTTGGCCGGCCTGCAGAAGATAACCGGCGGTTCGTGCATGGCGTGCTTTGGGTTCTGCGTTCGGGCATGTGCTGGCAGGATATGCCGGAGCGCTACGGCAAGTACAAGACGACACACAAACGTGATGGGCTTCGACAGGGGTTTGGGAGTGCCTACGCTTCCTTCCATTGCTTGAGTCTTTCAATTGCAAGGTGAATATCTAAAATCTTTTGTGCACGATTTGTCTCTTCTCGTTCGATCATCAGCGCACCTGAATAACCAATCTGCTTCAACAAGTGTAGAAGACCCGGGAAGTCAACCTCTCCATCTCCCAAAGCGCACTCCTGCCCCAACATGCCACTGCCGTGAATGGGGGCGCGACCGTCCTTGCAGTGCACAGACAATACATGCGACTGGAGCAGCGCAAGTGCCTCCAGCGGGTCGCCGGATCCGTACAAGATCATATTTGCCGGGTCGAAATTGATCTTCAGATTGGGCCTATTTACATGTCCCAAAAAATCCAGCAATACTTTCGCAGATTCCTGTCCTGTCTCGAGCACAAAGTTCTGCTCGTTTGCAGCAGCAGCATCGCACAGCGCTCGGGCTACATCGACTAGCTCTATATAGAGTCGCTGTGAAGAGTCCGCGGGGATGAAGCCGATATGACAAGACACAGCTCCCACGCCGAGATTTTGTGCAAACCTGGAAACCTCTTTCGTGCGCGCGATGCGCTCAGCGCGATATCGCTCTGCCGTAAAGCCGACCGACTCATGCACAGTGGCCAGGTCGGAGTAGTCCTCGTCCGCGTAGGAACACACCGCAGCGGTGATCATAATCGGAGATCTCTCCAGTGCTGCCTTCCAGTCCACCACTGCCGCTATGCAATCCAACGAGGGCGGCACACCGAGCTGAATAACGCGCAAGCCGAAATCTGTGAGCTGTTTCTGCGTCTCTTCGGCCGTTGCCTCTGCCCACACCAGAAGCCCAATCTCCATAGGGTTTAAAGGCCCCATCCAAATTCCTTTCCATCGGCATCCCGAGATGCTTTGAGTTGCAGTGAGATCGCGACCGCTTGCGCAGATTCCGCCGGCAAACACAACGTCGGGGCAGCATTGCGACGGCAACAGTCAATAAAGTATGCAATTTCGTCAAAATAAGGATCGTGCTCGGGAATGTCGATAGGGATCGCTTCTTTCCCATCTTCCCTTCGGCTCAGCATGTTGTCGTGAAAGGTTAACAGTGTGTTCTTTGTCTGGATTTCAAACCCGGCGGAGAAGGAAGCGCCCGAAGGAAGCCAGCCCCCTTCTACTTCGACTTGAAGTCCATCGTCATACCGTAGCGTGCCGCGCATCGTATCCACCGGTCCCAGGCTGTTGGCACGGACAGACCGAGGGTTACCGAAAAGGCTAAGCGCCTGATCCAAATCGTGACTTAGCAGATCCAGAATGGCTCCGCCGCTGCGCTCCTCCTGTACGAGCCAGCTCCCCCACTGCGGATAGCCCGTGCTGCGCTGCAACACACACCGCACAATATCGCCCCGACCCACGTCCTGTAGAAACTTCGCAGCATAGCGGTATGGATACATAAACCGCAGTACCTGGCCCACCATAAAGATACGTCCACTCGCCTTTGCCGCAGCCGTCAACTCATCGCAATCGGCGGTGTTCAAAGCCATCGGCTTCTCGCAAAGCACGTGCTTCCCTGCTCTGAATGCGGCGATTACTACCTCACAATGCAGGTCAGTTGGCAAGCACACGTCCACAATGTCAATCTCAGTATCCTCAAGGATCGACCGCCAATCCGCGTGCCACTCCACGCTATCCGGCAAGGGCCCAGCTTCTAGATCTATATTGCCGCGCGAGGGACCATCGGAAGACGGGCGGGTGCGCGATGAGACGGCCTTCACCTCCACTCCGGCGAGACGCTGCAATGCAGCCAGATGCGCTCCACCCATGAATCCATAGCCAAGGAGCGCTACCTTCATCAACTCATCTCTCTCCCGCAACGCAACTCCTTGCATGACACGAAAACCAGATTCACTGGTGTGGCACCCGTTCTGTATAGCATGACAGCAACTCCCACCTACAAAGATACCGAACGGATTATTTCGCAATTGAGGGATGCCCGTACATCAAGATATACATTTCAAAAAGAAAGCGGCTCCCGAAGGAGCCGCTCCGTTTGCGAGACATCAAAACTTCAATCTTGCCGCGAACTGGATGATACGCGGGTTGTAAGCGTTGGACGTTGAGGTAATCCTGCCAAAGGTGGAGACAGGCTGAAAGCCTGCCACTGGATAGTCGCCAGAGCAAGGCGCAGTGATCGTACAGGGCGTGAGCGAGAGCGACGCGTTCGGATTGATAAACTGCGTTGTGTTGAGCACATTGAATGCCTCCGTGCGGAACTCGAACTTCAGCCTTTCGGTAATGTCGAAGGTCTTGAACAGCGAGAGGTCCACGCGCTGCAAGCCAGGGCCGTAAAGCTGGTTGCGGCGCTGAGTTCCTACCGTCCCAACCTTCTGGAAGACGAAGTCGTTCACGTTAAACCACCGGCTCACACTTGGGCTGGATACTTTGCCGTTGCCAACCATATTTGCACGGTCGCCATTACCTGCGTTGGGGCGCGTGCCGCTGCGATTGATAGTGTTCGTCACAGAGAACGGCATGCCCGTATTCCAGACGAACAGGCCGTTGGCCTGCCATCCTTTCACCAGGGCTCCGGTAAGGCCATGCTTGCCCTCACCGAAGGGAAGAGTGTAGTTGAATGTGCCCGTCACGCGCTGACGTACATCCAGATTGCCGTTGCCGTAGTCGATCGTCGAGATCAATTCCGCAGATGAGCCAAAGCCGTTGCCACCATTGTTGCTGATGGACTCTGCATCATCGAGCAGACGAGCCCACGTGTAGCCGAGTTGCATATCCAGTCCCTTGCTAAAGCGACGCTTCACGACAGCCTGCATCGCGTGGTAATTGCTGATGCCACTGCTCGTGTAATAAGGAATGGACGTTACGTTCGGCACCACACCGGCAAAGCGCCGATAGTAGTTATATGAGACAGAGTACGGCACATTGTACTTTGGGTCGATAGCCGAGCTTAGCGCTGGCGTGTTAGTCGTGGTGTCGTTCGGATTTGCGTAAATAAAGGACTGAGGCGCCAGCGTGTTGTAGTCAGACAGGTAGTACGCGATACGGCGTCCCAACTGTCCGACGTAGGACACGCTGCCGACGAATCCAGCGAACTCTCGCTCCGCCGTCAGATTGAACTGCTCGATATAGGTGGACTTGAAGTGTGGATCAAGTGCGGCCGTGATACTTCCGCTCGGGTTAGTCGCACTGTTTGGATTGGGGGTTGGCAGTCCACCGGCAAACTTGAGAAACACAGCAGCCTCAGCAGGTGTGTATCCCAAGTTTGCAATGGCCGCATTCTGAGCCTGGGTGGGCGTATATGCGCCCCAGGTGGCAGTGAATGGCTGGTTTACCAGAGCCGACCCGGATGTGGTGTTCTCCGGAGCGTAAGTCATGCCGAAGCCGCCGCGGATGACCGTCTTGTCGATTGGAGTATAGGCGAAGCCAAATCGCGGAGCAAAGTTGCTGTAGTCCGTGCGGATATTTCCGTGGCCATCGATACCATCCTGGTTCGCGATCACGATACGTCCGAGCCCCGTGTCGAAGTTCGACAGGATGTTATTGATCTCGGTATACGGCGTGAACAGGTCATAACGAACACCCAGATTGAGAGTCAGCCTCGACGTGAGATGCACGTCGTCCTGAAAAAAGACGTGTGGCTCCCAAGTGCGATTGTGTGGGGTGTAAAGGATCTTGTTACGACCGCCGTTTATATAATCGCCGGAGAGAAGCGTAGAGAAATCGTTAAAGGACCAGTTGCCGTTTGCGGTGTCGGTCTGGGTGACAGCATCCTGACGGCGGATGACGCCGGCGCCGAGTTTGATGGACTGCTTGCCACGTATGTAGCTCACGGTTCCTTCGTACTGAAAGGTATTCTCGTGGTAGATGATAGGCGGCCGATTCCCCAATGTAGTGGAGGTGCCCTGGTTGATGGTGACAGCCGAGAGTTCCGCAGTGCGAGAGTCGACGTTCATGTTGGGTTGGCCCATGGCGGTGTTGATCGCCTTTCCAAAGTTCAGCGGATACTGTGCGTTGTTCAGCAGCGTATAGCCGGCCTTCAGTTCCACCAGCACATTGGGGGTAAAGGCATGGATGTAGTTCAACTGGGCCTGATGAGCCCGCGTCACTGCGGGGCCTGGATAGCTGCCTAAGTTTCCACCGGGAACGATAGGACCAGCCGCCGAAGTGACCTGCGGGAAGAGGCTGCCGATATTCGTATCGACGGCATTGTAGGTGTAGCGAAGGTATGCAAGATCTCCATTGCCAAAGCGATGGTCCGCACGGCCATCAGCCGTCTTGTTATTCTGCGAGTTTCTCGGCGCTCCGACGTAATTGCCCGAGACGGCTGAATTGTTAGTCGGCAGTGGGAACAGATTGAAGTACTGAAGGCCTATCTTATCGAAGTTCGCAGGGTCCACAATCTTGTTGATTGCGGGATTATCCGTGAAATTACCGACATTATTGCGCTCGAAGAGCGTAGGCACTGTGGTCGTCGTCGGATTCAGGTTGCGGACGATGTTGAGGCCTTCATAGTCGGCGAAGAAAAAGGTCTTGTCCTTCATGATCGGCCCACCCAGGCTTCCGCCGAACTGGTTCTGGCGATATTTGGGCTTCGGAATATTCGCGCCAAACTTGTAAGGATTAGCGTTCAACACGTCGTTACGGAAGAACTCATACACTGATCCGTGGAACTGGTTGGTACCGGACTTCGTGATGACATTCACCGTAGCGCCAGCGGAGCGCCCTACCTCAGCGGTGAAGGCGTTGGTCTGCACGCTGACTTCCTGAATAGCGTCGACCGAAGGACGAACGCCAAGGGAGCCGATGACACGCTCGTTGTTGTCTATTCCGTCGACCATCTGGTTATTCATCATGTCGGCCTGGCCGTTGACGGAAACCGACGATGTCTGGCGGCGGTCATCCGGTCGATTGCCGCTGGCCAGGCCGTTATTCAAACCTTCAGTTGCTCCTGGAATTACCTGCACCAAATTGATGAAGTTTCGGCCATTCAAAGGGAGTTCCTGCGTCGCCTTCTCGGTCACAGTCGTGATCAGCGCAGACGTATCCGTGTGCAGGGCCGGTGGTGCTGCATCCACTGTCACGACTTCGCCCGTGCTGCCGACATCCAGACGAGAGTCTTGGCGAGAACGGTCGCCCGCTGCCAGAGCAAACGAGTTGACCTTGAACACCTTGAATCCCAGCGCTGTGACGGTCAACGAATAGCGGCTCGGCTTCAGGAGCGTGAAAGTGTACTCTCCACCTCCACCAGAGGTGACAACGCGCTTTTCCTGTGTATTTATATTAGTCAGTTCCACCGTCGCACCCGGGACAACAGCACCAGTGCTGTCCATAACGGTGCCCACGACATCGGCAGTGGTACTCTGCGCCAACGCAGGCATACAAGCGATGGCAGCGACCACCGCCAACGCCATACTACGAACCACACGTTTGAGACGCCGACTCGCACTGATAGGCACCAGTGCATCTCTAGTTTCTCCATATGCAACTAACGATTGTCTGAAATTTAATTCATACATCATTTAGAGCCTCCTTGAACTGCATAACGGACTTCAGTGAGGACGAACGCGCATATTTCAACTTTGTAGACAGCATCAGGCAGCGGTTTCGAATCAAGATAAAAATCGTTTACGGTCAACTGAGATTGACTCTCAAAAGGGAATATCCATGTACATAACTTCACTTACCGAAAAAAATAAATGTACTTTTAGTACAGACTTCGAAGCGTTCGCCGGTAAAATGTTGGATAACATTTTGGTAGGTGGATCGTATTAACGATTCTTCCGAGCGTCAAGTACTTTTTCTGGGATATTTTGAGCTTGTCAAGGCAGGCGGAAAACCTATTGTGTAGAAAGGACATGCATGCCTGCGAAAGACAAGCTTCTGAAACCTCCATTTCGTTCCGCACGCGGTGCTGTCATCACTGCCCTGCTGCGCAACGAACAGCTTTCCCGCTCTGAACTGAGCGAAACCACAGGTGTAAGTCCCGCAGCCATCACCGAGGTAACGCAGACATTTCTACAGCGGGGTTTACTGGTTGAACTGCCTTCGCAGGCCGCTGGACGGCGCGGTCGTCCCACGGTACAACTCAGGTTGCAGGCCTCCTATGCCTATTTTGCAGGCATATCGGTCGGCGAATCCGATATGCCCATGGTGATTACTGATCTCCGCGGAAAAGTACTGGAACGCCATAACTTGGCCGCTTACGAAACACCAGCTGAACTCGCGAAAACCACAGTTAAGGCATTTAAGGAGGTGCTGCGCGCAGCCGGGATACCCCGCAGCAAGGTCCAGGGAGTGGGCATCGCCGTTTCCGGCATTGTGAACGCTGCGGAGGGGGTGTGCCGTTATTCCGCTGCGCTGAACTGGAAGAATGTGCCCATCGCCCAAGTGATGACAAGAGCTCTGCATATACCCGCATGGATCGACAACGATGCCAATGCTGTTGCAGTAGGCGAAAAATTCTTTGGCCGCGCACGCGACTTGGAACACTTCTCCAGTATTGTTCTAGAACGGACCATCGGTTCTGCCCACTACATCAATGGTATGTTGTACCGTGGCCACGACGGGAGCGCCGGAGAGATCGGGCATATCACCATCGATCCCAAGGGCATGTTATGCCGTTGCGGACGCAACGGTTGCCTGGACACGATAGCCGGCGGACACGCTCTGCACGATGCAGCGAAGGCTGCGGGCCTCACGATCGCCAACATGCGCGAACTTGAGGAACTTGCGCTCCACGGCAACCCCACAGCCACGCGTTTGCTGCGCGTTGCGGGCAATGCTCTCGGTGTTGCCGTTGCGTCGCTTGTTCAGTTGAATAACCCTCAGCGCGTGCTCTTCACCGATATGGAAGGCTTTGGCAACGGCGTCTTTCGCACGGCGACGCGGCAGGCTATTGAGAACAACATCCTGGCTCGTTTCCTTGGATCGACGCAGATCATTTTCAATAATGCCGAGCCTGCGCTGTTGCCGCGCAGCGCAGCGTCCATCGCGGCCTTCGAGTACTTAGACTCGATCTAGACGTCAACGTATAAACTCGGTTCTTACCGTAAAGCCTGGATCAAGTGCGAAATAACAGTGGAGAAGCCGGACCCGCAAACGCAGCTACGGTCGCGTCTGCGTGAGATCAAGCGCGCTCCCTCCGTCATAGCTCCACCGCTCTACAAAGGAGCGCCCGCCATCGGCTCCGATACAGGAGACTCAACCTCACGTCGTTCTTTCTCCGAGAAAATCAGCAGAAAGGCCACCAGCACAACGGCAGAAACGACGGCAGCGGAAAGCCACACTGCCCGCCAATCGTGCGTCACTGCCCCATTGACGGCCGTCAGAGTAAAACGATCGACCAGCACACCGGAGACCCACGATCCTACAAACATTCCCATCCCCAGCGTGATAAATGCAATCAACCCCTGAGCCGCGGATCGCAAGTCCGGTGGCGCTTTGCGATCGATGTAGATTTGCCCGGTAACAAAAAAGAAGTCGTAACAGACGCCATGCAGAAGGATGCCGGCCCAGAACATCCACACTCCCGCTCCGGCGTTGCCATAGGCAAACAGCATATAGCGCAGCACCCACGCAAACATTCCCGCCGCCAGCATGTACTTCACCCCCAGCCTTCGGAAGAAAAAGGGGATCAGCAGCATGCAGACCAGCTCCGAGAGCTGTCCACCGGTCATTTTGCCTGCGGCATTCTTTACGCCAGACTCATTAAGAAAGACGTTAGTGAAGGTGAAGTAGAACGTCAGGGGAATGCAGATAAGGAAGGATGCAATCGCAAAGATCGCCATCGATCTTTCCTTCAGCAGGGACAAGGCCTCGCGCGGAAATAAGCTTCCGACCGAAAACTTCTCCCCTTGCGCCAGCGGAGGTGTATGCGGCAAGGTCAACGAATAGACCGTCATCAGCATGGATGCTCCCCCGCCCAGCATAAGCGGCATTGGCGTGGCTTCCAGTCCCAGCTTGCCAACTACGAGTCCGATAAAGATCCAGCCGATTGTGCCCATCACGCGAATAGGGCCAAACTCCTTTCCGGGATTGTGAATCAGTCGAAAGGATAAAGAATTTGTGAGCGCAAGCGTCGGCATGTAGCACAGGCAATGCAACAGCATTAAAGAATAAACAGCGAAAAAGCTTTGCTGACGCGATGCCGCAAACAGCAGCAGACCTCCTACAAAGTGCAATGCGGCCAGCAGTTTCTCCGTAGCAAAGAACTTGTCGGCGATGAGCCCCACAAAGAAAGGTGCCACAATGGCTCCAACCGCTGTAGTGCCGTACACCAGTCCCACCTGCTGACCGGTGAAATGCCGCGCCGCCGAGAGCCACGTCCCGATGGTGACGTACCACGCTCCCCAGATAACGTAGTTGAGAAACATCATCAACCCGAGGCGGATCTTAACTTGCTGATTCATTCCTATCTTCCTCGTGTGCGACGGAATAGCTAAAAGCTGGGAGCAAATGCCTGCGAGTATCGAAAGCTGTTGTATCACTGCTTGCTCGGAGATATAGGCAAAGCGAAGGCTACGTAAGCGCCGTGAATGGGGTCCTGCGAAGCAGGGTGCCCAGGCACGGAGTGCGTATAGGTCGTCGATCGAGCAGCAGCACAAAAGACCACGTATTCTCGCCCATCTACTTCGTAGATCGCCGGCATGCCATCCATGGCCGCGCCCATCTCAGATACCCACAGCACTTTACCTGTACGGGAATCCAGCGCACGCACCTTGCGATCGCGGCTACCCGTGAAGATCAGTCCGCCTGCCGTGACGACCGGGCTCACCTTTGGAAAGTGAGACCCTGTCTTCGTGTAGCCCTGAGCCGCAAGTTCCGGAACTTCACCAAGGGGAATCTGCCAGCGCATGTCGCCGGTATTCAGGTCATAGGCGGTTAGCGTAGTCCACGGCGGTGCAATGACAGGCAGGCCGCTTTGCGCAAACATGAAGCCAAAGCCGCTGCGGTAATGGGCTTTGGCCGGATCAACTGCGACTGGACTGGTCTGCGGCAAAGCAGTTGCACCCGATTCGGGTGCGCGATCCGGGTGCTTGAGATAGGCGAGTAGTGCCTCCACCTCTGAATCGTCAAGCTTTGCAAACGCCGGCATGGGTCCTTTGCCATAACGGACGACCTTCAAAATATCTTCATCAACCAAGTGCTCGTATACATCCACCAGCGAGGGGATCACCGGCGGCTTGCCCCTGCGATCGCTGCCGTGGCACAGGCTGCAATTCGCCTCGAACAGCCCACGGCCACGCACTTCCGGTGTACCTGATTTCAACGGCTCCGCCGCAAGGGTCAACTTAAGCATGGCCGGCAGGTCTTTCGACACCACGTAAAAGTAGCCACTTGTCGGATCGATAGCAGCGCCCCCCCAGTTGGCGCCGCCATTGTTGCCAGGCATCTCGATCGTGTCCACCAGGGAAGGAGGCGTAAACAGACCACCGTTGCGTGCTGCTAATACCTGCTTGCTTACAATCTCCCGCTCCGCCGGCTCAAGAAACGGGCTGAGGTCCTTCACCGTGAAGGCCTGTCGCGCAAAGGGTACCGGTTTCGTCGGAAAAGGTTGTGTGGGCCACGTCTTCTCCCCGGGCATGTCTGACTTCTGCACCGGCCGCTCTTCAATCGGCCAAAGCGGCTTGCCCGTCGCGCGCTCAAAAACCCACACAAAGCCAACCTTGGTGGCCTGCGCCACTACGTCCACCGTGCGGCCGTTGTGCCGAACCGTCAAGAGCATGGGCGTCGTAGCGTTGTCGTAATCCCATATGTCGTGATGAACCATCTGGTAATACCAGATGAGCTTGCCAGTGCGAGCATCCAGTGCCAGCAAGCTGTCACCGTACAGGTTGGAGCCGGGGCGGTTCGCTCCATAGAAGTTGTACTTCGGACTGGCCGTGGGCACAAAGATCATCCCGCGCTTTTTATCCAGAGCCATACCGCTCCAGGCATTGGCGCCACCCACCGTCTTCCACGCATCCTTCGGCCACGTCTCGTAGCCGGGTTCGCCCGGATGCGGGATTGTATGAAAGGTCCATGTCAGTTTGCCCGACAGTACGTTATACGCACGAATGTCACCGGGGCCTGACGCATACTCCTCGTTCGTTGCAGAACCGAGGATCAGCAGATCGCCGAAGATTCGTCCCGGGTTGTAGGATTGCACCAGCGTCAGGCTCTTAGGGTCACGGCCAAGACCTTCGCGCAGATCGACGGTACCATTCGTCCCAAAGCTTTCTATGGGTTGGCCGGTCTCCGCGTTAAGCTCCTGGAGCGCATTGTCCACAGACAGGATCAGACGGCGATCGCGTTTGTCCGCACTCTCCCAATAATTAAGCCCGCGAGTCGTAATCAGCGGAGTCTTCGCATGGAAGGCATGCGACCACAACTCCTTACCCGTGGCCGCATCGAGCGCTACTACGGAGTTGTTATGGGCGAGCACATACATCGTGCGGCCGATGACCATCGGGTTGAAGACATACCCGCGCGTGTCGCCCGTCGAAAAAGTCCACGCGCGCTGCAGATTGCTTACATTGGCCCGATTGATTTGGCGCAGCGACGAATACTGCGCACCATCCGCTGCACCGCCGTATTCACGCCATGTACTGTGTGCCGTATTGATCGGCGGCTGCGCTATCGCGTTGTGAACAACGATCGCTCCCATCACGCAGCAGCCAAGCATTACTGAATACCAGCACCATCTGGCTGAACTCTTCCACGCGACCATCTATACTCTCAGTTCTGCGAGCGACGGCCCGCCGGTTCAGCGCTTGGAAAGGTCGCGGATCCAGATATCTTTGAACTGCATGTTTCCTGCACCGCCGGCATGAAGCTGCAGTGCGATCTTTCCATCAGGAGCGCCCGGCTTGGGATCGGTGAAGTCCACCATAGGAACACCGTTCAGGCGTGAGCGGTAGCGGTTCCCCACGACCTCCACTAGGTAGTCGTTCCACTCCCCCTTGCGAACCACGCCTTCATTCTCCGGAGCTGGCCACACCACCCAGCCGCGGCCATCTTCGGCGTATACGCCCGCGGTGTGATGCATCATCGTGCAGTCAATCTCAAACTGCATGCCCTGCGTCGTATCTACGGAATTTGGTTTGAATCCCGTATGAAAGAACACCCCGCTGTTGCCGTCGCCTACGCACTTAAAACGCAGCGACAACTGAAAATCCTTGTAGTCCTTTTCCGTCTCAAGGTAGCCGTATGCCTTGGTAAGGCCGCGCCCATGTAACAGGCCATCCTCAACCGTCCAGCTTTCGGCGCCAATCTTGTTCCATCCGGTCAAGTCCGTGCCATTGAAGAGCTCGATCCAGTCGTTACCGGGAGTCTTCTGTTTTGCTTGCGCGCCAACGTCGATGCCGCAGGAGGCAGACAAAGCAACCAGAAGCAGGCCACCCAATAGCCGCCTGCACAGAGCCGTCCTTTTCCCTGATATTGCGACAGAGTTGGAGGCCTTCGCGATGCCAGCGAAGTTTCTGAAGTCCATAACGATTTATTCCTTCCTGAACAGAGTGATGACGTAAATCGTCAACTCCTCGAAGCAACTGCGGTGTCAATGCCTGTCTCGCTGTGCATACACCATACACTTAGCCTTAAACCTCGGCAATGCAGCGCGGTTCACCATTCCATTCAATGTACAGAAGATGACCGCGCTTCACTGGGTTGCGGCCTGCTTATAACGCCGCCATCACTTCGCGATACAGATACTGCGCGCCCTCGATACCGTCCCACGGGCCATCCTCATATTCCAGCGCAAAGACCCCCGTATAGTTGTTGTTCAGCATGATGCGCACATTGCGTTGCACATCCGGCTCGCCGAAGCGGTTCCAGAACTTCGCGTGAACGGTGGTATGCGCATAAGGAGCAAGATCGTTCAGCGCGTGATAGAGCAGATATTTATGCTCCCAGTTGCAGAAATCCGGACTCGCCTCACAAAAAACATTGTTAACCTCTTCGATGATGATGCGGATGTTGATCGGATTCGCCGTCAGGCCCCAGTGGTTTTCCAGCGTCACCTTTACGCCGACCTTCGCTCCGTACTCTGCCATCTCTTTGAATGACAGAATGCACTGATCCAGGTACTTCTCGATCTCCGGATTCTTCGGATAGCTACTAGCATTCGGCGATGGCGAGGGCGCAATGCGCGGTCCACCGCTGTTAACCCGCATGGACTTGGCGCCGATGATGGCCGCACCATCCAGCCACTTCTTCGCCACCTCTACACCGGCCTTGCGCTTGCTCTCATCCAGATCACAGATATCCCGCGGCGCGTTATTTGAGATGTGATGGCAGAACACGCCCTCTTTCGCCTGCACATTTGTCATCTTCTCCAGCCACTGCTTGCCCGAGGCCGTCGATGGATCGAACTCTATTACGGGACGGGGCTTGCCGTTGTAGCCAGTTATCGTGGTCGTCACATACTGGCTATTGTCGTCCATATCGCCGAAGAGGCTGGACCACATGTCCATCTTGGTCACTCCCGGGAAGGTCTTTCTTGTGAACGCCGGAAAGTCCAGCATCGTGATCTCGCCGTACTTCGCCTTCATCTTGGCGACGGTGGCCTCACCGCCCACTTCGCCGCCCATATTACTGCGATTCTTGAAGATCCAGCGGATTGGATAGCTGTTAGAAGCGATGCGCGCTACTTTCTCCTTATCGGTCATCTCACGAAAGGCACCTGCGTGGGTGATAGGCTCCGGCGTCGCCTGTGGGCCTCCCTGAGCTTCAACCTGCGGCGCTGCTGATCCCAGCAAGACTCCCGCGGCTAGGCCGCCACCCGCGCTCCGGAGGAAGTTGCGACGATCTAGAATAATGCGGCTTGCACTGTGTGAACTCATAGCGGCATGTTCTCCTTCACGTTACGGTTATGGATCAATCCTGTGGCAGCGAACAATGCATAAGAGGCCATTGCAGGTGAAAAATCTCAAGCACGTTGAAACAAGGGGTGCTGTGCGGAAGTCCGTGCAACAGTACTACAACAGATGACCGATGCGTGTACAGAGTTTTTTGAGCAAAAATCCTTCTTATCTTCACCTATCGAAATAATAAAACGGGGCTCGATTTGCACTTCAATTCCTCGCGCATCCCAACGATCAAAGATTTTGGCCATGCGAAAAGAGCTTTCCGGCTAACCGGAAAGTTCTTTTATTACAGGGATCAAGAAAAATAGTTTTCGCCGTTTTAGTGCAAAATAAAGGACCACATGGTATCGCCGGAGGCACAAATCATGTACTGGTGGCCATCCAGTTCAAAGGTTTGCGGCGCATTGGTGATTTGCCCGATGCGTGTATTCCACAACGGCTTGCCATCTGTGGCATCGAACGCCACAAGACTGCCTGAGCCATCCCCTGAAAAGATTAACCCTCCAGCCGTCGCAAGCAAACCACCACCGCCAATACCATTGCTATAGAAGCGATGACGCCAGCGCGCCTCTCCCGTACGGTAATCGATAGCCGTCAGGTAGCTACCGGTGTTTCCTATCTGCACCTCGTCCTTGCCCCCCAAGCCCATGGAGCCACGTGGGTCAGGGTCTGTG
>Ga0207705_10002332_pt1 | contig 14691 bp, 8 predicted proteins | sample KBSC13metaG_FD_184314 | JGI IMG/M metagenome (GOLD analysis project Ga0207705, IMG submission 184314) | Corn rhizosphere microbial communities from Kellogg Biological Station, Michigan, USA - KBS C1-3 metaG (SPAdes) (version 2) | ecosystem: Host-associated > Plants > Roots > Rhizosphere > Soil ...
GGCTGCACTGTTTTTCGGCGAGCGAGATTCTGACGATGGCACAGAACTCAGGCCTGACGGTGCGAGAGACGATCTCGCGGCTGCGCGATGCCGGCCTCGATTCGATCCCAGGCGACGACGCCGGAATTCTGGACGATGCTGTCCACCAGCACGGTGTGCGCGGCAAGTGGTCGGTGCCGGGCTGGATTGAAGTACACCGTGAAGCGCATGCGCTGGGAGTACGGACGACCGCAGGGATGACCTTCGGCGCGGGCGAAAGCTTCGAGCAGCGCGTGAATCATCTGGAGATCGTGCGGCAGTTGCAGGAGGAGACCGGCGGCTTTACCGCGTTTACGCCGGTGAGCTTTCAGCCGCGCGCGGCCGGGGTGAGCGGCATCGAGGAGCCGACGGCGGTCGAATATCTGAAGACACTGGCAATCTCGCGGATGGCGCTGGACAACATCGAGAACGTGCAGGCCGATCTGGAGACGCAGGGGCTGAAGGTACTGCAGATGGCGCTGCGGTTCGGCGGCAACGATGTGGGCTCGGTGCTCTTCGAAGGCAGCGACGGCACCACCGAGGAAGACCTGCGGCGGGTGATTCGAGGCGCGGGTCTCAAGCCAGTGCAGAGGGACACGCTGTACCGAACGATGTTCCTGAACTAGAAACGCTCCAATGCCGCGCCGCCGGTTCGCGTAGAATCGTCGAAAGACGCTACGCGGAGTTGTACCCCTGCCCGATCACTTGCAAATGATGACGAATTCGCTCGCCATGCTGCTGGCACCGCATGGCCTGGGCCACTATTGGAAGACGCACTACGCCGACAAGACGTTCGAACACCTTTACCGGTGGAACACCTTCGACACGTGCATGCTGATTCCCTACTTCATCGTGATGGTGATTCTGGCGTTCTATGGAATCCACCGCTACCAACTCGTGTGGCTGTACTACAAAAACAAGAAGAACCAGACGAAGTGGGATGAGCCGCCGGAGCGGTATGCCGAGGGCGAGCTACCGTTCGTGACCATCCAACTGCCGATCTTCAATGAGCAGTTCGTGATCGACCGTCTTCTGGAGGCGGTCTGCAACCTGGATTATCCCCGCGACCGGTTCGAGATCCAGGTGCTGGACGACTCCACCGACGAGACCCGGGCCGTAGCCCGCGACCTGGTGGAGAAATATGCCTCGGGCGCGATGGGAATGGCGCCGCAGCCGATCGCCTATCTGCACCGCACCGACCGACATGGATACAAGGCCGGGGCGCTCGACAAGGGGCTCGACGTTGCCAAAGGCGAGCTGGTGGCGATCTTCGACGCCGACTTCGTGCCTCCGCCGCAGTGGGTCATGCAGGTGGTGCATCACTTTGCCGAGCCGGAGATTGGCATGGTGCAGACACGGTGGACGCACCTGAACCGCAACTACAGTTTTCTGACGCAGGTCGAGGCGATTCTGCTGGACGGGCACTTCGTGCTGGAACATGGCGGCCGCAGCCGGGCGGGCGTCTTCTTCAACTTCAACGGTACGGCAGGCATGTGGCGGCGCAAGGCCATCGGCGAAGCGGGCGGGTGGCAGCACGACACGCTGACCGAAGACACCGACCTGAGCTACCGGGCGCAGTTGGTGGGGTGGAAGTTCAAGTATCTGCAGGACGTCGAGTGCCCCGCCGAGCTGCCCATCGAGATGACCGCCTTCAAGACGCAGCAGGCGCGCTGGGCCAAGGGGCTCATCCAGACGGCGAAGAAGATTCTGCCGCAGGTCTTGAAGAGCGATATCGGCTGGCATAAAAAGCTCGAGGCGTGGTATCACCTGACGGCGAACATCAGCTATCCGCTGATGATCGTACTCAGCGTGCTTCTGATGCCGGCGATGATTATCCGAAGCTGGCAGGGATATCTTCAGATGATGCTGATCGACTTTCCCCTGTTCATGGCGAGCACGATGTCGGTCTCGACGTTCTACCTGGTGAGCCAGAAGGAGCTGTTCCCCCATGCCTGGCACAAGAAGATCCTCTATGTGCCGTTCCTGCTGGCGCTGGGCGGCATCGGGCTGACGATCACCAACACCAAGGCCGTGATGGAGGCGCTGTTCGGGGTCAAGAGTGCCTTTGCGCGGACTCCGAAGTACAGGGTGAAGCAGAAGGGCGAGAAGTCCCAGGCCAAGGTCTACCGCAAGCGGCTGGGTATCGTGCCGTGGATCGAGCTGGGGCTGGGAGCTTATTTTGCGTGGACGGTCTGGTATGCCGTGTCGACGGAGAACTTCTTTACCGTGCCCTTCCTGCTGTTGTTCGTCTTTGGATACTGGTACACGGGCCTGCTGAGCCTGCTGCAAGGGCGGTTCGAGCGCAGCAGAAACGCCGGGCAGGAGATGCACGAGAAGCCTTATCCGATTGGAATCTAGAGAAAGCTCTGCTGGAATCTAGGAAAGCTCTGAATGAAGTCTGGTTTGTTAAGGGCACGGCTTCAGCCGTGCCGTAAGTGGCTTGACCGCGACGCGGCTTTAGCCGCTGAGGGCCCCCTTGCAGACTTACAGACCTTTCCGGAAATCCGCGCAAACAACCGGATTCACAGCAACAGGAAAAATGCTCGAAGGCGGTTCTCCTCCAGATACAGTCTTGTCGATTCGGGCAAAACGCGGATTCCCTTCGGGAATGACAAGCAAAAAAATCCCTCAGCGGCTAAAGCATTTTTCCTGTAGGTGTAGCGCGGGGCTGCGGCTTCTATGGGCGTTTTCCCCAATGAAAACGCCGCTGAACCTCTGTCCAGGGATTCACGGCAACAGGAAAAATGCTCTAAAGCTGCATGGTAGAAGAGACCCCCTGTATTCACCTTTGCTGCGAAAACAATGGAAAAGCCCGGCACACTTCGCCGGGCTCTTCTTATTGCGGTCGCTGCAATTACTTACCAGCGGAAGCCGAAGGTGATCGGGATGTAACTGGTGCGATAGCTGTTCGGCGGGTAGTAGTTGTAGTTCGCGAAGGAAAAATCACGACGCTGATTGGCGACCCAGACATAGCGCGCCTCGGCGTAGATCTTGCCCGAACTGAACCGGGAGAACTTGCGGGTGAAACCCAGGCCGCCGCTGAAGCCGGGAGCGTTGCTGGTGTAGTGGTCGATGGTCTGGTTGGCCTGGTACTGGTAGCAGTAGCCGTAGTACGGATCGCAGTAGGTGCCGATGGCGGGAACGGTGAAGTCCGCGATCTTATGGTAGAAGCCGACACCGCCGATGGCATAGGCGCCCCACGTGTCGGAGGTGTAGTAGTTCACGATCGGGTTGATCGAAAACGACCAGACGTGGCTGTTCCCGTTCAGCCTGGCGATATAGTTCGGGTCGCTGGGATCCAGATTGCCATTGTAAAGCGCCTGCTGGTTCCTCAGCGTCGAGTCCTGGAAGCCGAAGTTGGCCCAATCAAACTGGGCGAGGACGCCGAAGGTCTTATTGAAGTTGCGGCCCGCGCCCACCTGAAAGGTATAGCTGGTCTTGAGGTATTTATGGGTGTCGCCCGTGGGCAGGGTCAGGCCGCCGCCAATCGCGAAGGTGTACTTGGGCGAGCCGTCGGGATTGGTGTGGCTGTCACTGTAGTTGGGGCGGCGATAGCGGCGGCGCGGCGGCGGCTGGGTCGCCTCGCTGCTGAAGCTGTGGAACTCGGTTGCCGGAGCCGCGTCCGAACTGGAACTGGACGAGCTTGAGCTTGAAGAAGAGAAATCGAGAGGAGCCATCAGACTCGCCTGAAGATTGACGGTCGGCTGTGCCGGCGTTGCGGCAGGCGTGGGCTGGGCTTCGAGCCCAAGCGTAGCAGCGGCAGCAAAGACGCCAAGAGCCGCTGTGCGGAGGAAGAGAGTGGAAAGTCGATTTTTATGGATCATTCTGCGAATCTTGGTCTGCATCTTAAAAAGGCTCCCTTAGTTCTGCTCGATACTGTTGTTTCTGTAAAGCCGTTCTTTTTGTTCAACCCGGCTCATTCGCTCTTGTTGTGTAGGACGCTTAAAAAGCGGTTTTGGATGACAAAAGATGGATCGGGCATCCCGTTGATACAGGATGCCCGTGAATCAGCGTGCCGGCGTTTTAGTGAATATCGAACTGCTCGGGGTGGAGGCTGGGATCGGATTTGACGAGGATGGTCTTGCCGACCATCTCTTCCAGCTCCTGCAGCCACTTGGTGCTGGATTTGAGCTGCTTGACGACGTCGGGATGAACCCGGAGCATGACGTCGCCGCGGTCGAGGTGCTTCTGCATCTTGCGCATCTCGACGTAGATGTCATTGCAGACGGTGACCGGGGACTTGGTCATGCCGGTTCCCTGGCAGACGCCGCAGGTGGTGGAGAGGGTACGCTCGAGCGACTGCTTGACCCGCTTACGTGTAATGGCAACCAGCCCGAAGTCGTTGAATTGAAGCACCTTCGACGGGGCGCGGTCGGATTTCAACTCCTCTTCGAGGGCGGCCATGACCTTGTTGCGGTTCTTGCGCTCATCCATGTCGATGAAGTCGATGATGATGATGCCGCCAAGGTCGCGTAGACGGATCTGGCGAACGATCTCGGGGATGGCGTCGAGGTTGGTCTTGACGATGGTGTCTTCGAGCCGCGCCGTCTTGCCGACGTACTTGCCGGTATTGATGTCGATGGCGACCAGCGCCTCGGTCTGGTTGATGACGATTGAGCCGCCGGACTTGAGCCATACCTTCGACCGCAGCGCCTTGTTGATCTCCTCGGTGATGCCGAACTGCTCGAAGAGCGGCGTCTCCTTGGTATAGAGCTTGACGCGGCGGATGAGCGACGGCTGGAAGCGTTGCAGGAAGCGCAGGACGCGCTCGTACTCGGTCTCGGTGTCGACCCAGATGGCGGAGAAGTTGTCGGTAACCTGATCGCGCAGGATGCGCTCGACGAGATTCAGGTCGTGATAGATGAGGGCCGGAGACTTGCTCGACTCCGAGCGCTGCTTGATGTCGGCCCAGAGGTTGAGCAGAAAGCGCAGGTCGCTGCGCAACTCCTCTTCACTGGCGCCAGCCGCAGCGGTGCGGACGATAAAGCCGCCCGAGGCTTCGCCCTTTTCGCTGAGAAGAATCTCTTTCAGGCGGCGGCGCTCGCCGTCGGACTCGATCTTGCGCGAGACGCCGGTATGGTTGACCGTTGGCATAAAGACCAGGAAGCGGCCGGGGAGAGCGATGTGCGAGGTGATGCGCGCGCCCTTCTTGGCGATGGGCTCCTTGGCGATCTGGACGAGAACCTCCTGCCCCGGCTTCAGCAGTTCGCTGATGGCGGGCAGGTTGGTCGTCTGCATGGAGTTGCGTCCGCCGCGACGGTCGCGGCCCCCATTTCCGGTGCGCTCGCGGTCGCCGGAGCCGCCGGTGTAGCGGGAACGGTCGCCACGGCCACGGTCGCCACGGCGTCCGTCACGACGGCCATCGCGGCGGCTGCGGCCACCGTCACGGCGAGGCTCGGAACCGGGCATGGCGGCCTGGGAGTGATCAAAGCCGTTGGCGGGGGCAGACTCGTATTCTTCGCCGCCCTCTTCGCCGGCTTCTTCGTGGATGTCTTCGTCTTCCGACTCGTCCTCGGCATCGGACTCTTCGAGGTCTTCCTCGTACTCATGAGTGCCGTCGTCGAAGGAGTCTTCCTCTTCGAGGTCGTCCTCATCATCCTCGTCGATATCCGCCGCGTTGGGCCCCTCTCCGGTGCCGGAGCCTGTGATCTCGTCGATCGACATCTCGCGAATCATGGTGCCGAGATCGGCCGCCCCTTCGAGGGTCTCCTCATCGTCAAGCTCTTCCACCGAACTGGCCTGAAGCGTGGCCGGATCTTCGTCCTCTTCGAGAATCTCCTCTTCAAGCTCGCCCGCGCCGGGAGCGAAGTACTGGCGCACAGGCTCGATGCCGTCTTCCACGGTATTCTCAGCAGGGTTTGCGACTGCGGTCTCATGTTGCAAGGGAGACGTCGGCTCGGCCGCCTGCTCGGCCGTATAGGCCGCGACGGGGGCCTCGGTCTCCATCTCGCCGGTAGCGTGAATGGCGGTAATCTCGTGCGTGGCAGGTTCTTCTGTGTGCTGGTCTGGATGCCGGACTGAATCCTCGGGGCCCCCCTCTGCCGACTCTTCGATTACAGGAGCGCTCTGGCGGAACTCGCTGGGCGCAACCGGGTCGACACGGTACGAGGCCGAGGCCTCGGTGGGCTCGTACTCGGCCAGCGGAGTGGGCTCGTGAGCCTGCTCCGGAGCATCTTGCCCGACGGGCTCAGCCTCGAAGGCTTCAGGCAACGCGGCGGGAACTTCAACGGCGGCAGCAGCCTGCGGAACAGCCTCGGGCGCGGCGTAGTCGTTGCGAAGACTGGCGTGGGAGTCGGAGCGGTGTTCACGGCGGCTCTCCCTATGTTCACGAGATTCGCGCGGCTCGCGAGAATCAGAACGGTGGCGGCGCGAGAGCGTCTCACCGGGCAGCGTCTCCCCGCCGTCCCATCCGGCAGGAATCTCAAAGCCGGGATTCGAGGGCAGGATGATGGTCGGTTCGGCGGCTTTGGCAGCTTCCTGGGAAGGATCGCCGTCCTTGCGGTACTTCGAGAGCGACTCGCCGGGAAGCACGATCGGCTCGGGTGCGGGACCGTCCTCAGCCGCGTCACCGTAGGAGGCATCGTCTACACCATAGAGAGAGGTGCGGGGAGCGAAACCGCGGGGAGCGCGCTGGTCCCCGTCTCGATTCCCGTCACGATCCCGGCCGCGATCGCGTCCGCCGCGGCCATTACGGCCACCACGATCGCTGCGCCCGCCGCGATCTCCACGGCCGGAGCGCTCGCTCCGGTCGCGCGGCTCGGCGTTTTCCTGCCCGGCCTCTGCTTTCGGATAGGCGTCGGCGATGGGAGCGGAGTTGCGCGGAGCGGACGATTCGCCGGTCGCTTCGAGGTCAACGTTGGAGTCATACTGGTTCTCCTCCCCGCTCTCGTCCCGGTCCTCTGAATACTCAGGGGCAGCGGCCTCCGGTTGCGAATCCGGGCTGCCCGTCTGTGCGGAAGCATCGCGCTGACCGCCACGGCCACGGCGGCGGCCACGGCGGCCACGCCAGCGACGGCTGCCATCCGCGCCGGGAGCGCCTTCGCCGATCTCGCCGTTGTCGCGAGGCTCAGCCGAGAGGCTGTCGCCGTGAGGACCGAAGTCGCTCTCCTGATTGAAGTCGGCAGGGGCGGCCTCTGAACTCTCCCCGTACTGAGAATTCTCGGTGACAGGCTGGCGGTCGCGGTTGCCTCGGCGCCGGTCGTTGCGGCCACGGCCGCGGCCATTGCGGTCGCCGCGCTCAGACCGGTTGCCCGACTCATCAGCGGGAGCAGCAACGGTACCTTCGAGTGTGGGAGCCTCGTGATTGCCATTGCGGCGCTGGTCGGAACGGCCGCCGCGGGAGTGATCGCCGTTGGTGTCGAAGTCGGCGGAGTCGCCCGCCTCTTCCATAAAGTCGGTGATGTAGAGGAAGGCGTCGCGCTCGAGCCCGATGTCCACAAAACTGGACTGCATGCCCGGAAGGACGCGAGTGACGCGGCCGTTGTAGATGGAGCCGGCGAGCGTGTACTCGTTCTCGCGCTCGTAATAGATTTCGGTGAGGTCGTCGCTTTCGACGATGGCGAGCCGCGTCTCGTGCGGCGTACTGGAGATATAGATTTCTTTCGACATGTCCTGCTCTTTCTGCCCGCCCCGATTGGGGTACGAGCGGCAGACGAGGCAGAGAGCGAGATCGGGTGTGCGCCTGGCCGTGGGCTAGGCGCAGTTCACCGTGGGTGCGGACAGGATGCGGGGTGCAGAAGCGCGTGCATGGAAACCAGCCACCGGTGCGAGAGGAGCGAACCACTCTGCCGCAACTGCGCCTGCAAACGACGCGGCCACGGCGGCACGATGGAGATCGGAGACACGAAGGGATGCTTCGAACAAGCGAGGACATGCGGACTTTGTGACCGAAACAACCTCAGAATCGGAAACCTGAGGCGGGGCCGTTTGCCATCCGGATGCAATCATTTCCCTGAAACCTGTCCGGCCAACGGAATCGATCTTCTCTCGCCTGGCCGGCCTTTTCTTCTAAAAATTCTCTAAAAACTTCTAAAGATCTTGTTGCCGCTGCCGGCGCCGTGCGCCAACGGGAGCGGGTTGCTTCGCTGCCCGGCATCTGGCCGGAACAGGTGTTGCCAATAGTATTGCACCAAATCTGCTGCAAAAGGCCGAGATAGGCTCTTCTTTCGGTCGGGGGAATTGTAACCCATTCCCGAACTAGTTCACGAACCGGCGCATCCGGACGTTCATGACAATTCCAAGCGCCATGAAGGTGAAGAGAATCGACGATCCGCCATAACTCATCAGCGGCAGTGGAATCCCCGTGACCGGCATCAGGCCGACGACCATGCCTATATTGACCGCAATCTGAAAAAGGATAACGGAGACAACCCCCATAACGATGAAGGTGCCGGGCAGGTCGGAGGCGGTTTGAGCGTTCTGAATCAAACGCATCAATATAAGAAAGTATAGCAGCAGCACCCCGAGCGCGCCGATGAAGCCATGCTCCTCGCAGAAGGCGGCGAAGATGAAGTCGGTGTAGGGGATAGGGAGAAAATCGCCCTGCGTCTGCGTGCCTTTGTTGGCTCCCTTGCCCCAGATGCCGCCCGAGCCGACGGCGATCAGCGACTGGCGGATCTGGTAGCCGGAGCCGCGAGGGTCCGTGTCGGGGTTGATGAAGCTGGTGAGCCGCGCCTTCTGGTAGGGCTTCAGCAGCTTTCCCGTCTTCCAGGCTCCGCCGACCAACAGCGCGATACTGAGCAGAATGATCGCCGCCTGTTTGAAGCGGATGCCGCCCAGGAAGAGGCCGCAGGCAAGGATCGGCAGGTAAGTCAGCGAGGTGCCGAGGTCGGGCTGCTTGAGCACCATCAGCATGGGAATGCAGACCAAGGCAAAGGCCTTGCCGATGTCGGTCCAGGTCAGTTCCCTGCCCGCCAGTCCCCAGAAATAGCGCGCCACGGCGACGATCAGTACCAGCTTGATCCATTCCGATGGCTGAAAGTGGCCGCCGGGAACGCGGATCCAGCGGCGCGCCCCCAGCACCTTGGTGCCAACCGCGAAGACCGCGATCAGCGACAGGATGCTGATCCCATAGGCCCAGTGAACGATGTCGATGAGGCGGTGATAGTCGATCATCGAGATCAGGAACATGAGCACGACGCCCACGGCGAGGAAGCCCATCTGCTTCTGCTCGAAGCCATGAAACTTGGTGTGCATGGTCGCGGACCTGATCTCAAGCACGGAGATGACGGAGATCACAAGGACAAAGCCGAGAAGAACCCAGTCGAAGTCGCGGAAGGAGGAGAGGCGGCGCATGTGCTGAAGCTATTGTAGACAGGTAGAGGAACTGCGGTGGAAGTAAAGGAGCTGACTGTGATGCAGGATGGAATACAGGGGTCTCTCCACTGCGCAACGGACGATAATGCCGTCCATTGCTTTGATCGAGATCACGTGCCGCATTCCTTTATTTCTGGAAGAGGACAGGAAAATCCTGAGCCCCTGCACTCCGAAACAACGTTATCTCGCCCGGAGCCGCGCGGCTCTATCGCGCGATGGGGTGGAGAGACCCCTGTATCTTTCTTTGCTCTTTTCTGGCTCGTTAGGAGATCTCTGATTTAGGTCCGGTTTGTTAAGGGCACGGCTTCAGCCGTGCCATAAGTGATGTGTATACAACGCGGCTTTAGCCGCTGAGGAAACTTTGGAGAATTAATCAGACCTATTGCCGGACAATCACAGCGGATGATCGTTGGCAGCCGGCTCCGTCGCCGGGGAAGCCGGTGCGGGGGCGACAGGCTTGGGAGCTTCGGCGATGCGAACGTTGTTCTCGCGCTTGCGCTGCTTGCTGACGAAGGCCTCAATAACCTGGGCCCCGAGTTTTGCGGAGTTGGAGCCCCAGTCTCCGTTCTGCCACAGGACGGCAACGACGATGTCGGGATTGCGGCGGGGCGTCATGCCGACGAACCAGGCGTTGGGCAGTGTGCGATGGCCGCCGCCGCTGCGGGCGAGTGCGTCGTGGCTCATTACCTGGGCGGTTCCGGTCTTGCCCGCGAAGTCGATGCCTTCCAGATGCGACGCCCCCGCCGTGCCCCCGGCTGCGGGGTTGGTAGCGTTGGCCATGGCGTCGGTAATGATCTGCCAGTTGGCGGGCGAGAGCGGTATGGTCTTGTCGCCGGAGCCGGAGAAGGTCTCGTGAATGGCCTCGAGTTCGTCCGGCCTCACCTCATCGGGAAAGACGACGTGCGGGCGGTGCAGGACGCCGCCTGAGGCGATGCCGCCGATGGCACGGGCCAGTTGCAGCGGCGTCGCGGTAATGGCTCCCTGCCCGATGCCAACCGAGATGGTCTCCCCGGCATACCAGGCCTGGTGCAGCGTATGCAGCTTCCATGCCGTCGAAGGCATGATTCCGGAGGCCTCGTCGGGCAGGTCGATACCGGTGCGCTCGCCGAAGCCGAGCGAGGTGGCATAGCGGGCGATAGTGTCGATGCCCAGCTTGTTGGCCAGCGTGTAGAAGAAAGTGTCGCACGACCACGGGATGGCATCCTCGATATCGACCATGCCGTGGCGCTTGTCGCAGGCGTAGAAGTGGCCGTAGAAAGTCGCACCGCCAGGACAATTGACGCGCATGTCCTGGGCCATGCCCTCCTGCAGACCGGCGACCGACATGATGATCTTGAAGGTACTACCGGGAGCAAGCTGGGCCTGCGTCACCTTGTCGAGCAGAGGATGGTCGGGGTTCGAGAGAATCTCGTTCCAATAGCTTTTGGTCAGGTGGCCGGAGAACTCGTTGGGATCGAAGGTGGGACGCGAGGCCAGAGCCAGCACCTCACCGTTGTGCGGGTCGAGCGCGACGATGGCTCCGATCTTGCCGTCGAGCGCCTTCTCCGCCGCCATCTGCAGGTCCAGGTCGATGGTCAGGCGAAGGTCCTTGCCGGGAATGGCGAGCGTCTGGCCGAGCTGTCCCAGCTCCTTGCCGCGGCTGTTCACGATCACGTCCTTGTAGCCGTCGGTTCCGCGCAGGACGGCGTCGTAGGACGCCTCGACGCCCGAGCGGCCGACAACGTCGCCGGGGTCGTAGAAGGCGTAGCGCGGGTTGTTGAGCATCTCTTCCGAAACCTCGCCCACGTAGCCGATCAGGTGTGCGGCGAAGCCATCGCGCGGGTAGAGACGGCGCTGCACGTCGATCGTCTCCAGCTCCGGCAGCTCGTTGCGGTGTGCCTCGATAAAAGCTTGCTCGTCGGGTGTGATGTCCTGTTTGAGCGGGATGGGCTGATATTTGGGCGCAGCTTGATAGTGGCGCAGGATGGCCTGAATCTGATCGACCGGGATGTTGAGGCCGCGCGAGATGAGCGGAAGGTCGAGATTGACGTTCCTGGCCTGGTCGCGAAGCAGATAGCAGGAGACCGAGGGATAGTTGTCGACCAGCAGGCGGCCGTAACGGTCGAAGATGCGGCCTCGCGGCGCAAGAATGGGAACCTTGCGGATGCGGTTGGCTTCGGCCAGCGCCCGGAAGTTGTCTGCGCCGAGCACCTGGAGACGCCACAGACCGGTGATGAGCACGGCAAGCACAAGAGCGACGATGTACTGCGCGGAGTGGAGCTTGCCCGCGGGCAGCTTCTCGGCCTTGCCGTTGAATCCGAGGGCGTGATAGTCGGAATGGGTGACCGGTTCCATGCTGAGCGTCGATCTCCAGTTTACGGCTTGCTGCTTAGACGAATCTCCGCGATTTAGTCGATGCGCTTGGTGCGGTCGAGCAGAAAGAAGATAGGGATGGCGACCGCGGTGTTGGCGCAGGCGCGGATCAGTTCGTGCCCCCAGAGCAGATGGAAGCCGGGCAGGCCTAGCAGGCGATGATCGATGAGGAAGAGCAGGACGCTGTTGACGATGGAAAAGCCGAAGGTGATGACGATACGCGTCAGCGGGCTCTCCACATCGACCTGCAGCCCGATGCTGGCGGCGGTGTAGCCGATGGCTGACTTGGCCATTCCGTTAACACCGATAGGCTGGTTGGTGAGCGCGTCTTGCAGCAGGCCGATAATGGCTCCCGTCAGGGTTCCGGCGATAGGGCTGCGCCGGGAGACAGCGAAGAACAGCACCACGATGAGCGGCAGATCGAGAATCGCGAAGCGCGGAAACGGCCGGGGCAGAAAAGATTGCAAGAGAATGGCAAGCACCGGCACCAGCAGTGTGACGACGGGGGAGAAGGTGTGCTGCTCGAGTTCTCGACGAGAGGTGTAGCTGCGATTGAGCATGTTTTAACTAGTTTTCCGGCGATTCCGGGGTTTGGGGCTTGGACTGGGATTTGGGCTGGGACTGGGGAGTTTCACGCGGCTTCTTTGTCCCGCGAGGGGCTGTGCCGTCCGGCGATTCCGGCGGCGGGGCTGCGTTGGTCGGGGCTGCGTTGTAAGTCCGGCTGCTCCGGGCTCCGGGGACAAGCGAGGAGGCCGGCGGCGTGTCGCCGGGGGAGTAGCGGTCGGGGTGGATCGCGGGCAGAGGCCGCGGAACGACGGTGCTGGGCAGCGCCTGGGGATTGGCCGCAGGGGTCGGCGGAGCGTTGGGATCGTGCAGGCTGGGCAGACGGTCGGCCAGCACCTCGGCGGCAGAGCGAGCGGAGGCTTCGGCGGCAGCCTCGGCATCGGCGGCGGCCTTGGCCTTGGCGGCAGCCTCGGCAGCAGCCTTGGCTTCGGCAGTGGAAACCCCAACGGCAAGATCCTTCTGCGCTGCCGCGGGCAACGTGGGCTCGGTGCCGGTGATGACGAGCACCTCCTCCAACTGCGAGAGGTTAGCCGCGGGTTTGATGCGGATCGCGGTATAAGGCTGGTGGTCGGGATCGGGCGCGATGGACTCGATAGTGCCGACCGGCAGACCGCGAGGGAAGATCTGATCACCGCCTGAGGTCAGCACCGTCTCTCCGGGCTTGATGCGCGAGTCCGCCGTGAGATTCGTGATCTGCACATGCCCGGTGGAGGTGCCATGCAGGATGGCCAGAATGCGGGTGCTGGCCAGCAGTACGCCCGCGCCGGAGGTCTGGTCGCTGATCAGCAGCACCTGCGCCGTATGCGGAAAGACGTCGCGAATCTTGCCCACGATGCCGTCTGGTGTGATGACGGCCATATCGGGCTTGAGATGGTAGTCGCTGCCCTTGTCGATATAGATGAGCCGGGAGAGGTCGGTGCCGCTGGTGCCAATCACCTGCGCCGCCACCGTGGAGGCGATGTAGTGCTGCTGGAAGGCGAGCAACGCCTGCAGGCGGTGGCCCTGCACAGCGTCCTCGGCAAAGGCGGCCTGCTCCAGCCGCAGACGCGCGATCTCCTGCCGCAGGTCCTGATTCTGTTGATGAACATGACGGAGATTGACGTAATTACCCCAGGCCTGGCGCACGTTGAAGCCGGCGGCATGGAAGGCGCGCTCGAACGGCGTTACAGCGGCCACCACCCAGTAGCGCATGAGCGTGACCTGGTGGCTGTCGGGCGCTCCGAACTCGGCAGGACGGCGCACCTGAATGGCCAGGCCGATGGTCTGCGCAAACAGGACCGCAACCAGGACAAGGACGTTCTTGAATCGTGAGAAAAAGGATTCCATGCGCTGCAACTATTATGTGCGAGATGAGGGAAATCAGGAAAAATACGGGTTAAGTTCTTTTCCCTGGAACCGCATCTGGAACAAATCGGAACGACGCGGCTGCATCCGCGAGCAGCAAAGACCCGCGGAAGCCAATTTCGAGGCAGGCAACTCCCCCGGTGCGCTCTTCTCAAGTGCGAAGACGAAGAAGATCATCCATCGGAAAGTCAGCCATCCATCCAAGCCGGCAGGGACTTTTCTAACTCCGCGCCGGCGCTCTCTCCATAAATCGCTTTTTATCAGTGCGCCACGGGAATCGGCGTCAGGTCGTCCTGCTGAGGCTTCCCGCCATCGACCGGACCGTGCCAGACGCCGCCGCCGTAGGTATTGATGTAGATCTTCGACGGATCGTTCGCGTCCGGCGTGACGCGATGGCCCCATTTGAAGTTGTAGCCGTTGATCTGGGTCCAGTGCGCGCCCCTGTCGGTGGAGCGGTAAGCCGCCTCGTCGAAGCCGGTAATGTAGAGGACATCGGGATTCTTCGTATCGATGGTCAGATCGTAGACGTGCTGCGAATCGGTGAAGAGCGCCTTCCAGCTCCTGCCGCCATTCGTGGAGACATAGACGCCGCCGTCGGTGTCCACGATCGGTCCCACGCGCCCCCATGCCGTCAGGTAGAGACGATTCGAGTCGCGGGGATCGACCGAGACCGTGGTGGGACCGCTCACTCCCGCCGGCATGTTCATCCGGGTCCAGTGCTCGGCCTTGTCCGTCGAGCGATAGAGCGCGCCGTCCTCGGAGGCAGGTGCGTCGCGGCGCTCGCTCTCGCGGGCGAGCACCAGGTAGAGCGTTCCCTCCTTCGTCTGCGTAAGCCGCCAGGCAAAGGGGTGCGCCTCGGTTATACCGTCATTCTTGAGCGCCCAGGTCTTGCCGTTATCCGACGACTTGAAGACGCCCTTGCCAAAGCCGGTGGCGTAGAGCACGCGATTGCCGACCGGGCTGTCCGAGTCCAGCAGAATGTGTGTGACGGAAGTCTGCGGCATGCCTTGGTTGCTTACCGTCCAATGCAGGCCGCCATCGGTCGAGACGCCGACGCCGCCCCGGTAGTGCTCGGTGCTGCGGCCTCTCCACATCTTC
>Ga0207705_10002339_pt1 | contig 14664 bp, 6 predicted proteins | sample KBSC13metaG_FD_184314 | JGI IMG/M metagenome (GOLD analysis project Ga0207705, IMG submission 184314) | Corn rhizosphere microbial communities from Kellogg Biological Station, Michigan, USA - KBS C1-3 metaG (SPAdes) (version 2) | ecosystem: Host-associated > Plants > Roots > Rhizosphere > Soil ...
AAGATGGGTGCTCCGTTCAGGATATTTCTGCCGCTGGTTCCAAAGGTTCCATCCGGACGCGGCCGGAATGCGGCCGTGTTGAAGTATCCCTTGATCCACTTGGACCGTCCACCCTCCCGAGTTTTGAGAGGCACCCCGGCTACACGGTCTGCGCGATCGCTGCAATTGCTCTTACAGCCAGACCCTGTATTGTTGTTATTGCCGCCCAGGTCAGCGCTGTTACCACCCGAGATCGAGAACGGATTACCCGATTGAAGCGTGATGATGGGGCTGATTTCCCATCCACCTAAGGCTTCGCGGACGATCAGATTCTGATTCCTGAGTGCAGGCGATACGTAAACAAAGTTAGAAACCCATGTAAATGGAATGCTCAGGTTGGAAATGCCTCGATTCCAGCGAAGATCGAATGGATCGCCGAGACGCTGTGGGTCATCGAACGCAGGGTTGCCAGCGCTTGCCAGGTCGATTGTCTTCTGCCAGGTAAAGCTCGACTGCGCCTGAAGCCCATGAGCCATCGTTTTGGTGAAGCTGATCTGGAGCGAGTTGTAGCTGGCGGTTCCGTTGCTCTGGAGTTCACCGATAGCGGAGAAGTTAGAGTACGGAAGATAGGAACCATGGCCGCCGTTGTTGCAGGTCGTGCAGTAAGTTGCGAAGTTGCGGTCCACCCCATAACTCTGGTGATATGACTCGCTCCCTACGTAGGCCATCCGAATCGCCATGGTTTTGCTCAGTTGCTGTTCGACCGATGCGTTCCAGGCATTCGTCGTCTGTGCCTTGAAGTTGCGGGCAAAGGACGTTCCGATGGTCACGACCGAAGGAAACACATAGTTCGATGGGGGTTTGTAGCCCACGGAAGCGAATGGCGGGAAGGGGCTGACACCATTCGTTCCGAATGTGGACGTCTGCCAGGGATTATTGAAATTCATGAAGCCCTGGACCGTTGTACCCTGCAGGACATTTCCGTTTGCATCGGTGCATTGGCCGCCATTTGGGGTCATAACGCCGTTGAGATAGCAGATCGGAGTATTCGAGGGAGCAGTGGGAGAGTAGGTAGGCGAAAAGGGAGCAATGTCTACCGTGTGGTTATAGGTTGAATACGCTACCGGGCCCGAGAACATTCCGAAGGCGGCGTGGAAAGAGGTATTCGGCATACTTCCCGGCTGATAAGCGACGCCAATCCGAGGCTCAAAGTATCCACCATAGTTGGACGGACGAAGCTGAGCGGTCATCCCCGGATCGCCGGGGAAGATCAGGCCGGTTGGTGCGTTCCCGAACACGGTGCTGTGCTGACCGGGAACGAAGGCCGCTCCGCGACCACCTACCTGAGTTGGCGCAATATCCGGATCCCACCGCACGCCCAGGGTCAGCGTCAAACCCGGGCGAACCCGATATTCATCGTTGATGAAGGGATTGATGAGCCAGCCCTTTACATCGGAGATTTCGCCCGCACCCTGAGTGAAGGAGGACATATCGCCAAGCAACCAGTCTGCTATCCCGTTTCCTGTGTAGGCGCCACCGAAGCCGATGATCGCGTCGATGGGATACTGGGTGTTTTCAACCGCTGATTGCCGCTGCAGTTCGATACCCGCAGAAAGCGTGTGACGGTGAATCGTGCGAATAAAGGTATCGGAAAATCCCATGTTGCTGCGAACCTCTTGCGAAGGCTCCGTCCACCCGCCCGATGCAGGCCCAAAACTGGCTCCTTCCATCGAGCAGCCTGGCAGTTCGTTGATAGTGATATATCGAGACCAGCACATGGACTTTCCTTGATGGTCGACTACCTGGGCGCCATTGTGGGCACTCTGCTGCGTCCAGAAAAGCGAAACCGTGTTGACAGTATTCGCGTCGACGGTCCAGGTATGCTGCAACAGTTCATTGAAGTACCACATCTTTTCTTGCAAGGAAAACTGATAATTGTTCAGGTTCAGAACCGAAAGGATATTGCCCGGGGTGACTCCGGCAGGTTGGGTGAACCTGTCTATAAAGGAGCGCAAGGTTAGCCTGTGCTTGTCGGACAGGTTGTAATCCAGCCTGCCGGTGTATTCGTCGATGTTCTGCCGCAGCGCGGCAGCCGTGTACATGATCCCGCCCGCCAGGTTCTGATTTGCAAGGGTGCCGGGAGAGGTACCCGAGGCCGCCGCGGTGTGTCCCGGCAAACCGTCATTAGTAAGTAGAACGGCCGCTGGATTCAGTGCTGCTGCCCCGCCGATGAGTTGATTAGGAACACCATTCACAGTCTGGAAGGGTCCCATGAGCCAACCGCACTTCGTGGTATGCGGAGAGTCGGCATAGCCCGTTCCGCATTTGCCGTTCCCATTCGCGACAGCATAGTCAATGAGACCGCTGAAGTCTCCATTCAGCATCTGCTGTGTAGGCGTCGAAGTTGAACTGCCGGCAGATGTGCCCACCTGTCGCGTTCCCTGGTAGTTGCCGAAGAAGAACAGCTTGTCTTTGAATACTGGGCCGCCGAGGTAACCGCCGAACTGGTTGCGCTTAAGAGGATCCACCTGCCGCGAAGTCCAGTTTTTTGCGTTTAGATCCTGATTGCGAAGGAATTCGAACATCCCCCCATGCCACTGGTTCGAACCGGATTTGGTGGCCATGCTGACCACACCACCGGACGAGAACCCGTAGACCGCGCTGTAGTTACTGGAAATCAGGCGAAATTCCTGGGTGGCATCTGCATTCGGCGTCGGAGAGTTGCTGGCCAGGTAGTTGTCCATGTTGGAAACACCGTCCAGCATGTAGTACGTGCTTCCCTGGCGTCCTCCGTTGGCGGACGCAGCGTTCTCACCTGGAAAGGAGAAACCCGATTGGCTATCGAAGCCACTGATTTTTCCTGTGCCCTGAACCATTCCCGGTGCGAGCAGAGCCAGAGCCGATGGATCCCGACCATTCAACGGCAATTGGGAGACCGAGTACTCGTTTACCGTCGTACCCAATTCCGCAGAGGTCGTATTGATCAACTCTGCGTTTTCGACCACGCTCACCGACTGACTGGTGCCGCGCATTTTCAACTGAACATTCTGGGTGGCGTTCAGATTGGCGTTCATCACGATACCCGTCTGCAGGTAATCGCTGAAGCCCTCAGCAGTCACCTTCAGCGAATACTGACCTGGAGAGACCAGTTTAAACAGGTAAGTGCCACTTGCATCGGTTGGAACAGTCTGGGTGTAGTTCGTTCCTAGGTTTGTCAGCGTTACGTCCGCTTTGCCAAGAGCGGCGCCAGAAGGATCGGTAACCTGACCTGTAAGGCCTCCATACGTTCCTTGTGCCAGAGCCGGTACGCCCAGTGCAGCGCTTCCAATCAACAAAATTACGGAGAGAAATGTGAGCCCACAACTTCTCGTGCAGTATTTCAACTTCATCACGCGATCAAACCTCCAGAATTGGTCAATGCTTACAGGTAATTTCCCTCGATGGCGTGTTTGTTGACGAGACCGGTCAGACCAGCTGAGCCTCGTCTGGAGTATCTTCAGCGCGCACGAAGTCCATTGCTGAATTGCATCGCAACAATACGCATCTGGCATAACGATGGTGAATCCGTCGATTGAGCGAAAAATGGAGGGTCATTTGCCCCTGCAATCTATGCACGCATGCACCATTCACGTATGACACATATGTGCCATACGTGAATGGTGCGTATGCCCGGGATGATCACGAAGTGGTACGATTCGCATAGCAGGTCGAGAGCATTCTGCAAGTCAGACACATGAAAAACTGCGGCGGCTTCGGAATCTGGACCACAATCATCAACTCTGCACGTTGCGCATCCTGCGCGCTCTTGTGGATCTTCTGCTCCGTTCTTCCGGCACAGAACACAGTCGATTCCACATCCAGCATTAAATACACAACTGCGGCCTCTGTACTCTCTCTGCCTTATGGCATAGCAGCCCAGGGTGGTTTGGCAAAGGTGAGGGGAACGGTGACGCTCTCAAATAACCTTGGGCTGGTCGTCCAAGATCGCACGGCAGGCATATGGGTGGATCCCGATGAAAGCCACCGAACGTTTCGATCCGGTGATGAGGTTGAAGTAATCGGGCCCATCGGGCCTGGGCAATACTCTCCGCGAATTACCGCCCCACGCATTCGATTGATTGGACACGGGCCGCTGCCGGCTCCAAAGAAAGTCACCTTCCGACAGTTAAGCAGCGGGCAGGAAGACGTCCAGTATGTCTCGATTGAAGGAACGATTCGCGCAGTGAATTCAAAGATTACGCCTGGAAGTATGAAGGGCGTCGCCTTCTCCATCGCGATGCCTGAGGGCCGCGTAAATGCGATTCTCACTTCAAATGACAGGTTGGCCTCATCAGACTTCGTCGACGCGAGGGTACGTGTCACAGCAACCGTGCTGTACCGCAAAAACGACAACATGCAGGCAACTGGGGTCGTCCTCATCATCCCGGATCTCAGCCATATCCACATCATCCGACCCGGTCCGCTCAATCCCTTCGATGCTCCCATGTTGCCTATCGGCAATCTTATGCGCTATCGCTCCGGGACCGATTACTTCCATCCTGTCCGTGTGCGCGGTGTGCTGACCTTCTACGAGCCGGGGAATCGTTTGATCTTGCAGGACGGTACGCAGGCAATTGAAATCTTTTCCGCCGATTCTCCGAGTCTTCGGATCGGGGACCGCGTCGAAGCGGTTGGTTATCTCGCCCCCGACGCCACTGGCCCGATCCTGCGGGATGCGGTGCTGCGTCAATCGGCACATGGCACCCCCCTAAAGGCTGTGCCCCTTGATCTGCAGGAGACTTCGTCCAGCAAATATCGATTTTGCCTGATCTCCATCCAGATGCACCTCCTAAGGGTTATCGATGAACCCGCCCGAACTTTACTGCTTCTTGAACAGGGCGAGAAGGTGACCACTGCGGAAGTCGAGTCGCACGTCACCGTTCCTCCTGCCTTCCTGGTCCCAGGAAGCAAAATCCGCGTGTCGGGCATCAATATGTTGACTGGAGAGACTGGGCTGATCTATGGGAACTCCATACAATCAAAGCTCCTGCTTCGAACTCTCGACGACGCATCACTGATCACACCCGCCCCGTGGTGGACCAAAGCGCGGCTGTTTCACCTTTCTATAGCACTTGCCGCTTTGGCCGCCGGAATTCTCTTGCTTCTTTTGTACGTTCAGCTCAAGCGTTGGAAGATGGAAACCGTTCTGCACGAGCGAGAACGGCTGGCTCGAGACATCCACGACACGCTTGCACAGAGTTTTGCCGGAATCGGGTTTCAGCTTCAGGTGATTCGAAGGAGCGTTGTCAACAACGATCCCAACTCTCTGCATCATGTGGATGTAGCCAGAACGCTCGTGCGATTCAGTCATCGTGAGGCTCGTAAGAGCTTGACGCCGGTGTCCGGTCCTTCGTTCTCCAATACTGACCTGTTATCGTCTTTGAAAGCTTGCGCGCAGGGACTTGCAGACACAGGAGAGATCGAAATCGAGGCGCACTGTTCTGAGGGGGCTCACCCTCTCCCGAGCGCTGTAAGCGAGCAGTTGTTCCACATCGGTCAGGAGGCGATTGCGAATGCCATTCGCCACGCCGGTCCGACTCGTGTCGCAATCGCCATCGACTATAGTTCCGATTGTGTTCAGATGAAGATCGTCGATAACGGTCGAGGCTTCACGATGAGCGGTGATTTGCTGGGATTCGGAATCCGCGGTATGCGTCAAAGAGCCTCGGAGATCTCCGGCGAACTGGAGATATCAAGTGCTGTCGGTACCGGAACGTGTGTTTCAATTAGCGTCCCTGTTGTTCGAAGAAGCAGCCTTATATCGTATGCGGTTGCTGGACTCGATTTTGCGGGGAGGATTCTGGAGACTAAGACTTATGCAAGGAACAGGCGCGCACCCGATTCGTATTCTGATCGTTGACGATCACCCGGTCATGTGTTCCGGGCTATCGAATATGTTGAGTAGTCAGCAGGGAATGACGGTCATTGGGACATGCGGAAGCGGATCGGAAGCACTTAAAATGGTTGGCACCCACAGGCCCGATTTGGTGCTTCTGGATGTGCGTATGCCGGGGATGGATGGCATAGCTGTACTGCAGACTCTGCAGTCGTTCGAAGCGCCCCCCCGGGTCGTTGTGCTCACAAGCTATGAACAGGATGAACTCATCTATCGAGCCATCAGAGCGGGCGCTCAGGGATATGTACTCAAGGACGCCTCCGAGGCGGATCTGATAGCGGCAATCACGGTTGTCAATGCGGGGAAACGTTATATTCCCCTCCCCATCGCAGCCAGGCTGGCCGACCGCATGATGAGAGCCGACCTCACTCCGCGCGAGCTACAAACTCTTGAGTTGCTCGCTAAGGGATGGACCAACAAACAGATCGCCTCAAGCCTCAATCTCAGCGACTATACAATCCGCCACTATGTCAACAGCATCATGGAAAAGCTCGAGGTCTCGGATCGCACCGAGGCGGTTGCAACGGCATTTCGAAGCGGACTTTTGTCCCATGCTGAGGAGAATTCCTAGGGCATTCGACCGCCGCACTTGAAGCATGATTGCATGGGCTCGCCTATAGCTTTGGTCACTTGATGGCGCTATATTTCAGCGTATTCGGCGTACTTAGGGTCGAGCTTAGCGCGCTATGACCGTCTGGCAAGTTTCGCCGAAGCTCAAGTAAATCCTTGATTCTCTGGGACATCCGTGGCTGGGGGCCGCCTAACGACCTCCTCGAGATCTTCCAGCTAGTCTCTACCAGCCTAGCTCCGTCCGATTCCCGCGCAAGTTGCCGGAGTTCAACTACCCGAAGGGACTTCTTTGCGAAGGGTGAACAATAGCGGAGACATCAGCCGGCACAAGACCAGAATATTCATCAGCGAGGTATTCCGCTTCGAAGAGCTCGCATTTGAGTTGGTAACACCGGAGTACTACAGAGTGTACTTTCGAGACATGGTGATCGGGAACTCAACGTGGAAGAGCTTCGCTTCAGGGCCGCGCGAAGAGTTGTCTGAGCTTTCGATGAGTGCATTTGGCCTATTACCACGAATCGCCCCGGTGTTCCTTGTCGAGCCTCGATGCCTGCGCCTTAATCTGTGTTCAGCAAGACTAATGCTTCGCAGCAGAAACAGAAAGCGGCGGCATGCGCGTCCATCGCACATGCCGCTTCCTTTCCTAAGTCACATCCAGCTGAATGATGCCAGACTCCAGCCCGGGTGCCTGCGCTCTGACAGTGAATTTTCCTGCTTTCCCTCTTGGCTGAACAATTGCGAGGCAGCGGCCGTGATACGTGTTCGGGCTCTTCGACCGGAAGCTCGCAACATCTTTCGGATTCGCATTCCCGGCAGCAAGCAGATCGCCGGCCCCACTGACCATAAAGCTAACCGGAGCAACCGCATCAGGAACCAGGTTCCCTTTGTCGTCTACGATCTCTGCTTTCACATAGGACAAATCGTTGCGGTCGCGCCGAACGCTAGACCGATCGGCAACAAGGCGGATCTTTGTCGGCTTTCCCGCAGTTGTCAGGATCTGTTCCGCGATCGGCTGCCCACCTTGCATGGCAATGGCCTTGAGTTCACCGGCTGCGTATGGAACTTGGAACTCAGCCTTGTACTCCGTCGCGCGGGACACTGGCTTGGTTCCAATTTCCTTGCCGTTGAGCAGCAAACGCACCTGATCTCCTGTGGAAGCCACGCGTACAGCCACCGTCCGGCCTTCGTAACCCGGCCAGGTCCAGCTGCGCAACTCGTCGGACCAGCCCCAGGCGCTGAGGACCTCTATTCTGCCGGCCGGAACTGGGCGCTGCACAAGCATCTCCAACTTGCTGATTCCCCACACTACGCGGCGGTAGTAGCTTTGCGGCTTCGTTTCGCCAATCAAGTCGATGTCGCCGCAGTAGGAGTTGAACCGCGGAAATCCCAGATAGAGGTTGCCGTAGGGCAATCCTCCTCCTGCATCTGGCGCGCTCGGAGCACCCGCCCTGGGCGGAGCCTCCAATTGCGCATTGCCAAGCGAGGACTCGCCAAGGTAATCCATAGCCGTCCACGTGAAATCGCCGATTACATAAGGCAGCCGTTCCACCGGTTCCCAGGTCGCGTACGCCTGGCGGGGGAATGATTCGGTCCCGAGGATGATCCGATCCGGATGCCGCACATGGTCTGGTTCGTAAGTTGGGATCATGTAGTTATATCCGCCCACATCAAGGTGCAGGAATGCTGGGTCAAGCTGCGCTCCGCCTCCGCGAGGGGTAGGCGTATTGCTGTTGATCGCAGCTGTCACAAGACGAGTCGGGTCGAGCTGGTGTGCGTATTCCTGTAAGTTCTTCGCAATCTCTACCCCACGCGGCTTGGTCCGCTCAGGTATCTCGTTACCAATGCTCCACAAAATGACCGAGGGATGGTTTCGATCCCGCAGTATCATCGAGGCGAGGTCCCGCTGCCACCACTCTGCAAACGCCAGATGGTAGTCCTCGGGATTCTTCTGCACTTCCCACTGGTCGAATGCCTCATCTACCACCAGCATGCCAAGCCTGTCGCAGCTTGCAAGAAACATGGGCGAGGGCGGATTGTGACTCGTACGGATGGCGTTGAAGCCGTGAGCCTTCATCAACTCAACGCGGCGCTCCTCTGACCGGTCGTAGGCACATGCGCCCAGGATTCCGTTGTCGTGGTGCATGCAGCCACCCCGCAGCTTGGTGACTTCGCCGTTGATCCGCAAACCATTTTGTGCGTCAATCTCGATCTTCCGGATTCCGAAGGGGGTAGACATCCGATCCACAGCATTTGCACCCGCTACCAGCTCAGTTTCCAAGCGATACATCTGTGGCGTGGCGGTTCCCCATAGTTTCGGGTTCGGAAGCGTGATGCTTTGTTCCACTTCGGTGAAACCCTTTGCGGGAATGGACTGTTTCAGCTCTTGCGTTCCCGCGCTGGCATTGTTTCCATCAAACAGATGCAGCCGCACGGTCACGTCGTGCGCCGAGCCGGTCCTGTTCTCAACCTTCACCGCGACCTTCACCGTCGCACTCGCCTTGCTGACATCCGGCGTGGTGACGGAGACGCCCCACTTCGGTATGCGGATTTTGCCAGTCGTATCCAGCCACACGTGCCTGTAGATACCCGACCCGGAATACCAACGGCTGTTCTTGCCTTCGTTACGCACTCGCACCGCAAGTACGTTCTCGCCGGTCCTGCGAAGGTGCGGCGTCAGATCATACGAGAAGGTCGTGTAACCGTAAGGATGCGTCCCGAGGAACTCGCCGTTCAGCCAGACATCGCTGTTGCGGTACACGCCATCGAAGGTGATCTCCACCTGTCCATCAACCGGAACCGCCGACGCCGAAAAGCTACGGCGATACCAACCAGTTCCCGCTACGAACCAGCCCGTGTCACGGCCGCCCTGACTTAGTTCTGTATCGAAAGGGCCGATGCGGGTTGGCAACACGGTCATACCCCACAGGGCACCGGCGCCATTTTCCGCGTAGCCCAGCGAGGGCAGGTCCTCGACGCTCCAATCATGCGGCAGGTCCAGAACACGCCAGCTGCTGTCGTTAAATCCGGGAGCTTCCGCCCCCGGCGCATCACCGCGTAAAAAACGCCATCCTTCATCGAAGGATTGATCCCGTTTGCCTGCGGCAACTGCGAGAAGCGAGGTCCCCTGAGCCGTTCGTCCACCCTGTGCTTCCGCAACGGCCTGCGAAACGATAGGGGTCATAGCCAGAACCGCCAGACCTTTGAGGATTTCTCGCCTGGCAACGCCGCCGGCGTTTAATGTCGATTCCGAATCTTTGCTGAACGGGCTCATCTGCAGTCCTTGGATAAAAGTAGGGCGAAAACGGAATCTGACACACCGCACCAGCTCCGTCCGATTCCGGTAGCGTTTCAGTAAGCGTTTTCTCGTCCACACCAAATTTACGGCTCGCATGATCCAGAGGTCAACTCAATTGGCTCTTTTGCTTGCCGTAGCGGAAGATTGTTCCTTCAAGTCGGACAAGCTCTCCCGAGGTATGGACGTGGACCGCTGCAGGACGAGCTCAGTGGCCACTGCGGGCTGTACGCTACGGCCGGATGATTTTCCCTGGATAGATTGCGCAAAGCTTTGACGGCAGCCCCCTGCCAGATCAAGTCGCGACATGCGGAGGCAAGTCAGCGGCGGAAATGTGTAGCGCGCAATCTGTGTGCGTGACAAAAAGCTTGTGGACATCACGCGGTTGGTCGCTTACGAGTCCGACGCTGCGTTCAGTAAGGCGTCAAGCGAGTTGTCGAGATCAATCCTGGTGAATACCTCAAAGGCGGTTTTGAAGCCCACGGTAATGCCGGAATCGCGGACTGCGATCAGTCTCGGTGAACGCCCTGTCTGCCTGAGGCTTCTGGATCTTACGCAAAACTGCCAATGCACTCATCGAAAACCATCGCGACGAACATTTCTGGCGAGTACGGCGCATTACGCCGTTTTGATGTAGCTCTGAATCCAGCATCGCCCGGGCGAACAGCAGGCCATGGAAATGACAGAGTATGGAAAGCATGGAAAGCCATGAAGCCGGCACAGCCGGTCCGAACCGGCTCGATGAGTGCATCGGCGATTAAGCCTAAGATGAGGGCAAATCGAGCAGATCCGCGTATGAATCCGACGCCCCGCCAAACGGAGAATCAGTCCTCTTTTGGGTCTTGGGCGGAGTGGCTTTGGTGCATTTGTGCTGATTTGGGTCGCAATCCCAGAAAATGAGATCATCCGACCTAGCCAAATGTATAAATCAACCGAAGTGCCGATCGACACTTCATGCATCTTCTCTAGGCCGAGCCGGCGCACCAGGTTCTCAGAAGCATCGGCTCTGATTTGCAGACGGTGCTGTAGCTGTTTGCGGTAGCTTAGCGTTGATTTGTGAATCGTTCATAGCAGGTTGGCGTACGTCTCGGGCTGGATGAGAACTGCACCGCCGCAGAGGGAGCCGTTAGGCTCAAATCAAGGGAGAGTCAACGCTATCCCTCTCAAAAACTCACCAGCAATTGAGGCGAAGAATATGGGGAGGCCCGGGTCTGGTGTCGATGATGTCCGTTCCTATTACTGCTTCGAAATTGGACTTTCCTCTGCAAGAGGGTTCACCCATGAGTTGAGCCTCAATCGCCCCTGAAGTGATTAGCTCTGAGGCTGCAATGCTCCCATCTTCCCCTAACCCCGCTTCTATCACCACGGGTACACCGGATGTTGTATCGTCGAGTCGCGCAATAACTGCAAAGTCCCTCCTCCACGCGCTGAATGGGACCCCAAGGTCGACCTTCCACTGATCGTTTTCAGGATGTTCGGAGTCTACGATCCTGGCAACCGGCTCTTTGCCTGATCCGGATCCTGGTGGATTTGCAACTTCGATGCGATACCGCAAGTTTTGGGTCAGTCGAAGTGTCCACTTATTGTCGATAGCCCCGATCAGAACCACTGGTTGACGTCGAAGTTCCGTGAGGGATGTCTGTGCAGCACTGGCCAAGCGAAATGGGATGTTCTTTTTTCCAAGAACGCCTGCCATGGAAGAGAGAACTGCGGCATCGTCGAGCGCGATGATTTGCTTGCGGAGGATAAGATCCACGAAATTCTGGCGATCTGGCGGCGCTTCAGGATTCGTAGCCTGAATGTCGTGAGTATCAATACAGATGAGAACCGGTACGTTTGCGCGCTGAAACGAGGACCAAATATCTGGCCCTGCCCTCTCTCTACCCAGTTTCCAACGACCGAAGATGGCCATAATGGCACCGAGCAGGAGCACAATAACCAGGACAAGCGTCAATCCTTTGCGAGCCAATGACGGTTCAGGTTTCTTCGCCAAGTCGGCGGCTGATTCTGGAATGAGGGGAACTTCTTCGAACGCATGTGAATGCGGGAGGGGGTCGACGGATGCATGTGCACCAGCCGATGCAGCCTGATCTAGAGGGTCCTGCAATGGTTCTGTCCGTGCCGGGTCCGTGCTCAGGTTGGCGGGCTGAATCTTGAATTCGGGAACATAGGCTCCACGGGGTAGGTCGATTTGGATCGAGTGAGCTGCTCCAGACTCGCGATAGAACTGTCCGATTCGCTTTCGAACCTCATTGGCGGTCACCCTCACGATAGAGTCGTCACCAGTATCGTAGTCATTGGCGCGCTCGAAAACGCTGATTCCGATCGTTCGTTCCTTGAGCTGACTGCCGTTTCCTTCGAGTGTCTGGGATACAACGTAGCTCAGGAATCTTTTACATCGACCGCTTTGGGCAAAAATTGGGGTCTTGAGCATCGCCTCCAACTCAGCCCTCACGGCATTTTCTATATCCGCAGTCAATGTGCGGCTCCTGCCCGTGTTTTCTTCGATCGCGTTCAGATTAGACATCATCTGGCCTCCCCAAACTCTTGCTCTCGAATGGGTAGGTGCAATCTTAGCAGGCCCTCGGCAGCACTTAACCCCCGGAGGCTTATGCCGTTCATTAAGAGCAATTTACTGCCGATTTAGGCCTTAACGTTTCCGCCACAACCGTACCGAACCTTTCCTCTGTCCGATTGTGCGCCTAAGGTGGTCAGCGACTCAATAAGAGAGATTTCTGTCCCGCCGATTCTTCGGTCGCTGGGCAACAGAACCGGCAATTGCCGCGGAAGGGTAGACCATGAGTTCCAGATTTGACCGCTCTACGCCAGGTTTTACCAGGCGAAGTTTTATGGCCCAGGGATCGAAGACTTTGCTTTGCGCTGCGGCATTTTCCAACATGCGTGTCTTTGCCGATGACGGAAAGCAGGAGTTCGTCGAGGTCGAAACAAGATACGGTCCCCTTCGGGGTAGCAAGGGCGAAGGTCTCACCACATTCAAAGGCATTCCCTATGCCGGCTCTGTTGCGGGCGCTAACCGCTTCAAGGCCGCACCTCCACTCCAACCCTGGACGGGTGTGCGCGAGGCCTTGAATTTCGGGCCGCCGTCTATACAGTTGCCACTTAGGCCATACTTCGGTGTTACGGAACCGATGCCAGCCGAAGATTGTCTATTCCTAAATGTCTGGACTCCGGCGGCGGATGGCCGCAAACGGCCGGTAATGTTCTACAGCCATGGCGGGGGTTTTACAAACGGATCAGCCGGCGCAGCCTATCAGGATGGCGGAAACCTTGCACGTACTTGGGATGTCGTCGTGGTTGCCACCAACCACCGCCTCGGCATCATGGGATTTTTATACCTGGGAGAACTGGGAGGGGAAGAATACGCGACCTCGGGCAATCAGGGTATTTTGGATATCCGCGACGGCCTGAAGTGGGTACATGAGAATATCGAAGCCTTCGGCGGCGATCCGAAGAACGTGATGATCTTTGGCGAAAGTGGTGGCGGCGCCAAGACCTCGTGCCTCTATGCGCTGCCTTCAGCAGAACCATATTTCAATAAGGCTTCCATCGAAAGTGGACCGGGGATTCGCATGACGCCCCGCGAGGTTGCAGCCGAGACTACCCTCATGACGCTGAAACAACTTGGCCTTGAGAAGAACGATTGGCGGAAACTACTCGACATCCCCACAGACAGGCTGATGGCCGTTCAAGCAGAACTCGGCAATCAGCCCAACCGGGGGCCGTTGACGCTGAGCGGTGGACGGAAAGGAATTGGCGGCGGAGGCAGGCCCGGAGGATTTGGACCAGTTGTCGATGGCGCGATTTTGCCGAACCATCCCTTTGATCCAGTGGCACCCGCTATCTCGAAGGAAAAACCGCTGATCGTTGGGATAAACCGCGATGAGGCCGAGTTTTTCTTTCTGCAAGGCGGAGCCAGCGATGTCTTCAACATGACAGATGCCAGTTTAAAGGCCCGGCTCGATTCAGAGTACGGCAAAACCGCGGATGAAGTCCTCGATACCTATCGTAAGAGCCGTCCGGAAGCCTCGCCAGCCCAGATTTACGTCGCGATCGCGACGGCGCGAATGATGGGCATAGGTGCGATGACGATCGCGGAGCGCAAGTACGCCCAGCATGGAGCGCCAGTCTACGCCTACATCTTCCAGCATCAACTGGGAATTGCTGTTCCCGGCACGCAGTACAAACTTGGCACACCGCACGCGGTCGAGATTCCTTACAAGTTCAACATCGTCAAGCCTGAGTCAGCCGAGTCTGCCAAAACCGGAGAGGCGGCGAATCCCATGGCGAGCATGATGGAGGTCACGGGCCAGAACGGCAGGCAGGCCGCGCACAACATGAGCGAGATGTGGAGTACGTTCGCCAGAACCGGACATCCGGGCGCCAAGGGTCAACCCCACTGGCCGGCATATGACACGGCCAAGCGCGCGACGATGGAGATCGATGCGCAATGCAAGGTCGTCGAAGATCCATTTACCTTGGAGCGCAAGTTGTGGGAAAAGCTGGAACCATGAAGTACCTGGGGGCAGCAGTCGAATGAATTGAATCCGGCAATAGTCCATTCTTAACTTCGTTCGCAGCCGACGAGGACTCCCACTCAGCCATCTACATCACTTGAAAGGAACGTTCAATGATCCATAAGTTGTTATCTGTCGTCGGCATTTTGTTGCTCTCTGCTCCTCTTGCGCTTACGCAAACATCCACTTGGATTCCAGACAAAGCTCACAGTGAGGTAGATTTCTCCGTCCTCCATCTGAGCCTTTCCAATGTCCGCGGTCACTTCGGTAACATCGGTGGAACGATCGTTCTGGATGAATCCGACATCACCAAATCCTCAGTCAATGTCACCATTGACGTGAGCACGATAGAC
>Ga0207705_10002342_pt1 | contig 14650 bp, 12 predicted proteins | sample KBSC13metaG_FD_184314 | JGI IMG/M metagenome (GOLD analysis project Ga0207705, IMG submission 184314) | Corn rhizosphere microbial communities from Kellogg Biological Station, Michigan, USA - KBS C1-3 metaG (SPAdes) (version 2) | ecosystem: Host-associated > Plants > Roots > Rhizosphere > Soil ...
CGCGGCGGATCGCGGCGCCCGCCTCACCCGCCAGCTCCTCGCCTTCGCGCGCAAGACCCGGCTGGAGCCGCGCCTCGTCAACTTGAACGATCTCGTCCACGATTTCGGCGAGCTCCTGGAAAATACCGTCGGCGCGCAGGTCCGGCTCGTCACCGCGCTCGAACGGCGCCTGCCCCAGGTCGCGATCGATCCGACCCACCTGGAAATGGCCGTCCTCAACACGTTGCTCAACGCCCGCGACGCGATGCCCCGGGGCGGCAAGGTCACCATCGCGACCGAGCTCTGGAAGCTGAACGGCAATGCCGCCGCGCATCAGCTCCCCGAGGGCGATTATGTCGTATTGAGCGTGACCGACGAGGGTGCCGGCATGAGCGAGGAGGTGCGCCAGCGCGCGACCGAACCCTTCTTCACCACCAAGGGCAAGGAACGCGGCACCGGCCTCGGCCTCGCCATGGTCCACGGTTTCGTCCAGCAATCGCGCGGGCGGCTGGAGATCGACTCCGCACCCGATCAGGGCACCACCATCCGCATGCTGTTTCCGGTCGCCTCGGCGGACGCGGACGTGCCGGCCGCGGCCCCGCACGCGCCCCGCTCGGTCAGTTCCGGCAAGGGCGGGAACGAGACCTTGCTCGTCGTCGAGGATAGCGACGATGTGCGCGCGCTCGCGGTCGAGCAATTGTCCGCGCTCGGCTACAAGTTGATCGTCGCGTCCAGCGGCGAGCAGGCGCTCGATCTGCTGGGCGACAACCATGTCGACCTGCTCTTCACCGATATCGTCATGCCCGGCGGGATGAGCGGCCTTGAACTGAGCGAGATCTTCCGCCAGCGCCGGCCCGACGTGCCGATCCTGATGACCACCGGCTACAATGACGATCTGGTGGCGGACATTCCGCGCGGCTCGCGCCTCGACGTCATCGGCAAGCCCTATCGCCGCGAGGAGCTGGCCGACCGCATCCGCACCGCGATCGACCGGCCCCAGGTGGACCATGCCGGCGCGCTGGAGGGCTTCGGCCACAAGGAGGGCTAGGCGAGCCCAAGACTTCCTCTCCCCGCCGGGGAGAGGAACAACGAGGTCGCCCATGCCCCCGGCATGGGGCTGCCGAATGCCGGGGGCATTCCGCACCTCGTTGTTGGTGAGGGGGACGTAGCGGCGGTCAGCGACATGCCGGGGCATGTCGCAGCCGCGAAGTCGGCTCGCGGAAGCGAGCCGTGGCCGCAGGCGAGCGCCCACCCTCAAGACCGTGGGTACGTCCGAAGAAGCGATAGCCTCCCCGGCCTATATCTTCTCCAGCTCCGAATTCAGCTCCGCGCCGAACAGGAAGACGTAGCTCGAAAGATAGAGCCACGTCAGCAGCACCACCACCGTGCTGAGCGACCCATAGGTTACGTCGAACCGGCCGAAATTGGCCGCATAGGCCTTGAACGCCAGCGTCAGCAGCACCCAGCCGAGCGCGCTGAACAAAGATCCGGGCGTCAGCCATCGCCACCCGTGCTGGTGCTCCGGTCCGAACCGGTAAAGCGTCGCCGCCACCGCCGCCCCGATTGCGGCCAGGAAAATCTGGGTCAGGCACTGCGCCGCGAAGGTGGCGATCCCTGAGGGCAGGAAGGCGATGTCGCGCACATGGCCGATCGCCGCCGCCGCGATCGCCGCCGATATCGCGAACAGGATCGATGCCGCGGTGATCGCGGTCGCCAGGATCGTGCGGCGCACGAACCCGCGCGTGTCCCGCTGTTCATAGGCGATGTTGAGCGCGTCGATCACGCCGCCCGCGGCGCTGCGCGCGCCGAACAAAGCGATCGCGAGCGCGATCAGCAGCCCCGCCCCTTTCTTGCCGGTCGAAACGCTCACCGCGCTGCTCAGCTGCTCGCCGACCAGCTTGGCCGCGCCCACCGGCATCGCATCGGCCAGATGGCGCATGTTGCGGACCACCGTCTCCGGGCTGGCGATCAGCCCGTAGCTCAGCACCAGCGCGCCGAGCATCGGCACCAGCGCCAGGAACCCGAAGAAGGATATGCCCGCCGCCAGCATGCCGATATTATCTTCCCCCTGCTCGCGCCAGGCGCGGCGCAGGATGGTAAGCCAAGTGTCCTTCGGCAGCCGCCATGACGACGCGCGATTATGGCGGGGCGTCACCTCCTGCAGGCCGAGATGGGGTGTGCGCTGGTTACAGGACGTATCGGCATTGGATTACAAGGCGGCTTTCGAATATTCAGCCTGCAAAAATGCCCGGCGCGCCCGCACTGTTCCGGTCTGGCCAACCCGACGCGCGAATCGCTGCTCGATCATCTTCCGCGAACAGGCCGCGCGGTCTTCGCGGCATACTGGAGATCGAGAATATCGTTGTTGACGAGGCGCGCTACGCGCGCACCGGCCTGAAGATGATCGAAGCGGGCGATTGCGACCTGATCTTCATGGATCTGCGCATGCCCGACATGAACGACCTGACCGGGATCCGCCAGCTACGCGCCGGGGCGCACGGGAGAAGAGCGTCCCGATCGTCGTCGCCACCGCCACCCGAGCGAAGGCATCCGATCTCTGTACCGCAAGCGGGAGTGACCGACTTCCTCGACAAGGCGACCTCGATGGAAAAGCTGTTCGAGATGGTCGGCGCCTTCCGCGAAGGCCACGTGCCGGTGCGTTGAGGCGGGGGCATCCTGCACAACCCGCCCGTCGTCTTTGCCGGTCTCGCCCGGGCCTCATATTCGGTATTGCTGACTAGGCTGCTCTATTATGGGCACCGACGTGCTGACCCAATTTCGCAAGTTCGCTCGATTTTCCAAGCCCGCGACGTCCGCTTCCAGCTCAAGGCCGCCCCTCCACCGTGGCATCCTGATCCAGATCCCCACCTTCGGCAACACGCGCCGACTGAGATCCGATTTCTTATCGATCTGCTCTGAATCAGATGTAGTGTCGAAACGGGAGCGGCGGCGCGGTAACTGTGTGTGGTGACGCCATGAGAATCTCGCCGACACGGTCAGCGAATTTGAGCGTTACGGGCAAGGCGCTCGCAAAATCGCATGCGTTATAGTTGACTTTGGTGAGCGCGAGGACGTCGCCGAGCACCTCGACGATGTCGCCCTCGCCGTGGGTGATATCGATGGTCAGCGGCTTGGGCGTCTCGAAGCCCTGATAACCAGAGAGGCGCGGCACGAAACCCCGCGCCCAAAGATAGCCGGATCGTTCGCCTACCGTCAGCGCGGTGCCTCGCAAAACCGGAGTCGATGCGTTCGGCCGGAACAGGCGGACATCATCCTGCTGCTTAATCCGCACCCCCACCAACTGGGTCTCGGGCGGCACTGCGGTCGAGAAGCCCTCCCATTCCTCCTCTGAGAAATGATGGCGGCCGTGGATGAACAACTGGCTCGGTGCGCGGCCATGCTTCAGTTTGTAGCCCGCAACCACCGACGTCATTAGATCGGCGGCCGCATTTTGCGATAAATGATATTCCTTGCGCTCGTCAGAATACCAAGGGCCGAGAGCGCCGCGAAAAACGAGACCATCGCCCGAATTAAGGAACATTTGAGCGGCGCAACAAGCCTCACCGGTCGCGGCGGGGGTATCGTCATTCTTGAAGACTAACCCGACGTAGCAGACGCCCGGGCGGACCTGTGCCAGCGCCCAGGGCTTGGCATCCATCTTGAAGTAGAGCGTAGTGCAGAAATTCCAGGCAACGGTCGCCTCGTCCTGGAGCCCGCGACGTCGGTCATTGGCGATGTTGAGGTGGCGATCAACCAAGGTGCTTTCCAGGATCAGCTGGAGGACGACTCCCTCCTGGAGCAGTTCGGCTTTCAACTGGTGGTGGAAATTGTTGGAGAAGAGGTAGGTCTCGGCATCCTTGACCGTGTCTGGAAACAGGTCACCGCCCTGCTGGAAGAACCGCTTGGCATCCTTGAACGACGTAATGTCGGACGCCGTCCGTTCATCCTTGGGGGGCGGTGCGACCTGCGGACGGCCATAACGATAGACAACGTCGGGCACGACCACGAGCCAGACGTCGGGACGGCGCTCCTCGGCGCGGATATGGGCGCGGATTGAGTTGGCGAACAAAAGGACGGTGGAGCGCACGGCATCGGCGCGATTGTTCTTCTTGATGCAATGGTCGATGTCACCGCCCTTGAGCCCTAATTCGACCATGCCGCGCGTCGGCAGCGCGATGCCGAAACAGGCTTCAAAGCCTGGCCACGCAGGCGCCCAAAGAGCAGGCTTGCCGTGCTTGTCGACTTTACCCGGTATGTAGAGTCCGATCCGCTCAAGCCAGCGCCGCGACAGGCCGACTCCGGTTTCGGTGCCGATCACCCCCAGTCGGACCTGGGAGCGCCCATCAGGACCTTCAAGCGGGCCGAACAAAAACAGCCCGTCCTTTGGTGCCTCCATCTCCTGGCCATGCCCGAACTCCAACAAGGGCTCGGGGATCCGATGGGTCGCAATACTCATGCCCCGACCTCCTCAATGGGATCATCGCCATCGAAGCTGGTATCGAAATCCTCCGACAAGGTGATCTGGCCGGCCTCATCCTCTTCAGCCTGGCGATCCTCCTCGGCGGCGAAACTGACAGGGAAATCGAACGTCATCGGCAGGCTCGAAATCGTCAGACGCTCTCCCGATGCCGCGATGTCGAGCGCCCCTTCCCTCTCGGCGAGCCATCCCATCGCCGCGAGCAGCATGTCGCGCCATTTGTCGTTGAACCAGGACCGCGTCAGGCGCAGTCTTATGCGCTGCAATTGCTCGCCAGGCAGCGGGGTGTGACCGTCGGTCGTCACCGCGACATTGGCGTGGACGCGGAAAAGCGCGTCGGGCCACAGCTTGGGCTGCGCAACCAGACACAGGTGCCAGCGTCGCTCTTTGAACTTGCCGCTCAGTATACGATCGATGCGATGGCCATCGGCAAGCGTCAACTTGACCTTACCGTCGATCAGGCCATCCGGAAAGAAACGGCCCCGCGCGCCCGAGGCGAAGTCAACTGCCACCAGCCCTAGGCGGTGCATCGCCCGATCCCAATGCTGGCGCATGAGGTTGACAACGATCCGCCGCGCATCGGCGCGCTGGCCGAAGTGGCGACTGTACGTACCATCTATTACTCCATTGAACGGCAGGCTGGCACGTGCCTTCAAGGGCGGCGCATGGTCGTCTAGCCGTTTGATGGCGTCGGGGCCGCAAAACGCGATCGCGCCGCCATTGTGAAGCACATGCGGCACACGCGTGAACTGGCTCCATGCGTCGAGCTGAGCGGTGGTCCCCTTGGCCTCCATGACCCAAACGTCGGGGCGACCCTTAAGTTCGAACCAATTGCTGTAGAGGGTCTCGGGCGTCCCGGTGACGAGCTTCCGGCCCTCTTCCTGCGTCGCGACGATCATCGCCAATTGTTCCGCATCAGGATGCGCGACCTTGCCGACACCGGCGGTGTCTAGCGTCTCGAACAGCGGTTTGAGGCAGGACGCCCAATTGGGATAAGCATTGTGCGCGTTCTGGCGCAGGATCTCGGTGGGAAAGTCGCCGAAGTCGACATCGGCGATGCGGACCGGGACCATAAATTCGAGATCGTTGAGCTTGCGACGTACTACGTCGCCGAGAGCGAGCTCCTTCTTTACGCCCTGCTTGCCGATATGCTCGGAAACGACGACAATCTGCTTGATCGCTTCGTGGCGCAGCACATGCTCGATCTTGTCCCAGAAATCGTCACCGCCGCGCAGCGCGCCGACATCGACCCAAACTTTGTATCCGGCCGTGGTGAGCCGCCCCGCGAGCCACCGCGCGAAGCGATTGTCCTCTGGATTTGCGTGGGTAATGAGGATGGTGTCGCGCGAGACAGCAGGAACGATCGTCATCAGCGGAGTTTATCCTCCGAGCCGCTAGCTGAGAAGGTCGAAGGCAGGCTTATTCACCAAAGGGCCCCAAGTCCGAAGGCATTTGCAAAGGCTCGTCTAGTTCCGGGGCGCTACGGTAGTTTCGCGATCTCAGCTTCGATATGCTTTACGATGGCGCGCATGTCATAATCGATCTGTTTGATGAAAGCGTCGTCAATCTCGGTACGCTCGTTGCCTTCCTTGTCCTTGCCGTTCCGATGAACGCAGTCATGCCGAATAGGCAGCGCCTTGAACATTCGCGTCCGGCAGTCATTGTCGGGGAAGAGATGGAAACCAAGAGTGGCGTGATAGATCGAGCCAACCTTCTCAAAATTGTGGTACATGAGATCGCGAAGATGTCCTGCCACCGTGCGTTTCACGATTTCCGGGTCAGCATGGATGTCCGCCAGAGACAGTTTCATATCCCTCAAATCGTGGATCTTGGTCAGCGCCGTCGTTAGCACAGCTGGTTTGCTCAGCACCAAGCCGATCAGCGTATCTGATAGATAGGCTTCCAAAGCCGCAAACTGCTGGATGAACGCCATTCGGTTGACAGTGGGCGTGTAGAAGGATGCGGCCGCAGCCTTGAGCACATGTCCCACATCGGCCAACGTATGGATCAGGCTGTCTGACGGATTCTCCGGAATATCGAGGTCATCGTAATCGGGAGGATCGGGCATAGTCATAAACGCATTGCTGCAGTCGACCTCCACTTCCACATGATCGTAGATCATCGCCGCGATATGGCCGTCGCTGTTCTGGACGTGAAGCAGAAATCCGGCGTTGCAATGATCGCAGTCGGCGTCAGCCTCGTCCTCGACAAAACGTTCGTCTGCGTTGTCACCGGTCCAGTTGGTCTCTGGCACGATTATGTCCGTCTGCACGATCTTGCTGCAGACCGGACACTTGAATTCGATTGAGGATTCGTATCGCGCCATGCTTGCCCCCGCCCTCAGCTAAACGTTGGTGAGGTCCCAAGCTGGGTCCATCTTGCTGGTTCGCAGGCATAGCACGGCATGATCTAAATAGCGCCCATACGTTCGATCGTCGTTCACGACGGGATCCCTAAACGACCGGCAATAGGCGACCCCACAAGCTCGGCTTATAGCAGGTCGAACGCAGCAAACCGAACATGCGGATCTAGAAGGGTAGTGAACCATGAGTGACGCGGATCGGCTCAAGCTCTCACCTTATTATCTGAACACGCGCCGCCTGTCCGAGCTCACCAATGCGCCCATTCCGGTGGTCGCCCAGACCTCGCTCGTCCACAATAGCGGCGAGCGGGCGAGCGCGATGCGTCAGGCTAGCGCAGTGGCGAACGCGATGTTGCAGTCGGGCAATCTTCCCAACCTCGCGAGTGCTTTCGCGAGCGAAGGTGCCGATGAGCAGGTGCATGTCGCAACTCTTTGGGACGTGTTCACCTTCAGCGGCGCCACGGAAGCGCTCCGACGCGAAGAGAACGGCAGGCCGGCCATGCCAGCGACGATGCGCGGCACCGTCGAGCTTGGCGGGGGCCGGTATCCTCTGACCGGCACCCTCTCGAACGACCATATGTATTCGCAGTCGACGCCGACCATGCTCTCCGGAAAACGCCGGATGTTCGTGGCGGGGCGATTTGAAGTCAGCAACGGTATGCTTAAGGTCGAGCCCTACATCATCGGCGACCTCGTCCGCGAGATTAGCGGGCTGAAACTTAACTGGACCATGGGGGTGCGCGTACATCCAGAGACGATCGACAGTTTTTCGAAGATGGCGGGGGCACCCGCTGCCACGAAGGGCGAACTCGAGCAATTACTCGCTACGCCCGAGGACGACGTAAAGCACGCCGTGGCGACGATCATCGGCGAAGCCTATGTGCCCAAGGATTGGGGCGGTGAGAAATCCGACCTGCAGACTGCCCAACTGCGCCTCGACGGCGCGCCGATCTCCGCCGCGTTCATCTTCAAGGGCCCGTCGATCAAGGGCGAGATGCACCCGGCGAACATGGGCAAGCGCGGCGATCAGTTAGTCCGCGCGTTTGACGAACCCGCTGATTTGATCGTCGTTCAGCACTGCAACAAGATCGCGAACTCGGTGGTGCGAATGGCGGAAGCGCTCGCGGCCAATCTCGCGCGACCGCGCCGCTATTGCATTCTGGACGGCAACGATACGGTACGCCTGCTCAAGGCCTACGGGATGTTTCCACCACCCACACTTCCGACGAGCGACTGGATCGTCGTCGCTGCGGGACGACTGAACGTCCCGGATTAAGGCGCAAAGCTGCCGCTCTTGACAGTCGCCACTTGTTCCTGCTATGTTCCACATGAAAACTGTCCTGCCATCCACCCCACCAGGCCAAATCATTAAGTTCGAATCTGGTGTTTTTTTAGTTTTTTGCCCCGTTTCGCTTCCTCGAAAGGCCTCCGACCCTGCATTGACCCGGCCCCCTCTCCTTTCTAGCTGCGTTGTTGCATCGCTGCCACGTCAGGGGCTGGGGTACCGAACCGCATGACCGATCGTTTCCTGTCTATCCACGCGCACGGGCTGGTCCGCGTCGCGGCGGCCACGCCGGCGGCGAGCGCGGGGGATGTCGCGGCCAATGCGGCGTCGATCCTGGATCTGGCGCGTCAGGCCGATGCCGCGGGCGCCGATCTGGTCGTCTATCCCGAACTCTGCCTCACCTCCTACGCGATTGACGATCTGCACCTGCAGGAGGCTCTGCTCGATCGGGTCGAAACGGAGCTGGCCGGGCTGATCGCGGCCAGCGCGACGCTGAAGCCGGTCCTGCTGGTCGGCGCGGCGCTGCGGCGGAGCGGGCGGCTCTACAACTGCGCGGTGGTCGTCGCGCGCGGCCGGGTGCTGGGCGTGGTGCCCAAATCCTACCTCCCCAATTACCGCGAATATTATGAGAAGCGCTGGTTCGCGCCCGGCATCGGCCTCAAGGGGCTGAGCATCACATTGGGCGGCGAGGCGGTGCCGTTCGGGCCGGACCTGATCTTCGCCGCGAACGACCTTCCCGACTTCGTCTTCCATGTCGAGATTTGCGAGGATTATTGGGCGCCGATCCCGCCCTCCTCCATGGGCGCGCTCGCGGGCGCCCTGATCCTCACCAATCTGTCCGCCTCCAACATCGTCGTCGGCAAGGAGCGCGAGCGCGATCTCTACGGCGCCTCGCAATCCGCGCGCGCCACCGCGGCCTATGTCTATTCGGCGACCGGCCCGGGCGAGAGCACGACCGATGTCGCCTGGGATGGCCAGGCCATGATCCACGAGCTCGGCTATCAGCTCGCGCGCTCGGGCCGGTTCGATCATGAGCCCGAACTGATCTACGCCGATATCGACGTCGCCCGCATCCGCCAGCACCGCATGCGCTTCGGCACCTTCAACGATGCCGCCCGCGCCTTCGGCCACCCCGAAACGCGCTTCCGCCGCATCACCTTCGATCATCAGCCCAGCTTCGCCGACATCGGCCTCAAGCGCGCCGTGGCCCGCTTCCCGTTCGTGCCCGCCGATCCGGCCGTGCTGGACGAGGATTGCTACGAGGCCTTCAACATTCAGGTCGAGGGGCTCGCCAAGCGCATTCAGGCGACCAAGGCGAAGCATCTGGTGATCGGCATTTCGGGCGGGCTCGATTCCACCCATGCTTTGATCGTCGCGGCCAAGGCGTGCGAGCGGATCGGAATGCCGCATTCGGCGATCCTGGGCTACACCATGCCCGGCTTCGCCACCGGCGAGACGACCAAAGGCAATGCCTGGGCGCTGATGAACGCGCTCGGCATCCAGGGCGCGGAGATCGACATCCGCCCTGCCGCCACCCAGATGCTGAAGGACATGGACCACCCCTTTGCCCGGGGCGAGAAGGTCTATGACGTCACCTTCGAAAATGTGCAGGCGGGCCTGCGCACCGATTACCTCTTCCGCCTCGCCAACCAGCATGAAGGCTTCGTCGTCGGCACCGGCGACCTGAGCGAACTCGCATTGGGCTGGTGCACTTATGGCGTCGGCGATCAGATGAGCCATTATGCGGTCAATGCCGGCGTGCCCAAGACGTTGATCCAGTATCTGATCCGCTGGGCGATCAAGACCGGCCAGTTCGCGGGCGAGACCAACCGCATTTTGACCGCGATCCTCGGCACCGAAATCTCGCCCGAGCTGGTCCCCGCCGACGCCTCCGGCGCGATCCAGAGCACGCAAGACAAGATCGGCCCCTACGAGCTGCACGATTTCTTCCTCCACTATACCGTGCGCCACGGCCTCGCCCCGTCGAAAATCGCTTTTCTCGCCTGGCACGCCTGGAAGGATGCGGCCGCCGGAGAATGGCCGATCGACTTCCCGATCGAGGGCCGAAATTCCTACGACATGGAAACGGTTACAAAGTGGCTGGAGGTCTTCCTGTACCGCTTCTTCGAGATCAGCCAGTTCAAGCGCTCGGCCATGCCCAACGGCCCGAAAGTCTCGGCTGCTGCCAGTCTGTCGCCGCGCGGCGACTGGCGCGCCCCGTCGGACGGCACGGCGCGCCTGTGGCTCGACGAATTGCGAGGAAATTGAGCCCTTTCCGCCCCTGAGGCGTTGAACGCTCCGACCCGGCCCTTCTGCGGAAGGCCCATGTAGAGGAGTAGACAGATGGCCACCACAGCAACCCGTACCCGTGCCTCCACCAGCGCCAAGCGCTCGGCCAATGCCAAGGCCGAGGCGCGCGACGACAATGGCCGGTTCGAAGCCTCCGGCTCCGGCTCGACCTCGACCTCAAGCGCGCGGGCCCGCAAGAAGCCGACCCGCACCGAACTGAACGGCACCGGCAAGCTGATCGCCGCGGGCGCTGCCGGCCTTGCCGTCGGCCTCGCCGCCAACGTCGCGCGCAAGTTCGCGGTCCAGGCGCCGACCATGCTGGCGGGCGAATGGGACGAGGCGCTCAAGGCCGAGCACCAGCTCACGCTCAAGGTGTTCGACGCGCTGGAGGCGACGACCGAGACGAACACCACCAAGCGCGCGACCCTGCTGATGAACCTCAAGCACATGCTCGCCAAGCACGCGATGGAGGAGGAGAATGCGGTCTATCCGGCGCTCCGCGACGCGGGCGAGGCGGAGGCCGCCGATCACCTCAACAACGATCACGGCTATGTGAAGCAGTATCTCTACGACCTGACGATGATGCCCAAGGACTCGCCGAACTGGATCGCCAAGGTCCGCAAGTTCCGCACCGACGTCGAGAAGCACATGCGCGAGGAGGAGGACACGCTCTTCCCGCAGCTCAAGGCCAAGCTCACGCCCGAACAGAACAAGGCGCTGACCACGGCGATGAACAAGGAAGGCCTCAAGATCGCCTGACCGGGCGACCGACGGATAGCGCATGGAGCTCCGTTAGAGCGGACAGGAGAGTTCGTTCTACGGAGTTACCATGCGCAAGCCCTTGATCGCGGCCGCCCTGCTCGGCCTCGCCACTGCCGCTGCGGCCCAGACGCCGCCCGCACCCGCCGCCCCTGCAGGCGGTATCTCGTTCGACACCTGGTCCGCCAAGGCGCGCGAGCGGCTGATGGCGCTCGACACCGACCATGACGGCAAGATCAGCAAGGAAGAGTTCGCCGCGCGCGCCGCCATGGGCGGTGGCCGCTGGGGTGGACATGGCGACCATGGCGGCGACGCTCAGGGTGCCGGCGATGCGCCCAAGCACGATGGCTCGCGCATGTTCGACCGGTTCGACACCAACCATGACGGCTTCCTCGACGCCACCGAGATCAACGCGGTCCTCGCCCAGCGCTTCGCGCGGATGGACGCCAATCACGATGGTGTGCTGACGGAAGACGAACGACACGCTATGCGGGGAGGGAATGCGTCGGAGCAGTAGACCGGCGTGACTGGCTATGAGCGGCGGAGGCCTCCTTATTGATTCCGGACGATCCCGACGGAGAACTGGTCCGACGGGTCGGCGAGGGGGACGTGCATGCCGCGGAGGCGCTGGTGGCACGCAAGCTGCCGCGCATGACCGCATTGGCGCACCGCCTGCTGGGCGACCGGACCGAGGCAGAGGACGTGGCGCAGGAAGTGTTCCTGCGCGTGTGGAAGAGCGCGGCCGCGTGGCGCCCGGGCGCGGCGAAGTTCGACACCTGGATGCATCGGGTGGCGTTCAACCTCTGCACCGACCGCCTGCGCAAGCGCCGCGAAGTGGCCTTGCCGGAAACCTGGGACGCACCCGATCCAGCACCGCTTGCCGACGCGGAGATCACCGCCGAACAGCAGAGCGACGCGGTGGGCCGCGCCCTCGCCTCGTTAGCCCCGCGCCAGCGCGAGGCGATTGTGCTTACATATTACCAGGAGCTTCCCAATCGGGAGGCGGCCGCCCTGATGGGGATCGGGGTCGACGCCTTGGAAAGCTTGCTGGCAAGGGGGCGCCGCGCCTTGAAAGCGCGGCTGGAGGAAACCGATGAGTGAGATGGACCTGAACCGTTTCGAGACATTGGTGGCGGCCTATGGCGCCACGCCCAGCCGCTGGCCCGAGGAGGAACGCGACGCCGCGGAGGCGTTCGCGCGCACCGATCCGCGCGCCAGGGCCTTGCTGGCCGAGGCGGATTCGATCGACGCCTTGCTGTTCGCGCACAAGGCGGCCGAACCCTCGCGCACCTTGCATGCAATGGTGATGGAAGCCGCACCGCGCAAACGCCGCCTCACCGGGCGCGCCAGGCTCTGGTGGAGCGGGCTGGGCATCGCCCTTGCCGGCGCGAGCGGGATGCTGGCGGGCTCGGCCGCGACCGCCGCGCTCGAGCCGATCAGCGCCAACGTCCAGATGTACACGCATGACGAGGTACCCGCGCTCGATTACTCGGCCGACGAGAATGCGGAGGGCGTGCAGTGAAACGGTGGGCCCTCGTCACGCTGGTCGCCAGCCTGGTCGTGAACATCTTCCTGCTCGGCCTCATCGGCGGGACCGTATGGCACTGGACGCATGACCGCGGCATGGGCTTCCGCGGCGGCTGGCGGATGCGCGTCTCGGAATCGCTGTCCGACGCACAGGCCAAGGCGCTGCGTCAGGCGATCCATGACGCGGTGCGCCAGCAGATGCCCGCCTTGCGCGAGGCGCGTGCCGACCGTGCCGAGGCCGCACGCTTGTTCGTCCAGCCGCAATTCGACGCCAATGCGATCAACGCCAGGCTCGACGCCGCCCGCGCATCCGACATGGCGCTGCGCGCCAGCCTCGAACATCAGATGATCCAGTTCGCGGCCGGCTTGCCGCAGGATCAGCGCAAGAAGATGGCCGAAGCGCTGAAGGATGGCCCGTTCCGCCAGGGGCCGCCGCATCCGCCGGGCATGGGCCGAGGTCCTGGCGGTCCGCCGCCGGGGCCGTAACAACGGGTTTTCGAGGTCGATGCGTTCAAGGGGGGACAGGACGGAGTAGAGTATGTCCCTCCCCAATGCTCAGGCGCAGGCGATCGCGCTCAACCGCTTCGGCCTCGGCGCGCGACCCGATGAAGCGCCGCCTTCGGACCCCCAGCGCTGGCTGATCGGCCAGATCGACACCTTCGACCCCAAGCCTGCCGCCTTTGCCGCTTTGCCGGCCCCTGGCAGCCTGGCACATGACTATTTCGAGGAAGTCGGCGAACTCATCAGGAAAGCCGGCGCCGCCCCCAGCCCACCCGGCGCGCCCGCGCCTGGCCCCAATCCGAACGGGATGCCGGCATCGCCATCCGCGCCGATGTCGGACGACACGCAGGCCAAGCTGATGCGCCAGCAGCGGCGCCAGGCGCTCAACCTAGAGGTGCGCGATACCTATCGGCTGGCGATCAATGCGCGGATCCAGAACGCGATCACCACGCCGACCCCCTTCGCCGAGCGGCTGGCGAGCTTCTGGTCCAACCATTTCGCGCTCTCGATCGAAAAGCCGCAGGTCGGCATCTACGCCGCCGATTTCGAACTCAACGCAATCCGCCCGCACATGATGGGCAAGTTCGAGGACATGCTGGTCGCGGTCGAGCAGCATCCGGCAATGCTATACTATCTCGACCAGTTCCGTTCGGTCGGCCCCAACAGCCTGTTCGGACAGCGCGCCAATCTGCGCCGCCCCGACCGCAAGATCGGCCTCAACGAGAATCTCGGGCGCGAGATCATGGAACTGCACACGCTCGGCGTGCGCACCGGCTATGACCAGAATGACGTGACCGAATTTGCGCGCGCACTGACCGGCTGGAGCGTGGGCGGGCTCGGGCCGATGGCCGCCAAGGACAATGTCGAGGTCGGCGCCTTCATGTTCCGCCCCGGCATCCACGAGCCCGGCACGCGCACCATCATCGGCAAGCGTTATGGCGAAGGCGGTGAAGGCCAGGCGCGCGCGGTGCTGCACGATCTCGCGCAATCGCCCGCGACCGCGAAGCATATCTCGACCAAGCTCGCGCGCCATTTCGTCGCCGACGATCCGCCGCCCGCCTTGGTCGACCGGATGAGCCAGGCCTATCTAGAGAGCCACGGCCATCTCGGCGAAGTCTATCGGGCGATGATCGAGGCACCCGAAAGCTGGGCGCCGGGCGAACCCAAGTTCAAGACCCCGTGGGATTGGACCGTGTCCGCGCTGCGCGGCCTCGGCCGCAAGGATCTGGGCAAGATGGACGCGGCCCCCCTGCTCAGCCAACTGGGCCAACCGATCTGGCGGCCGGGCTCGCCCGCGGGCTTCGACGATATGTCGGCAAGTTGGGCCGCGCCCGACGCGCTGATGCGCCGGGTCGAGATCGCGCAACGCTTCGCCGCGCAGGCCGGCGGGCAAGTCGACGCGCGCGAGCTCGCGCCCAGGCTGTTGCCCGGCCAGCTCACCCCCGCCACCGCGACCGCTTTGTCCCAGGCC
>Ga0207705_10002343_pt1 | contig 14647 bp, 14 predicted proteins | sample KBSC13metaG_FD_184314 | JGI IMG/M metagenome (GOLD analysis project Ga0207705, IMG submission 184314) | Corn rhizosphere microbial communities from Kellogg Biological Station, Michigan, USA - KBS C1-3 metaG (SPAdes) (version 2) | ecosystem: Host-associated > Plants > Roots > Rhizosphere > Soil ...
GAATTCAGCCGGCAGCATGTCGGCCTTGAGGCGATTGCATCGCGGGCACGCGGCCACGACGTTGCCCGGCGTGTGTGCGCCGCCCTTGGCGAGCGGATGCACGTGGTCGAGCGTGGCGTGGGCGTAGTCGAGCGGAGCGGCGCAGTAGACGCAGCGGCGTCCGCAATCGCGGATGGCGGCGAGCTTGATGGCGCGTTTCTGCTCTGAGGGGAGGATTCGGCGCACGCGACGGAACACGCGGCGGTGCGCTCTGGGGAGGGTGACGCGATGGCCGTGTCGAGCGGGCAATCTCACCTCGCTGGAAAAGACGACACCCCGCGCAGGGAGGGAGTCCCTGTCGCGGGGTGTCGCGCGTCGTGATTGATGTGGCGGCGCCGGTGGAGGCGTCGAGCGGCTGGCGCTCGGTTCGCGCGCTGCGTCAGTCGGTGCTGAGCTGCTGCGTGCATTGGCCTCCGGGTGCGTCGGAACGGCGGTGAACCACTCGTCGCGCTATTAGTGCAGCGGATGTGCCACGCGCGCAAGAGCAGTGCAATGCAGCCTGGCGCGCTTCTATGCTGGCGACGACGAAGCGCGGCGGTCGGTAACACCGGCGGCGCGGCGCTCGGGACGCTTCCGAGCCATCACAGGGTCGCGCAGGGCCGCAATGATGCGCGCGGCGTTCATGTCGAGCACCGTACGATCGGGCATTTCCGAACCGGCGAACGGCAGCGGAATGTTGAATCCGTCGCCGGAGCGGCGGGGAATAACGTGCACGTGGTAGTGAAAGACGTCCTGCCCCGCTGCCACGCCGCTGTTGACGACGAGGTTGAGTCCCTCGGCGCCGGCGACGTGCTTCACGACGGGCGCCAGCTGCATCGAGACCTGAAAGAGGTGCGACGCGAGCGACGCGGGGATGTCCTCGATGGACTCATAGTGCTCGCGCGGCACGACGAGCACGTGGCCGGCGTTCACCGGCTGGATGTCCATGAACGCCACCACCTCGGCGTCCTCGAAGCACATGGAGACTTCGCCGGCACCGTGAATCAGGTCACAAAACGGGCAGGTATGACTGGGGGCCGGTGGCATGGATCCTCACAGGTGAAAGAGCATTGGTGAAAACGCACACCGGATGCCACGCCGTTCATCGTGCCAGCGCGTGGCCATCCTGCGTCGCGCCAGGCCCGGAGAGCGGCGGTGAGGCATCATTCGCGACAGCTGCCGCCGCGGAGACTCACCTGCGGCGGCTGGCGCACGATGCAGCTGCTCATCATGCCTGACTTGAGATTGTATTCCTTCTCGGCGGCCTCGAGCTCGGCGAGCTTCCTGAAGAGTGCGACGGTGTCCGTGGTGGCGGCGCAATACGCGAGATAGGTGCGCGGGCCGCCGCAGCTGCGCCATCCCACGGGCGCCGTGCGGCACTGCGCCACCGAGTCGCAACCGGAAGTGCGTGCCAGCGCGCGCGCCTCGCGCTCCAGGCGAGTGAGCTTCTCCTGCAGTGCGACGTTGGTGTCCTGCACGGTGGCGGGCGGCGCGACCGTATCGCGCGACGGAATGAGCACCGAGCCCACCGAGCGTGTGGAATCGCCGCCGTCAGGACGTCGTGCGCAGGCCGCGACCGCGACGCTCGCGGCACCGAACAGCACGCAGGCCGCGCCACGCATCTTCACCTCACCAGTCCGTCGCGGTCATAGACGATGCGCCCGCCCACTACCGTGAGCATCACGCGCGCGTCGCGAATCGTCTCCGGTGCCGCGCGGGTGATGTCACGATCGATGAGCACGAGATCGGCCAGCATCCCGGGTGCGATGGTGCCCAGCTCCTGTTCACGGAAGGCGGCCCACGCGCCGCCGCTGGTGTAGGCGCGGAGTGCCTGCTCGACAGTGATCTTCTGCTCGGGTACCCAGCCGTCCGGATGCCTGTCGTCCAGGGTGCGGCGCGTGACCGCGGCGTAGATCCCTTCGATCGGTGTGGCTGGTGCGACGAACCAGTCACTGCCGAAGGCCAGCGTGGCTCCGGCGTCGAGGAGGGAACGAAACGCGTACGTGCCTTTGGCGCGCTCCGGGCCGATGACGGCGTCAGCCCACCGGCCATCATCGATGGCGTGGTAGGGCTGCATGCTGGGGATGACGCCCAGCTTCGCGAAGCGCGGGACGTCCGACGGCGCGATGTGCTGCGCGTGCTCGATGCGGAACCGGCGGTCCCGCGCCCCGTCTTCGCGCTCCACGCGCTCGTAGATGTTGAGCTGCGTGCGGATGGCGCTGTCGCCGATGGCGTGCACCATCACCTGCAGGCCGGCCTTGTCCGCGCCCGACGTCCACGCGTACAGGTCGGCCGGCGTGTTGACGAACAGTCCACGATCGTTCGGCGCGTCGGTGAAGGGCTCGAGCATCGCCGCCGTGTGCGAGCCGAGCGAGCCGTCGACGAAGCCCTTGAGGCCACCGATGCGGAGCCAGGCGTCGCCGTGGCCGCGTGCGGCGATGGTATCGAGCAGCCGCGCCCAGGTGGCGAGCGGCACGGCAGCGGAGATGCGCGTCCGCAGCGCGCCGAGCTGGTGCGCGCGCTCGAACACGGCGAGGTCGCCCCAGCCGCCCATGTGATCCACACTCGTGACGCCACGTTCGGCGACGTAGGTCATCGCGCTGTCGAGCGCGCGAAGGCTCATCTCCACGGTCGGATCGGGGACGGCGGTCATGAGGTCCATCGCGTTGTCCTTCAGGATGCCGGTCGGTTCACCGCTGGCATCGCGGACGATGGTGCCTCCCTCGACGTCCTTCGTGTCGCGCGTGACGTGCGCGGCGCGGAGGGCAAGCGAGTTGGCGAGGTTCATGTGGCCGTCGAGCCGATTGATCCAGACGGGATTGTTCGGCGTGACGGAATCGATCCAGCTGCGCTCGGGGAGCTCGCCGCCCCAGTTGGTGTGGTCCCAGTCGCCGTTGAGGATCCAGGCGCCGGCGGGCAGGGTAGCGGCGTAGTCGCGAATCCGGCGAATGAACTCGGCCTTCGTCTTCGCGTCGCGCAGCTTGACGGACGAGAGCGCAAAGCCGCCGTCGAGGAAGTGGACGTGCGAGTCGATGAAGCCAGGCGTGAGCATCATGCCGTGGGCGTCCACCACCCGCGTGGACGGCGTGACGCGCTTGCGGATGGCGGCACTCGCCCCGACCGCCTCGATGCGATCTCCGTGGACCAGCACGGCGTCGGCCCATGGGCGGCGGCGGTCGCCGGTCCAGACGCGAGCGTTGACGATGGCGAGCGCGCCGACCGGCGCTGGAGCCGGTGCGATGGTGGCGGGCGCGGACGACTGCTGCATGGCGCGAACGGGGAGCGGAAGCGCGACGACCAGCGCGAGGAGGCGCGCGGCGCGGAGGCGAGTGGACATGCAGGAGAGTGCGCCGCGCGAACGCCAGAGGGAAGGGGTGCTTGACGGGCGACCGGTCGTCCGGCGAGCGTTCCCCATGATCGCTACCTCCATCTGGTTCTGGGTCGGCTTCATCGCGTTCGTCCTCGCGATGCTCGCGCTCGACCTCGGCGTCTTCAACCGCACGCCGCACGTCGTGCGCGCCCGTGAGGCGGCGATCTGGACGACCGTCTGGGTGATCCTCGCGCTGCTGTTCGCCGCGGGGCTCGCGTACTTCGAGTCGCATCAGGCGGCGCTCACGTTCCTCACGGGGTACGTGATCGAGGAATCGCTGAGCATCGACAACATCTTCGTCATCGTGCTCATCTTCCAGTACTTCGCCGTGCCGGCGCAATACCAGCACCGTGTGCTGTTCTGGGGCATCCTTGGCGCGCTCATCATGCGCGGGCTGTTCATCGCCCTTGGCGCAGCGCTGCTCGCGCGTTTCGAGTGGATCATCTACATCTTCGGCGCGCTGCTCGTGTTCACCGGCGTGCGGATGGCGGTGAAGCAGGACGAGGAGTTCGACGCGAGCCAGAACCCGATCGTGAAGTTCGTGCGTCGCTTCCTTCCGATCACGCACGACTACCACGGCAAGCACTTCTTCGCCGTCGAGCAGGGGAAGCGCTACGCGACGCCGCTGCTGCTCGTGCTGGTGCTGGTGGAGGGCACCGACCTGATCTTCGCCGTGGACTCCATTCCGGCGATCTTCGGCATCACGCGCGATCCGTTCCTCGTCTTCACGTCGAACATCTTCGCCGTGCTCGGGCTACGGTCGCTGTTCTTCCTGCTGGCGAGCGTGGTGACGAAGTTTCACCTGCTCAAGTACGGTCTGGCGGTGATCCTGACGTTCGTCGGCGTGAAGATGCTGATCGAGAACTGGGTGCACATCCCGATCCTGCTCTCGCTCGGCGTGGTGCTCGTGGTGCTGGCGGCGTCGATCGTGGCGTCGCTGGTATGGCCGAAGGCCGAGCCGGCGCTGCAGGGGTCGACGGGATCGATTTTCGGGAGGGAGCCGGAGGGGCGGTAGCTGCCGAACGGCAAGGGCAGTACTTCGTACCACGTACGGAGGCCCAGGGAGAGGCGCTCCCGATGTGCCTCAACGCCGCTGCAGGGCAACGACAATCGTTGACGACCGTCGTTGGCTGCGCGTGATGCGGCGGCGCATTGGAGATGCATCCCGCCGGGTCCTGGTACGAAGTACGAGGTACCGGGTACTTGCAGTTGCGGTTAGCGCCGTTCCAGCGCGTCCCTGACGTCCAGAAGGATCTCGAAGTACAGCTGCTCGCGCCGGTACGCGAAGTCGAGCGTCGCCATCTGGGCTTCGTCACCGGACGCCTTCGCCCGCTCGAATGCTTCGCGGTACATGTCGTCGACGTTGGCGAGAATGCGTTCGCGGGAGCGGGACATGCTGACCTTCTGGATGGCTTGGGAAGTGAGGCGGGGCGGCTCGCCGGCGGCACGCTCGAGCTGGTCCTCCGTCGGCTCCAGCAGGTAGCGCTGGGCGGCGTTGAGCAGGTTGCGACGAGAGGGAAGCGGAGGAAGCAGCGGATCCATGCGACGGGAGCAGATCTTCGAGCGAGACGATTACCGATGTGTGTACTGCGGAGAGCGGTTCGACGTTGGGGAGCTCACCGTGGACCACGTGCAACCACGAATGCGCGGCGGCGATCGCTCCTCGGGGAACCTAGTGACGGCATGTTGTGCCTGCAACGTGCGCAAAGGAGGCGCGCGGCTCGTCGATTTCCTTCGCTCCGATCCCGTGGCGAGGGAGAATTTCCTGCGGCTGGCGGGCGGCGTGGTGTGGAAGCGGATCGTGCGGGACATAGAGCTCGGCTGAGAAGCTCTCGGGAAAGAGCCGGAGGCTGGTTGGATTTCGGGGAGGCCCGTCCTCCGTCATCCGTCCTGAGCAGCCAGCGGCGCGTACCGACGAAACGCCAGCGCCGTAGCGCACGTGTCGTCACGACGGGATCGTACGAAGTCCCCGATGCGAAGTACTCGCCGTTGCCGTCATCCCTGTTGACACCCCGATCCCTTCGCACGATCCTCCCCCATGCTCCCCCGCCGGCTCGGCTCGCTCCATCTGGATACCGTCGACGTGGAATCGCCGCGCGGCGCTCCGGTGCTGTGCCTGCACGGACTGTTCGCCGGCAGCTGGGTCTACGAGCGATTCCTGCCGCTCCTCGCCGACCGTGGCCACCCGGCGGCGGCGTTGAGCTTCCGCGGTCATCCGCCCGCGCCGCCCATTCCCGCGATCGGGCGGACATCCATCGCCGCGTATTGCCATGACGCGGCCGAGGCGGCGCGGGCGCTCGATCGGCCGATCGTCATCGGGCATTCGTTGGGCGGCCTGGTCGCGCTGCTGCTCGCGTCGCGCAACCTGGTGCGTGCGGCGGTGCTCGTGTCGTCGGCGCCCCCGCGCGGCATCACGGTGCTGAGCCCCGCGCTCCTGCTGCGCATGCCACGGTACCTCCCTGCCCTGCTCTTCTCACGCGCCTTCCTGCCGCGGCCGCGTGACCTGGATGCGCTGGTGCTCAACCGTGTGCCGGCGAGCGAACGCGAGCAGCACCGCGCGCGCTTCGTCCCCGACAGCGGGCGCGCGGCGCGCCAGGCGGCACTTGGCACGAGCGACGCCGACCTGAGCGCGACGCGCACGCCACTGCTGGTGGTGGGCGGCGACGAGGACCGATTCGTGCCCCTTGGCGTGGCGCGACGGATCGCGCAGCGCTACGATGCGCCGCTGCACGTGGCGCGCGGGCACGGGCATTTCCTGTTCGGCGAACCCGGTTGGGAGACGCACGCGGCGGCGATCCTCGAGTGGATCGACCAGTTGCCGCCTGCCGTGCGCGGGGGCGCGCTGGCCACGCGTTCCTCCACCGACCCGGTGAACCACACGTCCCCCGGCCGGATTGGTGCGCAGGACTCTTCCTCCACGACACCATCATGACCGACCAGAACATCGCCGCTCGTCAGTACGCCCACCCGGAAGCGCTCGTGAGCACGGAATGGCTGGCGAAGCACATCGATGACCCGACGGTGCGCATACTGGAGAGCGACGAGGACGTACTGCTCTACGACATGGGCCACATTCCCGGCGCGCTGAAGATCGACTGGCACATCGACCTTAATGACCCGGTGATGCGCGACTACATCGGACGCGAGCAGTTCCAGGCACTGCTGCGCCGACTCGGCATCGACGAGAGCACGACCGTCGTCTTCTACGGCGACAAGAACAACTGGTGGGCGACCTACGCGCTCTGGGTGTTCGAGCTGTTCGGCTTTGCCAACGGCAGGATCCTCGATGGTGGCCGCGCGAAGTGGGAAGCGGAAGGCCGACCGATGGTCACCGACGTTCCGAAGGTGAAGCCGTCGAGCTACGTGGCGCAGGACCGGAACGACGCGCGCATTCGCGCCTTCATGCCCGACGTGCGCGATCACGTGCGCGCGCATGGCAAGCTGGTGGACGTACGCTCTCCCGACGAGTTCAGCGGTGCCAAGCTGCACATGCCCGATTACCCGCAGGAGGGTGCGATGCGCGGCGGCCACATTCCCGGTGCGCGCAACGTACCGTGGTCGCGGGCGGCGAATGCCGACGGCACCTTCCGGAGCGCCGACGAGCTGCGGGCGCTCTACGAACGCGAAGCGGGACTCGAGCCGAGCGACGACGTGGTGGCGTACTGCCGCATCGGCGAGCGCTCGTCGCACACCTGGTTCGTGCTCAAGTACCTGCTGGGTTACGATCGTGTCCGCAACTATGACGGCAGCTGGACGGAGTGGGGAAATGCCGTCCGCGCTCCAATCGAACGGTGAGCAGCATGACGCATGGCGTGACGAATCCTGCATCGGACGCAACCGGTGCCACTCCGAAGCGCGAAGCGCGCGTGGAGATATCGTGGGCGGGCGAGCACCGCTTCGACGCCGGCCGACCGGGTGGGCCGACGTCGCGCCTCGATGGTGATGGCGCGACCGGGCAGTCTCCGGTGGACGGGCTGCTCAGCGCACTCGCCGCATGCTCGGCGGCTGACGTGGTGGACATCATGGCCAAGCGCCGAACGCCGGTGGAGCGACTGCGCGTGGAGGTGCGCGGCGAGCGACGCGAGGAGCTGCCGCGTCGCTTCACGAAGATCGAGCTGCGCTACATGGTGGACGGGGCGGGAATCGATGCGCCGCACGTGGAGCGCGCAATCGCGTTGTCGCACGAGAAGTACTGCTCGGTGGGCGCGACGCTGGCGCCCGATCTCGTCATCGCCACTGTGGCGGTGGTGAACGGGAAGGCTGGGGAGTCTCACACCAACGGCTAGAAGGTCCTCGTACCCGGTACAAGGCACGGGGTCCCTTCTACCCGACGTGGATCAGTCGCGCGCCTTCGTTACTTCGCCCCAGCACGAACAGCCTTCCGACTTCAGGCCTTCCGCCAGCTTCGTGCGGAGGGACTCGGGCGCGTCGAGCTGGGCGCGGAGCCTGGCGACCGCTTCCAGGAAGCACGACTGGTAGTCCGAGTAGCCGCGACAGGTCGTACACGAAGCCATGTGTGCCTTGAGGCGCTCGGCCCCTTCGGGCGTGAGCTGCTCATCCAGATAATCCCACAGATGGCGCACCACGTCGGCGCAGGTGGCCGACAGGCCGAGCGCCTCGAGCTGGTTCTGCTGTGGAGCGCTCATCGGGCCGTCTCCGCGCTGGCAGGGCTCAAGCCATACTCGGCGGCGAGGGAGGCGAGCTTCTCCTGCAGCAGGCGACGTCCGCGGAAGAGCCGCGACCGCACCGTGCCGATCGGAACGCCCATCACCTCGGCCGCCGACTCGTAGCTCAGGTCCTCGACGTCCACCAGCAGCACTGCCGATCGGAACGGCTCCGCCAGCTCGTCGATCGCCTCGCGCAACGCAGGACCGATATCGAGGCGTGCATAGAGGTCGTCGTACCCGTTCTCGCGCGCTGCGGCGTACACCGACCCTGCCGCCAGTGCGTCCTGCTCACCGTCCTCGAGATCGACTGTGGGACGCTGACGCTCGCGCGAGCGCAGGAAGACGTTGCGACAGATGGTGAACAGCCACCGCCGGCAATCCGTGCCCGGAATGAAGGTGTGCCAGGAGCGATAGGCGCGGAGATAGGTCTCCTGCACCACATCGTCCGCGTCGGCCTCGTCGCGCGTGAGTGAGAGGGCGAAGCGATAGACGTCGTCGAGCCACGGGAGCGCTTCCCGCGCGAACTCGGCGTCGCGCTGTGCCGTCGGCGCAGCGGATGAAGGAGGGGGCGACGCGAGCATGGTCATGGCAAAGCTCATTTAGTTTACAAGTCAACTATACATAAATCGAACTTGTTTCGCAAGGGCGGGATGATAACCGGTGACCGTTAATCGGAGGACCGTTAACCGGAGGACCGGAGAGGCGAGGGGTGAACGCGCAGCAGTCATCGGTTAACGGTCATCGGCTAACGGTCCATCGGCATAGCTCCTCGCCGTTATGTTCCGCCGATGCACGCACGACTCCTCGCGGCGTTTGCCGCGGTCTACGTCATCTGGGGTTCCACGTACCTCGCGATCCGCTTCGCCGTCGAGACGCTGCCGCCCCTTCTCATGGCGGGCGCGCGGTTCACGATCGCCGGACTCATCCTGCTGCTCTTCTCGCGACTCGTGCAGCACGCGGAGCGACCATCGCGCAATGACTGGCGCACCGGGCTCGTGAGTGGGGCCCTGCTCCTTCTCGGTGGCAACGGCGCGGTGGTGTGGGCCGAGACGCGAGTGCCGTCGGGGATTGCAGCGCTGCTCGTGGCAGTGGTGCCGCTCTGGATGGTGCTGCTCGACTGGTGGCGGCCTGGCGGCCGCCGTCCGGGGACGCCGGTGTTCGTCGGGCTCGCGCTCGGGCTGGTCGGCCTTGGCCTGCTCGTCGGGCCTGATGCAGTGCACGGCGGTGGCGGGGCGGTGAGCACCATCGGCGCGGTGGTGCTCATCGCGGGCTCGCTCTCGTGGGCGATCGGGTCGCTGTTCACCAAGCAGGCGCCACGCCCCACGACGGCGATCAACGGATCGGGAACGCAGATGTTCGCCGGCGGACTGTGCCTGCTCGTCGCCGGCACGTTCGGTGGTGAGCTGTCGCGACTCGACTTCGCGCACGTCGCCGAGCGCTCGCTGCTGGGCTTCCTCTACCTCGTGACGTTCGGATCGTTGATCGGCTTTACGGCGTACTTCTACCTGCTGGCGCACACCACGGCGGCAAAGGCGGCGACGTACGCGTACGTGAATCCCGTGGTGGCAGTGCTGCTCGGCTGGGCGTTCGCCCACGAGCCGCTCACGATGCGGACCATCCTCGCGGCGGCGGTGATTCTCGCCGGAGTGGCGATCATCACCGTGGCGCGCGACGGCCGGGTCAGTCCGCGGGTGGAGAGACGCGCGGCAGCCTGACTTCGAAGCTGCTGCCCTCGCCGACGGTGCTCCGCGCCGTCACGTCGCCACCGAGGAGTCGCGCCAGCCGGCGCGACACGCTGAGCCCGAGACCGGTGCCGCCGACGCGTCGCGACGCAGCCTGCTCCACCTGCCAGAAGGGCTCGAACACGCGCTCGAGGTGTTCGGAGGGAATGCCGATCCCGGTGTCGCTGACGGTGAACACCACGTCATCACCCGCGAGATGCGTGCTGAGCGTGATGCGGCCGCGGTCGGTGAACTTCACCGCGTTGTTCAGCAGGTTCACGAGAATCTGCCGCAGGCGCAGTACGTCGGTGACCATGCGCAGCGGCTCACCGTGCGGCGCCGGCGTCGGCGCCAGCTCCAGATCGAGGTCGCGTGCCGCCGCCAGAGGGCGAACGAGTGACATCGCGTCGTCGAGCGCGTCGGCGACGTCGATCTCGGCGACCGCCACCTGCTCGCGTCCCGCCTCGAGTCGCGTGAAGCTGAGCACTTCGTCGATCAGGCCGAGCAGATGGGTGGCACTCGCACGCACGCGCTTCAGCTGGTGCTGCTGCGCGTCGTTCACGGGCCCGGTGATGCCATCGCTGAGAAGCTGCGTATAGCCGAGGATGGCATTGAGCGGCGTGCGAAGCTCGTGGCTGATGCTGGCGAGGAAATCCGACTTGGCGCGATTGGCGGCGGCGGCCGCCTCGAACAGCTCGGCGTTCTCGATGGCGAGCGCGCTTCGGCGCGCCAGCTCCTCGGCGATCGGCAGGTCACGCTCGGTGAAACGGCGGCCCGATTCGGCCGCGATGAGCGAGATGGCGCCCAGCGTTCGCCCATGCGCGCGCATGGGAACGATCATCGCCGAGCGCATGCCGATCTCGCGCAGCAGGGCGAGATGATCGGCATCGCGCGCCACGGCCGCGAGCAGGTCATCGGATACGTCGGTGTAGACCTCGGACCGCCCGGTGCTCACGACGCGCGACGCACCGGTGGGCGTGTCGGGAACGTTCGGATAGCGCTCCACCATTTCGCGCGCCGCCTGTTCACGGTCGGCGTCGGTGTGGGCAACGGCGAGGCTCTCGAGGGCCCCGTCGCGCGTCTTGATGAGGACGGAGCACCAGTCGGCGAGCGCCGGCACCGCGAGGTGCGCGACCGTGTTGAGCGTGATGCGATAATCGAGCGACTCGGCGAGCACGCGGCCGGCTTCGGCGAGCAGGGAGTTCGCCTGTTCGCGCTGGCGCCGTTCCGTGATGTTGGTGGCCATGCCGACGATGCCGCCCGCGGCGCCTCGTGCATCACGCCAGATGCCACGCGAGATGAGGTACCATCGCCGGACGCCGTCAACGACGATCATCCCCTCGCGCTGGATCGTGCGGCCGGTGCGGACCACTTCCTCCTCGATCTCCCGCAGCTCGGCGGACTGGCGCTCGTCGAGGAATTCGGCGTCGAGATGTCCGATGACTTCGTCGGGGGTGCGATGCAGCGCCGCCGCACCGACGGAGTTGATGGCGAGATACCGCCCTTCCAGGTCCTTGACGAAGATCGCGTCGCTGGTGCTGGTGAGGATGGCATGCAGGAGCGCGTTGCTCTCCGCCGCGCGTCGCTCGGCGTCGTGCCGCTTGGTGAGATCGCGCGAGTACAGCGTCAGCACGTCGCGCGACGGGACGATTCGCGTCTCGATCCAGCGGCCGAGCGGGATGGCGTGCCGCTCGAGGGTGACGGCAATTCCCTCCGCCGACGCGCGGCGCAGCGCTTCGAGATAATCCTCCGGCAGAATGCTGCCGAGCTCCACGTCGAGCCGCTTGCCGATCAGCGCACCGGGATCGACGCCGGCGTCGCGCAGGTACTGCGCGGCGAGGGCGTTCAGGTAGAGCACGCGAAAGCCGAAGTCGACGACCGTCACCGCGTCCGGCAGCGAGTCGAGCGCGCCGGCGAGAAGTGTCGGTGAGACCGCGGGGTGACCGGACGCGTCGGTTGACATCGGGTGGGCCGGGGGTGGGCCGTAGCGGGGCAGCGGTCCCGCCACGGCGTCGCTCACTGGTGGCGTCCGGAGATCCAGCCCTCGCGCACGGTGAGCTGCGCCGGCGTCGCGCCGGGAAGCTCCTCGATGCGCCAGCGGTCATCGCGCACGAGCCGCAGGCCAGCATCGGCGAGCAGCGTATCGTAGTCGAGATCGGCGGTCCCGCCGACGTAGCGTTCGAACCAGGGGTGCATGTCCTCACCGGCCACCTGGCTCGCGGCACGCTCGACGTCCTGCTCCGTGTAGCCGCGCCCCTGCAGGTAGTAGGTGGCGTTCGGTGCGTCCCAGACCATGTGCTTCAGCGTGTTGAACACGTTGTCGAGCGAGCGCTTGTTGCCGGACTTCTCGCGGAGGTAAAGATCGAGATAGAGCGCGAGACCGGCGCCCTTGGTGTAGTAGCTGAAGAAGGTCTGGCTGCCATTGGTGGGCTGTTGCTGCACGGCGCCATCCCAGAACGGCGCATGGAAGGATGCCATGCGCGCCGAAACCTCCTTGCGGCCCGGCGCCGTGAGGTTCTGGCGGATGAGGTTCGCCATGGAGCCGTAGAACTCCGCGCGATCGGTGATGCCGCCGCGATGCAGCGCAGCCATTCCGTAGTATTGCGTCCACCCCTCGGCGACCCAGAGGCTCGGCTGGTACTGCTCGCGCGTGTAGTCGAAGGGACCGAGCGCCACCGGGCGCACGCGCTTCACGTTCCACACGTGGAAGTACTCGTGCGCCGCCGTGCCGATACCGGGGAGGACGGCGAGCGAATCCACCCACGGGCGGCGGTCGATGATCTGCGTGGAGTAGAGGTGCTCCATTCCATCGCCGCCGGCGTAACCGATGTGGAAGAGGAAGGTGTAGTGGTCGAGCGGCGGCGGGGAGAAGACGGAGTTCTCGTAGCGCACGATCTTCTCGACGTCGCGCACGAAGCGCTCGCGGACGCCGGCGGGGGGCGCACCGTTGTGGTGCACCATCGTGCGGTAGGTGCGGCCGTCGACGACGAACGAGTCCACCATGAACGCCGGTGCGACTTCGGTGGGAGAATCGATCAGCCGATCGTAGTTCTCGAATCGGTAGTCACGCTGATCGGGGGCGCGGGTGTCACCGTTGATGATGTGCCAGCCATCGTACGGCGTGATGGCGAGGGTGACGGGGTCCGGCTTGTGCCCCTCGACGTACATGAACAGCGCCGCGCCATTCCAGTTGGCATGCGCGGTGTCGAGCACGCTGAAGGTGCCGGAGAGCATGTTGTCGAACGAGCGGTAGCGCACGCGAACGCCCGTCGTGCCCCGCGTACCGACGACCCAGCGCGAGCCGGTGGTCTTGCCCCACGGCAACGCCTTGCCGGCACGGTCGGTGACGGTGAAGTCCTGGATGTTCTTGGCGAAATCCATCTTCGCGTAGCGTCCGGGCGACCAGACGGGCAGCTGGAGCGGCAGGCTGTCCCCGCGGATGCCGTCGACGTCGATCGCGATCTCGTACAGGTGTGCTGTGGGGTCGGGCATCGCGACCCGATAGGCGATGCGATACGGAGCCAGCTTCTGCGCGCCGAGTGGCGCGGCAGCGAGGGCGAAGAGGACGAGGAGCCGCGGTGGCGTGAGGCGCACGATGGGAGAACGGTGGAGGGTTCACCTGCTGCCTGAACCTTGAGCCGGGACGGAGCGCACGCAAGCCGAGCGACCGTCTATTTCCCCTGGAAGGTGGGGCGACGCTTCTCGCGGAACGCGGTCATGGCTTCACGCACGTCGCCGGTGGTGAAACAGTACTTGATATGCACGAGCTCCTCGCGGAGCTGTGCGTCGAGCGGCTGATCCAGGGCATGGAGGAGCAGCCGCTTGGTGAGCGCGTGCGCCACCGGCGCGCCGGCCGCGAGGCGCGAGGCATAGCTCGACGCGGCGGCGGCGAATCCCTCGTCGGGCGCGACGACGCTGGCGAGGCCGATACGCTCGGCTTCCGTGGCGTCCACGTCGCGTCCGGTGAGGAGGATGTCGGCTGCGCGCGAGAGTCCGACGTGGCGTGGCAGGAAGTAGCTCACGCCAGCGTCGGGACTGAGTCCGCGGCGCACGTAGCCGGCCGTCATGGTGGCCGAAGCGGCCATGAGGCGGATGTCACAGGCGAGCGCGAGGCCGAATCCCGCGCCAGCCGCCGGTCCGTTCACGGCAGCGATGACGGGCTTCTCGCACGCGACGACGTGCTGCACCCACTGTCCGACCCACGCATACGGATCGAGCCGTTCGGCGAGGGTGGCGGTGGGAATCTCGGGGGGCGCCGAGATATCGAGGCCGGCGCAGAACGCGCGACCGGCGCCCGTGATGACGACGACGCGCACGGCATCGTCGCGCGCGGCGTCATCGAGCGCGTCGGCGAGGGCGGTGGCGAGGGCGCTGTTGACGGCGTTGAGCTTCTCGGCGCGATCGAGCGTGATCGTGCGAACGCCGGCAGGGGTCGTCGCGAGGTGGAGATGCGGGTAGTCGGACATGCAGGAATCATGTTTGAAAGCAGCTTCAGAGGACAGAGCGGGAAGGGCTTGAAGCGGCAGGATCTTTCCTCGTTCGGGAGGTCTCCACGCGTCGGGGAGGCACCCGAGGGCGTTCCAATCAATTCAGGAGACTTTGTGGGCTGAGCGGCTGGCCCAGGTGGACGGAAGCCGGACCTGTCCAAGGGACAGATCCGGCCTTTTCAGGTCTTGTCCGTCGTGTCCGTTCTTCCCGTCGTTCGAGCCCTGGCGCGAGGAGAGCAGGACCCGACACGTGCTGGCGCACGTGCGGGATGACACTGGTGGTGTCTCCCGCACGTGCGTTCGAGTGTCTCAGCGAGGATCATCCACCGGGATCACGCGGGCGACCTTGCGGTCGAGAGTGCTGGCGATCTCGGCGAGGCGGAT
>Ga0207705_10002346_pt1 | contig 14639 bp, 6 predicted proteins | sample KBSC13metaG_FD_184314 | JGI IMG/M metagenome (GOLD analysis project Ga0207705, IMG submission 184314) | Corn rhizosphere microbial communities from Kellogg Biological Station, Michigan, USA - KBS C1-3 metaG (SPAdes) (version 2) | ecosystem: Host-associated > Plants > Roots > Rhizosphere > Soil ...
GGGCTGCTTCGTCGCTCGAAATCGCAATTGCGCTTGCCAAGTTGCCCATTACACTGCCCGCCTGCATATCGGGTGTCCTTAAAGGTACGACTTCAGTCATTGCGTTGCAACGATCTCCGCGGCAGCTCGCTCACTCTACGAACTTAGACACCGGAGCACCCGGATTTAGTTCCCGTAAAGAAGACGATTCGAAAGTGAAGCGATGTAGCGACCTGATTGCCCTAGACTTCGCAACGGAACGTTGAGCCGATGCGGGAAGAGCGGTGCGGAGATTGACTATACGGCTAGGAAGCTTGAGAATAAAAGACGTCCCGCCTCCAAAAGCGTGGGCCTGTGGCGCAGCTGGGAGCGCGCTTCCATGGCATGGAAGAGGTCATCGGTTCGATCCCGATCAGGTCCACCAATCAACCCCCTCTGATTCGAGAAGATGTGCCAGCCTGGCCGGCAGGAGCCTTGCGCTCCACCGACAGGACGGTGAGGCCTTCCGTGGCTCCGTAAGCGCAGCCGCTCGTTCCGCTGGACCTGTTCCGATAATCAACACATCATAGGTTTCGTGATGGGGAGCCGTTTGGAATCCGAGTGCGACCTGCTACTTTAGGCTTCTGTGTAGGTGCTAAGGCTCGCTGCGGTTGAGGGTATCGTACAAAGGCTGCGCCGGCGTTACGTCCGATCCGTGTTCCACGGCAGAGATTGCAAACACTCGGATATTGGAATTGTTGGGAAGAGTCAAAGTTCGTTGGCCGGGCGGCAAATCAATCGGGTACGCGAATAAGTAGGCGTACTTATAAGGCTGGTTTAGCCCTTGTGGCGTATGCTGATGCGAAGCATACCAAGCGACTCCGGCCGTTTTGACGTATCCCGGTTGGAGACCGAGATAATCTTCTGGATAGCGGAGCGGGGCTGGGCGCTGCTCTCGCTCCTTTAGGTCCGGTGGCGGCCAAACCGCATGATGGGCCGAAGTTGCCCAATCAATGCCAGATTGTTCCTTCCAAAGGCGGGTGTCCCATTGGCCGATAAAGCCTGACCAGTCCTGGACTTTCACATTCACCTGTCGATTGCCCGTTCGGAAAACAGCGTTCTGATCTCCATTCGTGGACGCAGCCAACACGTACACGCGGCCGTACGCGCCTTCCGGCAATTCGATGGTCTGGCCTTTTGCGATTACCGCGTTCGGCTCACCGGTTTTGGACGACGCGAGTTTGAATTGCACATCGTGATAGGAGATGGTAGACGGCAACATCTCAGCGGGAATAGCGTTCCCGTGCATGTCGAAGCCGCCGCTGGGCGTCTGGGTATCATCGTTGGTTGCGGTTGCCAAATCGTAATGAAGCGGAATTGGCTGCGACTGTATCGACGCAAGCGTCTGCAACGGAGCCCTCAAGCGCAGAGCAAACGTCCGAGGCTCATACGCTGTGAACGAGGTGATGAGGGCGCCGTTTTCGACGGTTGCCGATCCAACAGGCTGTTCCTGAGCATCCAACTCACGGGCAGCAACCACCGGACCAGCGAGCGTGACACGCACGCCCTGAGCTGCCTTGCCGTCGAGTTCCACCATTCTGACGATGATCTCGTCGCTTTTTTCGGCTTTCTTCAACGCGAGAAGACGGACACGTGGGTTGCTCAATCGTAAAAGAGAGAAACTCTTCCCGATCGGACCGGCATGCCTAGTACTCTGAAAAGCTATAAGAGGATCGTTCAGCCGATATGCTTGCCAGTCGGTTTGATCTTTCTGCCAACCTCCGGAATGTCCAACCAAACCGAATGTGAACTCGTGATGTCCCCAATCTTGGTTGGCTTGATCTGAGTAGTTTTGCACGCCACCGTTAGCAGGCGGCTGCATCCCCGGGGAACGCATCAGCGTGAGTCTGAGAGTGTTGTCATTTGGCTTGTCCGAGCCATTCTTGCAATCTGTAAGGAGTGTTGTGCCAAAGCTACCCGACCTATCTGACAGGTCAATCCAACGGTGAGACGCAACCTCAAACTGGCGTTCGTGCGCGTTCGGCCTTTGGATCGTGCCGACCTCCCAGTTGTAGGTGGCATTTTCGTTTGAGGCTGCCAGTGGGAAAGTGGCTTTTAAGTTAGCCGCAGGTGTCCGCCAATCGATAACATTGCCAAACTCTACGCGATTGCCCGCGTCTCCCGTGGAAAGGCTAACCGTCTGTACGAATTTTGAGCCTTCCGTCTCGCGGGAGACCTCCAAGCTCACACGAACGGGGCCCCGCTCCTTGATACGGATTTGTGGGGGCCCGGCGACGAAGGCCCGTGGCGCTGCCTGTTCCTGTTCGAAATCCATGTTCCAGGCTGGATAAACCTTCGGCACGTCTGTAGAAATTGCGAGCTGGACGGGGCCAGTCAGCAGTTCTTTTTTCAGTTGCTTGTCATAGATACTTGCGACATCACCTGCCTGATTCAGACTCACCCTGTATCGTGCGTTCTCGATGGAAGTGTTCGTGATCTTCAGGGCAGAACTCGGAGTAGACGATTCGGCAGGCTGCAGATTGTACACGGCGTATCCCACTGAGGGCACGTTCGCAACAAACAAAACTTTGCCGTCCTCTATTTGCGAAGGAACCTCTCTGCCACTTGGATCCGTCACACGAACGGCGTTGGGCATGCCGTTCGGAAATGCCACGATCGCTTCGACGACATCTTCACGTTCAATGTTTAGGGGGTTGTACACAATCAAAGGAGTTCCCGCGACATTAGTGTTCATTCCAGAAGCAATCGCGGATGTTGCGTCTGTGAGAATGCCCGCGAACTGGTTGGCAGCGATAATGTCGTCGTTCCAGGCGTACTGATAGGCACGCGGCGTAGCTGTTCCGGCGCCAGTATCGTGAAAATGCCCCGCCAGCTCAAGCATCCATGCATCGTTCAATCGCTGCTGAGGGTACTTGCGGCCGTCCATCCAGGCTGCTGCGACGGATGCCTTTTCCGCAGCGTCAGCAAGAACCTCATTCTTGATAATCCACCGCTTGTGATAGGCCTGCGAAGTGAGTGACCCCGCGGAGTGGTTGATCAGTTCGAGATCGCCCTGGTATTTCGGCAATTTGGAAGCCATAGCCGGAGTGATGTCATTGAACATCTGGTCCGCCGCGGCTTCGACAACGTGCACAGGGCCTTCACCCACTCTGACGGGCGAACCGGTCGACTGTGACTTGGGCGCTTCTCCCATGGCGAAAGGACCAACCGGCGGAGAGGGCAAAACTGTCTCGCCTTTTGTGACGATTGCTTCAAGAAGCTTTACCGTTGATTCCTGGGTCGCTCCGCCTATGTCTCCAGTTCCAACATAGTGGTAATCAGCGTATACGCCGGTGACTTTTCCATTCAGGTCGATGCGCTGGACCCAATTTTGTTCTACTGGACGCTGCCTTGCGATCGCACTTGCCTGCTGCGGCGTAAGATGAGCACGCTCTTCACTGGTAAGCTGCGGTGCGGAAGCAGGTGGCGGAGAGGTGGGCTCTGCGCTGAGGTCTGTGTATACGTTGCTGCCGTAGCCCCCTGGATTGAGTGCCGCAACTACTCCCTTGCCGTCAGGGCCAACCCAAGTCCCAACGTTAAAGGGAATACCTTCCGGTGTACGCTCCGGGCTCTCAGGACCACCAATCTTGGGAGCTGGCTGCCACTGTGCATTCAGCTTTTGTGTCGAGAAGCCCTTGATGCCGGCGTGGGCCAGAATACTTGGCAAAGATGCAGGGAATCCGAAACAGTCGGGCAGCATGTATTCCGTACTGGCCTTGCCGAACTCATCGCGGAAATACTCATTGCCATATAGGATCTGCCGGAAGAGAGCTTCGGCGCTGGGAAGGTTGACATCTCCTTCCTCGATGGAGGATCCGGCTGGGATCCAGCGGCCCGCCGCGACGTACCGCTTCATTTTGGCGTAGTCGTCTGGGAAGTATTCCTTCATTAGACGGTAGCGGTTAGCTCCCGTCCAATTGAAGACATAATGCGGATACTTGTCCATGTAGTCGAAGTTGACTCGCATGGTTTTCAGCAGGTACTCGCTTATGGTCTGGGGAAACTCCCAACGCCACTGCGTGTCTAGGTGAGCATAAGGGACGACATACAGCGTCGGTTCCTTTGTGATATCTGGAGCTTTCATTGTCTGACCCGGCGCCGCGGCACCACTGAACGAAATGGCCAGCAATGACGCAGAGCAGAGGTGAACAGCCGATCGGCAGACGCTGCTTTTTTTTCGGGCGAGCAGATGCGTAAAGCGGGTAAGTCGCATGGGCGAGTATCCATTCGGTGCAGTGTGGGTCTGCCTGAGGTATAGGGATGTTTGAGAGATAGAACGGGATTCCCGCACAGAAATCTGTGCGGGAACCCAATATGTGAGTCGTCAAGCGCACAACCGGTGTGCGCCAGCACGGCTAAAACGCGTAACGAAGGCTGAACTGGAGCTGACGTTCTGAAGCGTACGTGTTGCCTTTATTGGTTACCTTTCCGAACGTGCTGCTGGTGGGGCTCACGTCTGGATTGTCCCAGTTCGGGTGGTTGAGATAGTTGAAACCCTCAGCCTTGAAGATCAACTGATGATTTTCATGGCCTGGGATGATGTGGAATGACTTTTGCAGTGCGGCATTGAAGCTGCTGAATCCGGGTCCGTAAACGGAGTTGCGCGAGCCGCGAGGAGCGAACGTACCGGGAGCTGCGGGCTGGAAAATGCAGGTTGAATTTATCGGACCGCAACCGCTGCCAACTTCGAACCACTGACCCGTAGAGCCAAACTGATGCGGCAGGCTCGGGGTACGAGTACGACGGTAGTACTGGTTGCCTGAACCAGGACCGACACCGGCTTGATCGAGATTTCGCGAGACAGCTCCCGAGGGCGGACGCCCAGACTGCGCCTGAATCGTTCCTGAGAACTGCCAGCTACCTAGCAGAGTGCGCTCGAAAAAGTTGGTCGCATGGTTTGCAAACGGCAGATCCCAAACGTAATTAGCCACCATGACATGACGGGTGTCGAAATCGCTCGGTCCGAACATGTAGCTGTTGTCATATGCGTTCACGATGTTGGTTCCATTGGAAGAGCCGTAGTCTAGACTCTTGGACCAGGTGTAGGCGATCCCAAAAAGGAATCCCCGGGTCATGCGGCGCTTCAGGTTAGCCTGCATTGCGTGGTAGAAAGAGCCGCCGACGTTCTGGGCTTCAATGATGGTCGAGAATCCTTTGTAGGGGCGAAGTGCGTCCGGGGATTTGACGCTAGGATTCGCCTGAATGGTTCCGGGCTGGAGTTGGTTGATGTTGGCCAGTTGCTCCAGATGATAGCCACGGCGGCCGACATAGCTGAGTGTGAATGTGGCCAGCTTCGGTAACTCCTGCTCGAAAGTCATGTTCCACGCCCAAGCCTCGGGACTTGGGTAGGTGTAAGCATGGGACGTGAAGGCAAGCGGCGGGGTGTTGACTCCGATACCGCCGGGGTTGTCTACACTGCCTTGACTTACACCAGATGCCGGCTGAAACGGGGCATTGCCTCCGACGTGTACCGTGTCGCTGATCCCGAGCCGCTGCATGTAGCGGCCCGCTCCGGCCCGTAGGACAGCGCCGGGTGCGAATTGGTACGCAAATCCAAACCTTGGCTGGATATTGCTGTAGACCGTCGGAGAATAGTTGCTGCTATATCCGCGGAAGAGACGCTGATAGCTGCCATTGAGAATGCTGTCCGGCACGTGGCCCTTGGCTTCGCTGGGGAATCCACTTCCGGGAATGACCACTCCATTCAGAGGATCTCCCCCAGTGAGAAAGCCAGTAGTCGGATTGACGGTGGGAGCAAGCGCCGGATTGTAGTCCTTAGGACTGAAGAAGGCCTGATTACCCCAGAGCGAGTGGTACGGCATCATGATGCTGTAACGAATGCCGTACTCGAGTACAAGCTTGGGAGTGATGCGCCACTGATCCTGCGCAAACATCTCATACATATTGCCGCGGAACGGCGTGTAGGAACGTTGGCCGATCTCGCCATAGGTATCGAAGAGTCCAAGGGCGACGTTTGCCACCGCCGCCTTGGATGAGGAGCCTCCGCCGCGGGAGTCAGTAAATACGAAAAGACCATTCTGGTTGTTGGTTGTGCCAGGTCTCGTGTTGTCCACACTGATTTGATCGTAATTGTTTTCCCCGGCGTACTCCCACTGGAAACCCACCTTAAGGGTGTGATTGCCCCATACTTTCGTGAGCGTATCCCCCACGTCATAGACCATTCCGCCGGAGCGCGACGGATAAGGTCCCCCGTCGAGCGTGCCGAAGCTGCCAAGCTGAATAGTGGGAATCTTGTTGGGCACAACCTTGGTCGCAGACCCGAAAAGATACGGATAGTTGATGCCGTACTTGGTGCGATCATAGCGACCCGAGGAGGTGTCGATATTGATATCGACGTGGTCCGCTGCCCCAGAGACAAACGCATCGTTGACCATGGTTGGGCTGACTGTCCAGGTGTAATGGAAGACGCCGACCTGGTTCGGCCGGTGGAAGATGCGGGGATTGGTGTTGAAGTTGCCGAAGTGCGGCTCGTAATCGTCGTAGTTGTAGTTCAAGAGGCTGAAGCGGAAATGGTGTGCATCGGCTGGGACAAAATCGATGACAATCGAGTCCTTCCGCTGCCGCTCCGTGTAAAGGGCCGTGTCGGTCCAGTTGCTAGAGGGATTACCGGTGACATTTGGCAAAGGATACGCATTCAGCAGGCCAATGCCGTTTGGGCTGAGCTGACCGGTCGGAATTATGTTGCCGGCATACGGCACGCCGGTCGTCGGATTCACTATCTGTACGATGCCGCTATAAAAAATATTCGGGCTCAGTAGCTCACTGAAGTTGCCCTGCCGCATAAGAACTGTGGGCACCTTGAGCGTGGTGCTTGAGGTGTCGTCGTGGTTGTATTTCACCCACTCCTGCCCTACCAGGAAGAAGAGCTTGCTTCGGCTAGCGTTGAAGTGCCCGGGGAAGTACACCGGGCCATTCAGGTTCCAGCCAAACTGGTTATAGCGGAAGGCGCCGCGCTTCAGTTTTAGAAGGTTTCGGCCCCAAGTGTTGGCATTGAGCGCGTTGTTGCGGAAGTACTCAAAGGCACTTCCGTGGAAGTTGCTGGATCCGCTCTTGGGAACGAGGCGGATGAGCCCGCCCGAGGTGCGGCCATATTCGGCGGGATAGTTTGAACTGAGAACCTGAATCTGCGAGGTGGAATCGACATCGGCGACGCCTGTACTGGTACCATTCGACCGCGTGCGCACCATCGGCGCGCCATCGAAGGTTTGCATGCTCTCCTGGCTTCGTGCTCCGTTTACATTCAGAGGATTGTCAAGGCCAAAACCGAGGGCCGCCATGGAGTTGTTGCGCACGACACCCGGCTCCATCTGGGCGAGGTAGAGCGGGTTGCGTCCATTGAGCTGGATATTTTTCACCTGCTCCTCAGTGATCAACTGCCCTACCGAGCCGCTCTCGGTCTGCACCGTGTTTACACCCGCTTGTACCGTCACCTCAGTCGTCGCGCTGCCGATTTTAAGAGTGACATCGATCCGGCGGCCAATGCTGGGGTCCAGATGCACGTCACTCAAGTTGATCGTTTCGAAGCCTGACTTCTCGACGCGGACACTGTAATCGCCTGAGGAAAGGTTCGTCAGGGTGAAGCTGCCGTTGTCGTTCGTTGCGATGGAACGCTCTGCCAAAGTGGCCGCGTTGCGGACGGTGATTTTCGCTTGCATGACAAGTGCGCCGGACGAGTCCGTCACCGTACCGGATAAGGATGAACTGTCAGATTGAGCGCATGCAGGTGCGATGGCCAAGAGAAACATGACCATCCAGAGCAGTAACGCGAGGCGCGATTCGACCTTATTTTCCATAGGAGCCTCCGAAGTTGTCCCGCGGGAAATCAATATGATTGCGATATCACAACGCTCAATGGTTTACGCATTGCAGCGTCGATTGTCAACAACGAATCTACAAATTTACTTGTTCTTCTTGGCTAGGTAGTGAGGCGGGCCTATGATAAGGCAAACATAGATAATGAAAAAGCCCGTGCTGAAATCGCTTTCTACTAGACGAGCAACGCTGCAGGACGTAGCTAGCCTTGCTGGAGTAGGACCAATGACCGTCTCTCGGACGATCAACGGCCATCCGTACGTCTCGGTTAATACCGCTAAGAAAGTGAAAGCGGCCATTCGTGAGCTTGGCTACAGGCCAAATCACGCTGCGCGGGTCCTTAGTGGACAGTTAACCCGAACCATTGGGCTGATAGTGCCCGATGTCTCGGACCCCTTTTTTTCCGTCGTCAGCCATGCTGTTCAGGAGGCGGCGCGGGAAAGCGGCTATCTGGTGTGGCTCGCGGCCTCCGAGGAAGACCCTGCCAGTGAAGCAGCGCAGCTGGAAATGATGATGCACCATCCGGTGGATGGCATCCTTCTAGTTCCGGCGCAGAGCCGAGAGAAGCATCTGAAGCAACTAGTCGCGGGTTCAGTTCCCATCGTCACGATCGACAGACCAATCGAAGTGGCGACGACAGACTCGGTTGGTGTCGAGAACAGAGCTGGGGCACGTATGGCGGTAGAACATCTGATTCAGCATGGCCATGCCCGAATCACGTGCGCGGCCGCAAATGCACATTTGCAGACCATCAGAGAGCGGATTGCAGGCTATCGGGAATCCCTGCGCAGCGCAAAGCTTCGGCCCTCCCAAGAGGTATACCTGTCGAGTCAGGCTTCGGCGAGACAAGCTTTGTCCGAGCTGTTTGGATCTCGAGGACGGCCGGAGGCCTTATTCACTGCGAACAACGCATCCACCGTCTGGGTGATAGCAGCGCTCAGAGATATGAAGATTGAAATAGGGAAAAGCCTGGCACTTGTTGGCTTTGACGATGTCGGGTTCTATAGTCTACTGACTCCACCGATCACAGCCGTGAGTCAGCCAGCCGCCGAACTGGCACGCCTGTCAGCTCGGCTCTTGCTACAGCGTATTAACGGCCAACTCACAGGGCCAAGTGTCAGAACGGTTCTGCCGGTCACGCTGCTGATTCGCGAGTCGTGCGGCTGTAAGCCGGGGAACTAACCCGGGTAGGCGAGCAGGCCGATCGATGCTTTTATCAGCTACGGCAGACAGGACGTCGTCCACAGAGAACGAACGAGGTAAAGCCCGTTCTGGTTACGCCGTCAAATCTGGCCCATGCAAGAAAAATCAGACTATAAGCCACGCTTTCGTCGAACTGGACGCCTTCGATTTTCCTTGGAAGGATTCTCTAAAGATCGACGCCGACTCTGCAGGAAGCTCACCGAGTTCAACAAATAGCCGCTCATTGCCGGTTCTCATTCTTGTTTTTGATCAAGTCGAGCGGCCCATTTTCCTGCTGAACCAACTGCCCCTCACCTTCGAAAGGCCAGACCTGCTCCAGCGGTTTCTGCTCCTCGCGCACAATCTTGGTCACATTGTTGACGCCCAGGTTCTCAAGCACGTGCACGCCAAGCTTCCCGGCGGACGCAAGATCGATATCTCCATCCTTGTCCAGATCCGTCGCAAGGAACTGTGTACCAGCACTGGCAGTCCCGTTCACTGAAAGCGTATGCCGCGTGAAAGTTGCAGTGTTCCGATCGAGCGTGTAGGCATACACGACTACCGGATCGTAGCTCCCCGGATCACTCCCACTATGGCCGCGGTAGCGTTTGCCCGTAACCAGTTGTGTTTGCCCGTCAATCTCTGTTAGCAGCAGCGCATGCGATTGCGAAAACGACTCGTCAATGATGTGTTGCGTCCAGGTCGGAGCTGACTTCGGGCCACCCTGCTCCCACCAGTAGAGGCCGTAGCCGTGGCCTTGCCCGACGATCAGGTCCGTGCGCCCATCTCCATTGACGTCGAACCCGATGATAGGAAAGCCAGCATCGCCCAGCTTCCAGTCATGATGCCACTCCCACTTGTCAGCGTCGGCGTTCACCTGCCGAAACCATCCGGTCGGCGTCAAAATGTCCGCCCTACCATCGCCATCGATGTCCGAAATGCCGACCCCATGACCGTCAGCCTCTTTCGGCTCCAAGTGATGCACACTCGGAGTGGGGCCGCTGAAGTCAACCCAAATTACGCCGGAATGGTTATAGTGTGCCAGCACTACATCCGGCTTGCCATCGCCATTGATATCGGCGAACGCGCCGCCTTCCGTGTCGAAGCTGTCTGCGATCAGGTGTCGCTTCCACATTCCGCCCTGTCGCTTCGGATTTTCATACCACCACAGCCCATTCGTAATCCATCCCGCCGTGATGATGTCAGCGGCACCATCGTGGTTTACATCAACGGTCCACTCGCCACAATCGGAAACAAACTCCCCCGTCATGCTCACCGTACGCCATTGATGACGTTCCCACTCGGCACCTCGTGCGCCTGGATTCTCATACCAGTACGCCCCGCTAACGAGATCAACAAAGCCGTCGCCGTTCATATCGAGGGTCGTGATGCCCTCCGCATGGTCATTTCCGAGGCGATGCACCAGGAAGCTGCTCTCGCGAGGCCCTCCGTTCACTCCCGTCCCTGGGTGCTGCATGCGCACCTGCTCCTGCGCGATAAGAACCGGACTAAAAAGCAGCGCCAACCAGACGAGTTGTCGCATCGATGGACCTCCCTCCAATTAGTGTTAAACGGCTGCAAGGTAACTGTGCGGCTCGTGCCGCTGAACTCCTGGCAACATCTAGGGTCTGCATGACGATGACGTTTGCATCCAGCGCAGACAGATCGCTATCGTCCTTAACCTGTCCCTGCAGCACCGCGGCTAGGTAGCCGAGCGAAGTTGTCTGGCTCCACAATTGGAACCAGAGTCGCATCATTGCTCTGCGGTAGATTCCGCAGAAAGCCCTTTATGTGACCATGCACCAGACCGACGATCACAACGCGCACTGGAGTCGCGACTCTCTGGGCCGGCGCACCGATGGCTACAGCCGCCGTCAACATCATTGCAAAGGTAACGCACATGTCCAGCGCCTCACCCAATCTTCATAGTTTCAGGATTCCAGTGAACCATTGAGCCGCGCTCCATACTCAGGTTGCTGAGCAGTGCGGCACCCGCCGCTCGGAAGCCGAAGACGCAGTCCTCGACTGGCGCGGTGCGCGTTCTGACTGAACGGAAGAAATTCCTGAAGTGCTCGACTGTATCGCTGTAGGTGCGAGGAAGCACAAAAGTCTCTACACGATTGTCAGCGAGAGTGGGATTCGCTGTTTCAGGGAATTTGGCGGCATAGTTGTTGCGGTACAGCTGTTGGTCATCGATAGAGAACGTGTCGATCGTCATTCCCGGGTCCTTCGGCGCGACATAACTCGTCAGCGTCAGGCCGGAGGAGCTGATCTCCATCGTGCCCTCTGACCCGGTGAACAGAAATCCCTCCGCCTCACGGCCTCCCGCGATCTGGTTCACCCTTAGCGTCAGATTGAACTGCTCTGGATAGTCGAACATCGCGACCATCACATCCGGCACATTGCGGCCATCCCTCCAATATCGCAAGCCACCCGTCGCCACTGCCCGTGTAGGCCCGTGCGAACCGGTTATGAAGTGAGTCCCGCTGAAGAGATGTACAAAAAGGTCGCCAGCCACACCGGACCCATAGTCTGTCCACTTACGCCATTGGAAGAAGCGCTCCGGATTCCACGGGATCTTCGACGCGGAGCCCAGGAACCTCGGCCAGTCGCATGTCTCCGGACTAGCATCCGGGGGGACCGTATAGCTCCAGGCGCCCATAAAGCTGGAGCGGTCCCAAAACGCGTTAACAAGATTGAGCTTGCCGATAGCGCCTGAATCGAGTAGCTCCTTCGCCTTCGCATAAAGCATGTTGCTGACGCGCTGACTTCCCACCTGCAAAATTCGATTAGTCTTGCGCGCAGTACCTATGATGTCAGGCCCGTCGCTGTAAAGATGAATCATGGGCTTTTCCAAGTACACATCTTTACCCGCCATCATCGCGTCGATAGCTGCCTGCTTATGCCAGTGGTCGGGGGTGGCAATGATGACCGCATCGATATCTGGCCGCGCGAACACCTCAGCATAGTTGCGCGTAACAAATACATCCTGCCCCCACCTCTCTCGCGCATGCTTCAGCCGCCCATCATAGCAATCGGCGACCGCGATTAGGCGCGTATTGGGCACCTCCAGCGCGCTTGCGCAATCCTGCTGCCCCCGAATGCCTGCGCCGATCAGGGCGATCTGGATCTGATCGTTCGGGCCCCGGCGTGTAACCGGCTCTTCCGCCAGTGAAAGCAGATGCAGGTTACGGGTGAGTTCGGAAGCAGTCAACACGCCCGCGGTCTTCAGGAAGTTTCGTCTTGTCTCGCTCACGTCAGTTTGCCCTAACCCAGAAATATGAATCTTGTTTGCTGCCACCGCAGCGTCCAAACCACGAGCCATCCTACACGGCAGAATCGCGGAAGGAAATCAACGATCTTCCCGATTTGGGATGGAAAGGAGCGCAGCCGTCGAATACCAGAGTCGGCATCTATGTTGCTCCAATCTGTTATTCATCCGACATCGATGGTGGTGCCGCGCCCGAATCCCACTGTGTAGGTTGGTCCGTCATTCGGAGCTTCAGTATTCCTCCAGCTGCAAGCTGCTCATGTGTGAACCAGGAGCGGTGATACGGCTTCCCATTCCACGTAGCCTCGGCAATGTAGATGTTCTTTGGCGAGGCGTTCTCCGCGACAACGGAGAAGCTCTTTCCGGCACCGAGCGTAATCGTCGCCCGTGAGAAGCTGGGCGAACCAATCAGATACAAGTCCTGCGCAGCCACGGGGAAAAACCCCATGCGGTTGAAGACGTAAAACGACCCCATGGCACCGGAATCATCATTTCCAGGCAGACCCGTTGGGCCAGAGTGATAACTGGCGTCCAATACTGCCCGGATCGTGCGCGCGGTGCGACTCTGCTCGCCGATCCAGTTATAGAGATAGGGCGCCAGAAAGCCGGGCTCGTTGCCCACGTCATACCGGTATCTGGTGCGCTTCGAGAAGTCCTGAGCGAAGAAGAGATCAAGCCGCCGGTGAAATGCGTCTTTACCCCCCACTGTCTTGATCAGTTCGCGCACATCCTGTGGCACGTACAGCGAGTACGTCCAGGTGCTGGCTTCGTAGAAGTTATCCGTGTACCACGTGCCCACCAGACGAGGGTCGAAGTTTTCCTTCCATCGGCCATCGGCATGTTTCATCCAGATAAAGCCCTTTATGACGCCATTTTCAGTCTGGTCCGCCGCGTTCGCATACCAAAGCTTCTTCCAGTTGCCTGCCCGTTCCCGGAACAACTTCGCGTCCTCGTCATGGTGTAGGCCGCTTGCCATCAGAGCGACGGCATAGTCATTCGCTGAGTACTCCATTGAACGCGAGCCAGGGCGGTCAGGCCCGCCCGCCGGATCTGAGTGCTCGATGGAGAGATACCCGAGGCGCTTCCACTCATCCATATCTCCACGACCGAACCGAATCGCGTCTGTCGATTCCACATCGGCATCGTGCCGCATCGCTTTGTAAACCCTTTCCCAATCCAGGCCAGGCAGATGCTTTAGGTATGCGTCGGTGAACATCATCTCCGCATCGGAACCCCCCTGAGTCCGGCCGGCGAAGTTGCCGGATCGTCCATCCACGAAGAATCCATCGTGGTCCTGGATTTCGAGTAGCGATTGCAAAATCTCCGTCACCCGCTTCGGGGCAACCAGCGTCAACAGCGGAGTGGAGGACCGGAAGGTGTCCCATATGCAGTAGAAGTCGTCGTAGTAGGGCGTGCTGCTTCGCCACAGCGGATTTTCGCCGGTCCGATCGACAGGCATCAACATCGAGTGATACAGCCCAGTCGCGAACTGCTGCCGCTCATCCGTGGTTCCACCCTCCACTTTGATCGCGGACAGCGCCTTATCCCATGCCGCCACGGCCGCTTTACGAGTGCCTTCGAAGTCAAATCCCGCCACCTCATTCAACGCATTCTTCTTCGCCTGCTCAATCGAGACAAAGGAGACGCCAACTTTCACCAGTACCGGTTTGGGGTCCGCGACAAATGTGAGATATGCGCCCGTGCTGACGATCGGAGCCGGAGGCTGCGGCAGCGTCTGCATCGTGAAAGGCATTTTGTATCTAGCCGACTTTGCACCAACCACCGGCGTCTTACCGTCTTCCCACGTTCCCGTGGTCACGGCAGGTGTATCGGTCACCAGGTAGAAATACACTCGCATCGGTGTTGTCTGAATATTCCAACCCATCACCGAGGCCTGCACGCCCGCAACCTCGGTCGGCGAGAGCACTTTCAAATCCGTGGAATACGTCACCTGCCCTTCCGGATACCGGTGCGGCGAGTCGTGCAGCTTCATCAGCATATGGCCGACATCGACAAGAAGCGTGCGCTCCCCGCTTGCAGGGTAGGTGAACCGATATACCGGTGTTCGGCGCGCCGTCGTGATCTCCGCACGAATGCCCGTCTGCCCTAATTCAACGGAGTAGTAGCCGACCTCGGCGTGTTCGTTCTGCCGAGGCACGGAACTGTGCGCGGGATCTGGACGGCCCATCATTGGCTGAATCGAGATGTTGCCGTACTTCGGTCCACCGCCGGTGCCGGACACATGCAGTTGCGAAAAGCCATTGAGATCCCCGGTAGCCTTCCAACCAGCATTGCCTTCATTGTTCCCGTAGTCGGGCCCCGGCTTTGCCATGCC
>Ga0207705_10002348_pt1 | contig 14626 bp, 8 predicted proteins | sample KBSC13metaG_FD_184314 | JGI IMG/M metagenome (GOLD analysis project Ga0207705, IMG submission 184314) | Corn rhizosphere microbial communities from Kellogg Biological Station, Michigan, USA - KBS C1-3 metaG (SPAdes) (version 2) | ecosystem: Host-associated > Plants > Roots > Rhizosphere > Soil ...
CACCTTGACCTCGCCCCGGCTGTCCGCGAGCCGTTGCACGTCGTCGGTCCAGACGCCAGTGGCATTCACGACCACGCCCGCGCGCACGTGCGCGTGCTCCGCGGTCTCGGTGTCGCGTAGCTCAGCACCGACGACGCGGCCGCCCTCTCGGCTGAACGCGACCACCTCGGTGGAGGACCGTACGACGGCACCGTAGGCCGCGGCGGTCCGCACCAGCGTCAGCGTGTGCCGGGCATCGTCGGCTTGCGCGTCGTAGTAGCGGACGCCGCCGACGAGCGCAGTCCGCTTCAGCGCCGGCGCGAGTGCACGCGCCCCGCGGCGGGAGAGGTGGCGGTGCCGGGGCATGGTCCGAGCGCCACCGAGCGAGTCGTACAAGGCGAGGCCTGCGCCGACGTAGAGCCGCTCCCACGCGTAGTGCGTCAGCGGATAGAGGAACGAGACCGGGCGGACGAGGTGCGGTGCCAGCCGGGTCACGGTCAGGTCACGCTCCCGCAGTGCTTCACGCACCAGCTGGAAGTCCATCTGCTCGAGGTAACGCAGCCCGCCGTGGAACAGCTTGCTCGATCGCGAGGACGTGCCGCTGCCGAAGTCGCGCGCATCGACCAGCGCGGTGGACAGCCCCCTCGTGACTGCGTCGAGCGCCACGCCGGCGCCGGTGACGCCGCCACCGACGACGAGCACATCCACGTAGCCGCCGTCGAGCGCGTGCCATGCCGCCGTCCGCGCATCCGGACCCAGCTTCGCCGTTCCTCTCATCACCGCAAAGGCTAGAACGAAACGGAGGCCCGGCGGGGAATCCTGCCGGGCCTCCGTCGTCGTTACGTGACGATCGTTACCGCATCGATCAGCTGAAACCGATGTTGAGGTAGTTGATCGTGGCGAACCCGAATGAGCCTGCGTTGTGCAGGTTGTTCGCGATGCCGTTCATGTCCAAGCGCTGGAACAGCATCAGCGAGTGGACCTCGTTCCAGATGTGACTGTCAGCATCGTTCAGCTTCTGGCGGTAGACGTTGAGATCCGTCGAGGACAACGCCGCGTCGAAGTCCTGGTCGATGACCGGGTCACTCATGCCGGTCCAGTTCTGACCGCCCTTGGTCACGTAGATGGACTTCGCGCCCGAGCCCGGGAACGCGGTGCCCAGCCAGGTGAACGGCGCGATCTGGAAGTTACCCGGAATGATGTACTTGTCGAACAGGTCACCTGACGGAACGGTCTTGATGGTGACCTTGACGCCGATCTGCTTCATCATCGGCTGGAACAGGCGGGCTTCGGTCGCACTCGACGCGGTCCCGGACGGGATCGTGAAGGTGACGTCGAGCTCCTTGCCGCCCTTGCTGCGGTAGCCGTTCGACCCCATCTTCCAGCCATCGGCGTCGAGCATCGAGTTGGCCTTCGCCGCGTCGTACTTGCCGAGGCTGCCGGTGTTGTCCTGGTAGCCGTTCTGGCCGGGCACGAAGATGTGGTTGTCGAGGGTCGCGAAGCTCTGGATCGGCAGGCCGCCGAGTTCGGCCTTCGCGAACGCGAGCCGGTCAGTGCCCTGGAAGATGGCCTGGCGAACCTTGAGATCGGCCAGCACGCCGCTCGCGTGGAACGTGAACTGGCGCTGGTTCGGGCCACCGGCCACAGTGATGTGACCGTTCTTGTTGGTCTTCGCGAGGTCGTACGACGACGTCACGTTGGCCATCGAGTAGTCCCAGTCGATCTCGCCGTTGGCGAATGCCTGGTCGGCCGCGGTCTGGTCCAGCGTCTTGTACACGATCTTGTCGAGCTTCGGCTTCGCGCCCCACCAGTTCGGGTCACGAACGATCGTGGCCGTCTGCGCCGACTTGTCGAACCCGGCGAACTTGAACGGGCCGGCGGTGATCGGAATCGCGTTGTTGTACATGTTGTCGAACGCCTTCGGCGTCGCCATCGCTGCAGCCGGGTAGATCGGGTTGAACAGCGTCGGCCACTCCGCGAACGGCGTCTTGAACGTGACGATGACGTCGAACTGGTCAGTGCCCTGCTTGACGTCCGCGATGTTCTCGTAACCCGTGGTGCTCACGACGTCGAACTTCGGGTTCGTGCCGTTGAGCGCCTTCCACTCGGCGATGAAGTCGTTGGCGTTGACGGGATTGCCGTTGGACCACTTCGCCTTTGGGTTGAGCTTGTACTCGATCGTCTGCGGCGACGTGCTGGTCTGCTTCGCTGACAGCCAGAAGTCCGGGTTGAACGAGTAGTTCGCGTGCTCGTCCGTCACCGTGCCAACTGGCAGCAGCGCGTTCATCACGTTGGCCATCGAGATCTCGTTGCCGTTGACCTGAAGGATGTTCCACTGCGGGCCGAACTGGTCGATCGACCAGCGCAGTGTGCCGCCGTCCTTCAGTTGGCTTGCCGACATCGCGTTGATGTTCTGCAACGGCAGGTTGCTGGACGGCTGCGACGTCTTGGAGGCGCTCGGGCTGCCCCCGCTGGACGAGCCGCCACACGCTGACAGGGCAAGAGCCGCTGCCAGCGGGAGCGCCAGAAGAGCACTCCGGCGTTGAACTTTCACTGCATGTTCCTCCGCTTCCGGTTGTTGGGCTCGGTTGTGCTCGCGGCGCTCAGACGACCACGAGGGCTTCGGCGTAGTGACAGGCGGCCGAATGGTCGGCGCCCATCTCGATCAGGGACGGCGACTGGTCGATGCACAGTTGCCGCTCGTTTTCACTGAGGGTGGCGAACTTCTGGCAGCGAGTTCGGAACCGGCAGCCAGACGGCGGGTTCGCCGGGCTCGGCAGGTCGCCCTGGAGCACGATCCGCTCGCGGCTGCGTTCCTTCTCCGGGTCGGGGATCGGGATCGCGGACAGCAGCGCCTGCGTGTAGGGGTGTGACGGGCTTGCGTAGACCGACGCCACGTCGCCGATCTCGACGATGCGACCGAGGTACATGACCGCAACTCGGTCGGCAATGACGCGGACGACCGACAGGTCGTGCGCGACGAACAAATACGACAACGACAGCTCGGCGCGCAGCTGCATCAACAAGTTGATGATGCCGGCACGGATCGAGACATCGAGCGCGGAGACCGGCTCGTCGAGGACGATGAGCTTCGGCTCGAGCGCCAACGCTCGAGCGATGCCGATGCGTTGACGTTGCCCGCCGGAGAACTCCTGCGGATAGCGTCCTGCCGCCGCAGCGTCGAGGCCGACCAGCTCGAGCAGCTCGCGCACCCGAGCGTTGATCTTCTTCTTGTCGTAGCCGTGCGTGCGCATCGGCTCGCCGAGAATGTCGCCGATCGGCAGCCGCGGGTCGAGGGAGGCCTGCGGGTCCTGGAACACGACCTGCAGGTCGCGGCGCATCGCTTTGCGCTCGGTGCGACTGACCTCGCGGGTGTCGGTGCCGGCGACCACGATGTTGCCGGCCTGCGGCTGCACCAGCTCGAGCACTTGCAGGAGAGTGGTTGTCTTCCCGCAGCCGGACTCGCCGACGAGGCCGAGCGTTTCCCCTTCGCGGATTTCGAAGTCGATGCCGTCGACAGCCTGGACGGTGCCGACCTGGCGCTTGAGCACAGCGCCCTTCATCAGCGGGTAGTGCCGGACCAGGCCACGGACTTCGAGCGAGACAGGGCGCTGCTCGCGGGGCAGCCGCTCAACCGGCGCGATGCCCAGGTCGGGCACGGGGAAGACGTCGGCGATCGACCAGCCCTTGGTCTCGATCTCGTCCTTGCGATGACAAGCGGCCCGGTGCGAGGCCTGCCGAATGGTCTCGAGGTCGGGCTCGGTCTCGGCGCATACGTCGATGGCCAGCGGGCAGCGCGGCCGGAAGGGGCAACCCGATGGCAGATGGACCAGCGACGGCGGCGACCCCTCGATCGGCGTCAGCGCCGACCGGCCTTCGGCATCGATGCGAGGGATCGAGCCGAGCAGGCCCATCGTGTAGGGCATACGCGGGCTGTAGTAGACCTCGTCGGTGCTGCCCAGTTCGACCGGGCGTCCGGCGTACATGACGAGGACACGGTCGGCGAGGCCGGCAACGACGCCCAGGTCGTGGGTGATCATGATGATTGCGGCGCCGGTCTCGCTCCGCGCGGTGTCCAGCACGTCGAGGATCTGCGCCTGGATGGTCACGTCGAGCGCGGTCGTCGGCTCGTCCGCGATGATGACGTCCGGGTCGTTGGCGATGGCCATCGCGATCATCACGCGCTGGCGCATGCCGCCGGAGAACTCGTGCGGGAACGCCTTGGCCCGATCGCGTGCATTGGGGATGCCGACCAGGTCGAGCAGCTCGACGGCGCGCTTGTGCGCCTGCTCGTCCGAGACGTCGTTGTGGATCAGGACCGCCTCGGCAACCTGGTCGCCGACGGTGTACACCGGCGTCAGCGCCGACAGCGGCTCCTGGAAGACCATCGAGATCTTCTTGCCGCGCAAACTCGACGCGACCCGGTCGGACGCTCCGAGGATCTCCTGACCGGCGAGCCGGATGGATCCCGTCACCTGGGCGTTGCCCGGCAGCAGCCCCATGACGGCGAGCGACGACACGCTCTTGCCCGATCCGGACTCACCGACGATGCCGAGCGCCTCGCCGCGGCGTACCGCATAGGAGAGCCCACGCACGGCGCGCACCGGCGGGTGTCCGACCGCGGGGAACGTCACGTGCAGGTCGTCGACGACGAGCACTGCGTCGCCGTCGCCCGGTGGCACCTGTGCCGGATCGCGTTCGACCGAAACCGTCACCGGGCGTGCCCCGAGCTCGGGTCGAGCGCGTCACGCAACCCGTTGCCGATCAGGTTGAAAGCAAGCAGCAAGAGCACCAGGAATCCACCAGGGAAGAGGAACAGCCAGGGCTGCGTGGTCGCAGATGTCTGCGCGTTCTGGATGAGCGTGCCGAGCGACACATCAGGGGGTTGGATGCCGAACCCGAAGAACGACAAGCCCGTCTCGGTCAGCACCGCGACGCTGACGTTCACCGTCGCGTCGATGATCAGCAGCGACGCCAGGTTCGGGAGGATGTGGCGGAAGATGATCCGGGGTGCAGACACACCCATGTACTTGGCCGCAAGGACATATTCGCGCTCGCGTAAGGAAAGCGTCTGTCCTCGGACGATGCGCGCCGTGATCTGCCAGATGAACATGCCGAGCAACAACACGAACAGCGGCAGGTTGCCGTGGAACTTCGGCGACAGGATCGCGATGATGAGGAATGACGGCACAACGAGCAGCAAGTTGACGATCCACATCAGTGTGGTGTCGACCCACTTTCCGAAGTAGCCGGCCGTCGCGCCGACGATCGCCGCAAGTCCGGTCGCGATCAGCGCAACGAACACGCCGATGAGAATCGACTTCTGTGCGCCACGCATGGTCGCGGCGTAGATGTCGGTGCCGGACTCGTCCGTGCCGAACCAGTGCGAGTGGTTGGGCGGCTGCAGGAACGACTCGAAGTCGGGCTGGTTGTACTTCCACTTGGTGAAGTGGATTCCGACGTAGGCGAAGAACACCAGCAGGAAGAGCAGGACGAAGCCGAACACGGCCGCCTTCTGCCGCACGAAGCGACGCAGGACCACTCGGCCGCGAGAGGGTACGGCGGTCTCGTCGAGCGGCCCGGCAGCAGGAAGAACGGTGTCGGTGCTGACGCCGACGACTTCCTGGCTCGGGACTGTCACCGCATCACCCCACTCGCACTCGTGGGTCGAGGATGGCGACGACGATGTCCTGCAGGAATGACGCGATCAGGATGAGGATGCCGACGATCATCGTGATCGCTGCGACCGCGTTGGTGTCGGCGCTCTGGATCGTGGTCACGAACCACTCACCCATGCCGTGCCAGCCGAAGATGATCTCGGTGAACGTCGCACCGACGAAGATCGTCGCGAACGCATAGGTGAACAGCGTCACCGACGGGATCAGCGCGGTGCGCAACGCATGCCGTCGCAACGCCCGCCCGCGGCGCAATCCCTTTGCGCGCGCGGTGCGAACGTAGTCGCTGCCGAGCACGTCCAGCATGGCGTTGCGCTGATAGAGCATCAGGTACGACGCCCCCACGAGCGTCAGCGTGATCGTCGGCAGGATGAGGTGGTTGAGCCGATCGCCGAGATGCGCGAACCACCCACCCGACAGCGCCGGGTTGTATTGCCCGGAGAACACGAAGACTTGATGGCCGACCGCGTTGTTGAACTGGACCGCGCCCACCTGCAACAGGATCGCGATCACGAATGTCGGCATCGACAGTATGAGAAAAGCGCCCTGGGTGAGGACGACGTCTCCCGCTTTGTACTGTTTCACGGCGGCATACGCCCCCGCAGCGACGCCTAGCAGGCCCCCAAGAAGGGTGCCGATGAGCAGCAGCTGACCGCTCACCCACATCCGCCGGCTCAGGTTCGAGTTGACGTAGCCGCCGTCCCAGTCGCGGCCGAAGTCACCGTGGACGACACCGCTGAGCCAGTGCCCGTAGCGCTCGAACACCGGGGTGTGGTCGTTGAGGTTGTACTGGTTGAGGATGTTGTTGATCGTCGTCTGCGGAATCGGCGGGTTGCGGCCCTCGTAGTGCGCGCGCGGGTTCAACGACACCGCGGCCAGCAGGTAGGCCATCGACGTCGCGATGAACACGAGGACGACATAGTTGAGCAAGCGGCGGGCCAGGTACCTGCCCATGGCTCACCCTCCGCCGGACGGCTGCACGGCCCGATGCTGCCATCCCGGGAGCGCAAGGCCGCGCATTGTGACGCTTTCGTGACCCAAATGTGGCGGGTTCATATACGTGCCACGAAGTCTTCTTCACCTGATCGCCACTCTGTCGCCACCGGCTCGGATGCCGAGAATGAACGCATGGTCCGCTTCGCCCGACCTCTGCCTGCGCTGACCGCGGTCGGAATGTCGTTTCTGCTCGTTTTGCTGCGGGACGAGCTGCTAAGCGTTCTCGGCCGACAACTACCGGCACGCCGACGTGTCGCACTTGGCGGTCGACCCGCCGCAACAGCACGTGGATCGCGCACATGTCCCCGACCCGCAAGCTGCACCCGGATGTCGGGCCGTCGTACGGCGCGCAGCCGGTGCCCTACGGCATCCCGATCACCTACGTGACGTCGACCCACCACCGACACGAAGGTCGAAGGCGGCAGCAACGCCACCGGCGACCGTCACGCCGTCATCGTCAACAAGAGCACCTGCCGCGCCCGCTGACCCAGCAACCCGCAACTTGTCAGACGGTGACGTGGCTATAGCGACGTCAGCGTCTGGCAAGTCCGGGAGTGCGTGGAGCCGCCTGTCGGAATCGAACCGACGACCTATTCATTACGAGTGAATCGCTCTGCCGACTGAGCTAAGGCGGCGCACCCGCCGAGGGCGGTGCGCGGACAAGTCTAGCCGCACCGCGGCGAGCCTTGCGGCGCGCGTGCGGTCTCCAGATAGGAGTTCACGTACGACGTGATGCACGGGTCGCCGCGTAGGTAGGCGGTGTGTCCGTCACCGTTGAGGGTGAGCAGCCGGCCGGCCGGACCCAGTTGGGCCGCCAGCGCCTGCGCGTCGGCGTACGGCGTTGCTGGGTCGTGCGTCGTGCCCACGACCATGATCGGCGGCGCGCCCGGCGCGCTGACCGGATGCGCGCGCTCGACCGGCGGCACGTGCCAGAACGCGCACGGCAGCGAGCTGTAGAGGATGTCCTTACCGAAGTGCGGTGATGCCTTCTGCGCCTGGGCTGCAGCCGCGTCGAAGCCGGCGACGCTTCTCGGCGAATCCCGGTCGATGCAGTTGATCGCCATGTTCGACTCCATCAGGTTGGTGTAGGAGCCGTTGTGCTGCCGCTCGGTGAGCTGGTCGGCCAGGGCGAGCATGCCGGCGCCGTGTCCGTTCTTCGCGTCGGCGAGCGCTTGGCGCAGCGATTCCCATTCCGACGTGCTGTAGAAGCCCGACGCCAGACCAATGAAGAATTCGCCTGCGCCGAGACTCCGGCCGCCGACCGACTCCGGGTGCGCCCGGACCTGCGCGGTCAGCTGGTCGAGTCCGGCGGAGGCAGCGGACTGGGACGATCCGAGCGGGCACGAGCCTTGCTTCACACACCAGGCCAGGAAGTCATCCAGGTCGGTCTCGAATCCGCGCGACTGCTCGATGTCGCCGGCGACGGTGTTTTCGGCCGGGTTGACCGCGCCGTCGAGCACGAGCGCGCGAATGTGGGTCGGGAACAGCTGCGCGTACTTTGCGCCGAGGAACGTGCCGTACGACGCGCCGTAATAGGTGAGCTTCTTGTCGCCGAGCGCGGCGCGCAGCACATCCATGTCCCGCGCGCTGTCGAGAGTGCCGACATGAGCGAGGTAGTCGCCGTTGCGCTGCCAGCACGCATCGGCGAACTGCTTGCTCAACGAGATCAACCGGGCCCGGGCGGCCGGCGTTGCCGGGACGGGATCGGCGGCGAAGATCGTGTCCAACTGCGAGGAGCTGAGACACCGGATCGGTCGTGACTCCCCAACACCGCGTGGGTCGAAGCTGACCAGATCGAAGTGGTTGTTGACCGAGCTGTAGGCGAAAGCGGCGTCGCGCAGGAACTGCACGCCCGACCCGCCCGGTCCGCCCGGGTTGAGTAGGAGCGAGCCGCGGTGCGACCCGGTCGCCTTCTTGCGGATCACGGCGATGCGCAGTGTGCCGGCGTTCGGCTTCTGGTAGTCGACCGGCACCAGCAGTGAGCTGCAGCTGAAGCCACCGCCGCAGGAATGCCAGGCGAGCTTCTGGTCGTAGAAGCGCTGCAACGGTGACGCAGTCGTCGTCGGCGTCGCCGACGCAGGTGTCGACTGCGCCGGTGTGACGGCGACGGTCGGTGAGGCCGTGGGCGATGCAGCCGGGCTCTGCGCGGAGCATCCGGCGAGGGCGGCGACGAGCGCGGCGGCTGCCGTCAGGCGTCGGATGGCGAGTCCTCCGAATCTGTTGCGTCGTCCGACGTCGCCCGGGCGCCGCTCGCGACCGCGGTGTCATGGGCCCGGCGTGGTGCGCACACGTCCGCGCGCGAGCAGCGACACGTCTGCCCGCTTGCGGCGAGGCGCACGACCACGGTGTCCGACGGCACGTTGTGGCCGACGACGCGGCCGTCGCCTTCGGGCGTCTCCACCGACGCGCCGACACGCGGCGCGGATGCCTTGAACTCTTGGTAGAGCGGGTGTTCGTACTTCAGGCAGCAGAGCAGCCGGCCACAGGCGCCCGAGATCTTCAGCGGGTTGACCGGCAGATCCTGGTCTTTGGCCATGCGGACGCTGACCGGCTCGAAGTCCTTGAGGAACGTCGCACAGCACAGGTCGCGCCCGCACGGTCCGATGCCGCCTTGCACCCGTGCCTCGTCGCGTGCGCCGAGCTGACGGAGCTCGACCTTGGTGTCGAGGGTCCTCGACATGTCTCTCACCAGGTCACGGAAGTCGACCCGGTGAGGGGCAGAGAAATAGACGATGAACCGCCGCGGGTCGCCGCGGTCGCGGTAGTCGACGCCGACGACCTTCATCGGCAGTTCGTGCTGCTTGATCAGCCGCTTCGCCGCGACCTTCGCCTCGGCGCGGCGCCTCCGGTTGGCTTCGTCGCGGACAAGGTCGTCCTCGCCGGCAAGGCCGGCGAGGGTCGGAAGTCCGCCGACCTCGTCGTCGACCCATTGCGGCGCCCACACGCACTCGGCGACCTCGGTGCCGTCGTCGGTGGGCACCAGCACCTTGTCTCCCACGTGCGCAGTCGCGGTGCCTGCGTCCAGGTAATAAAGCCGGCCGTAGCGCTCGAAGCTCACCGCCATGACCATGGGCACGCGAGAAGCCTACGGCGAACCGGGCCGGCTGCGCTCAGCCTGCATGCAGGGAAACCGCCATGGCCTCGACCGCGAGCAGTGGCGCGACGTTGGTGTCGATGGCCTCGCGGCAGGCGAGGATCGCGTCGATGCGACGCAGCGTCGATTCCGGCGTGGTCGCGCCGGCGATCCGCTGGATTGTGCGGGTCATGTCGACGTTGACCAGCTCCACGCCCGCCCCCAGCTGCACGACGAGGACGTCGCGGTAGAACGCCGCGAGGTCGATGAGCGCACGATCGAGAGCGTCGCGCTGGGTGCGTTTCGCGCGCGAGCTCTGCCGCCGCTCCAGGTCGGCGAGTGCCGCCGTCGCCGACCGCGGCCGCGCGGTGCCGCGGCCTCGCGCCGTCTCACCGAGCGCCTCACGCATCGCCGCGGTCTCGGTTTCGTCCAACGCGTCGCTGACCGCTCGCGCTTCCTCGCGGGCTGCCTCGACGAGGTTGGCCGCGGCGGTGAAGCAGCCGCCGACACTGGCGACTTGCGTCGGCAACTCGAGGACGTCGTGGCGCCGCCGCTTCGCCTCCTCGTCGACGGCCAGTCGACGAGCCCGCCCGACATGTCCCTGCGAGGCTCGTGCCGCCCACGCCGCGACCGGCCCGTCGACGCCCTCGCGCTCGAGGTGCGCGGCGACCGCGTCGTACGGCGGGATTCGCAGCGTCACCTGCCGGCAGCGCGACCGTATCGTCGGCAGCAGGTCCTCCGGCGTCGGTGCACAAAGCAGGAACACACCGCGCGCCGGCGGCTCCTCGAGCGCCTTCAGCAACGTGTTGCTGGTGCGCTCCTCCATGCGATCGGCGTCCTCGATGAGAGTGATCTGCCAGCGGCCTTGGGTCGGGGCCCGGAAGCTGCCGGCGACGATCTCGCGCGCGTCGGCGATCACGAGGTGCAGTCCCTGCGGCACGACGAGGTTCACGTCGGGGTGCGCGCCGCTGAGCGCGGTATGGCATTCGTGACAGACGCCGCAGCCACCATTGGGGCATTGCAGCGCCGCCGCGAAGGCACGCGCGGCGACCGAGCGGCCGCTGCCGGGAGGTCCGGTGAAGAGCCAGGCGTGGGTCATCCCGCCGCCGGTGCCGGTGGCTGCCCGCAGCACTCGTACGACGTCGTCCTGGCCGACGAGCGCGTCGAAGACGCTCACTGCGCGTCCGCGTGTGTGAGAGGAATCGTCATCGTCGTCGAAGTGACCGGCAGGTCGAGCAACCGGCTGGTCACCCTTTCGAGCACCAGCGTATGCACCTCATCCGGGTCCTGCTCGCTGACGTCGAGGACGAGATAGCGGTCTCGGCCGCGCCGGGCCAGGTCGAGGAACGACTGGCGCACGCGCTCGTGGAAGGCCATCGCTTCCGCCTCCAACCGGTCGCCTGGCCCGGTTGCTCGCGCGAGTCCTACCTCAGGAGGCACGTCGAGCAACACCGTCAGATCGGGATAGAGACCGTCGGTCGCCCAGCGCGACAACCTGCGAATTTCATGCGGATCGAGTTCGCGGCCGGCGCCTTGATAAGCCAGCGACGAGTCGACGTAGCGGTCGGTGATGACGACTGCGCCGCGTTCGAGCGCCGGCCGGAGAATCTCTTGCACGTGCTGGGCGCGGTCCGCGGCGTACAGCATCGCCTCGGTGCGGGGCGCCATGTCGGAGTTGGCCGGGTCGAGCAGGACGTCACGGATCTTGCGGCCGACTGCGGTCGCGCCCGGCTCGAAGGTCACGACCACGTCGTAGCCACGGGCGGTGAGGGCGGCCGCCAGCCGGCGCGCCTGCGTGGACTTGCCGGCGCCCTCGCCGCCTTCAAACGCGACGAACAGGCCGCCGCGGCCCCGGCCCCGCTCCGGCGCTCGCCGCCGCGCGGCTGCGAGCAGGTCGGCACGGAGCGTCACATCCGGCCGGTCGTCCATCATGCGCAGGCAGATGGCGCCGATGACCGCAGCGGCAACACCGGCCCCGAACAAGGTGAGCGTCACGCCGTCGAGCCGGACGCGCGCGTGCTGCACGACCACTGAGTGCTGCCCGATCAAGCCCGCGATGAACGGAGCGGCGGCGACCATGACGAGCAGAACGATCCGCATCAGGTTGTAGATGAAGGCAAACGTCCGCCCGCGCAGGTCGTCCGAGACCTCGGCCCCGACAAGCGTCAGAGCCACCACCCACACGATGCCCGCACAGAAGCCGAGCATGCCGGTGAGCACGACCGCGAGCGCGAGGTTCGGTACGACGGCGTCGATCGCGAGCGTGACCCCAGCGCCGATGATGGCCAGACCGACGACGCGGCGCCGGGACAGGCCGCCGACGACTTTCGGACCGAGAAACATGCCAGAAGCCAGGCCGACGAACACCGTCCCGAACAACACGCCGTAGGCGGCGTTGCCGCCACGCAGGTCGTCGGCGAAGACCCGGGACAGGCCGATGACGGCCGCCCCGGCGCCAGTCGCGCCGGACACGCCGATGACAAGTCCTTTGAGCCAGCGCTCGTGCGCGAGGAAGCGCACGCCCTCCTGGATCGACCGGAGCAGTCCCACCTGCTCGACCGGTGTGCCGGTGGCGTCCTGCTCCGGGCGCGCGCTGCTGATCTGGCGCAGGTTGATGATGGTCAACCCCGACACGAGGAAGGTCAGCGCGTCGATATAGAGCGCCAGGTCGACCGGGTTGGTCCGGAAGAACGTGACCTCGTGCGCGAGCACGTTGTTGACGAAGGACAGGGCGGAGAACAACGCGGCTGCGATGGCACCGAATCCGTAGGTGGTGACGAGGTTGAGCTGGTTGGCCGCTTCCAGCTTCTCGCGCGGGACCAGGTTGGGGATCGACGCTTCCTTCGCCGGGATCCAGAACAAACTGGCGCACTCGATCAGGAATGACGCGATGAACAACCAGGGAAGAGTGCGTACCAATGGGATCGACACGAACAGGCCGAACCGGATCGCGTCGGTGACGACCATCGTCGTACGCCGGTTGAATCGGTCGGCCCACGCGCCGGCGAACGGGCCGATCACGACAGCAGGCAGCAACCGAACGAAGAGCACGCCACCGATCGCATAGAGCTCGGCGGAGTAGGTGTGCACCAGTTGCTTTGCTAGCGCGGTGGTGGCGAGGAAGCCCAGCCAGTCGCCGAGGCTGGACAGCGACAACGAGATCCACAACCGCCGGAACGGCGCGATCGCCAGCACATCGCGGATCTCGTGTTCGCGCGGAGGCGCGGACGCGACATCGCCGAGCTCACGCACATGCGTGCCCGTTGGCCGGCGCTGAGGACTCGAACTCATCTGGTCCTCACTGTAAGCGCGCAAACGGGTCACAACTTCGCTTGCGCACAGGTGTCAGCAAGGTCGCGCGGTTCTTTACTCGGCCTTTCGGGGTGGAGTCTTCTTCGCGCCGGTCTTCTTTGCTGCTGCCTTCTTCGCTGCCGACTTCTTCGCTGTCGTCTTCTTCGCGGATCGCTTGCGCGGCGTCGACGGGCCCTTCGCGCGACGTTCGGCGAGCAGTTCCGCCGCGCGGTCGATCGTGATCTCCTCGATGCTGTCGCCCTTGCGCAGGCTGGCGTTGGTCTCGCCGTCGGTGACGTACGGCCCGAACCGGCCCTCCTTGACCTGCACGGTCGCACCGGTCGCCGGGTCCTTGCCCAGCTCGCGCAGCGGGGCCGCGGCGGCGCGACGGCCCCGTGTCTTCGGCTGGGCCAGCAGCGCGAGCGCATGTTCCAGCGTCACCGTGAATAGCTGCTCTTCCGACTCCAGCGATCGCGACTCGGCACCGCGCTTCACATACGGGCCGTAACGTCCGTTCTGCGCGGTCACTTCATCGCCGTTGGCCGGATCCTCACCGAGCGTCCGCGGCAATGACAGCAGCCGCAGCGCGTCGTCGAGCGAGACGGTCTCGATGTCCATGTTCTTGAACAACGACGCCGTCCGCGCCTCCGCGCCGTCGAGCGGCTGGGTCGTGACGTAGGGCCCATAACGGCCGGCGCGAACGAGCACCGGCTCACCCGTGCCGGGGTCCTGCCCGAGCAGCCGCTCGTCGCTCTGCTTCTCCAGCAGGTTCATCGCCTTGTCGATGGTGAGCTCGTCCGGCGGCAGATCTTCGGGCACGCTCGCACGCGCAGATTCCGCGCCGTCCATGCCCTTCTGCACGTAGGGCCCGTAACGCCCGACCCGGACGACGACCGGCTCGCCGTCCTCCGCGACGCCGATCGGGATCGAGTTGACCTCGCGGGCGTCGATGTCGCCGAGCCGGTGGTGGACAAGTTCTTTCAGGCCTTGCGAGCTGCCATCGTCGGCTCTGGCGTTGTCGGAGCTGGCGTCGTTCGCAGGGCCGAAGTAGAAGCGGGTGAGCCACTCCACACCTTCACGATCGCCGTTGGCGATGCCGTCGAGGTCGTCCTCCATCGAGGCCGTGAAGCCGTAGTCGACGAGACGGGTGAAGTGCTGTTCCAGCAAACCGGTCACCGCGAAGGCCGTGAACGACGGCACCAGTGCAGTGCCGCGTTTGAAGACGTAGCCGCGGTCGAGGATGGTCGAGATGATCGATGCGTAGGTCGACGGCCGCCCGATCCCGAGCTCTTCCAAGGTCTTGACGAGGCTGGCCTCGGTGAAGCGCGCCGGCGGGTTGGTTGCGTGCGACTGCGGCTCGATGCCCGCAGCGTCGAGCGGCTGCCCCTCGGACAGTGGCGGAAGCCGGCGCTCTGCGTCCTCGCGCTCGGACTCGTCGTCACTCTCTTCGACATAGGCGCGGAGGAACCCCGGGAAGGTGATGACCTTGCCCGAAGCCGCGAACTCAGCGTCCTCGCCGGCCGACGACGTCCCGGCGACGCGGATGCTGACCGACTGCCCGGTGGCGTCCGCCATCTGCGATGCCACGGTCCGCTGCCAGATGAGCTCGTAG
>Ga0207705_10002350_pt1 | contig 14614 bp, 7 predicted proteins | sample KBSC13metaG_FD_184314 | JGI IMG/M metagenome (GOLD analysis project Ga0207705, IMG submission 184314) | Corn rhizosphere microbial communities from Kellogg Biological Station, Michigan, USA - KBS C1-3 metaG (SPAdes) (version 2) | ecosystem: Host-associated > Plants > Roots > Rhizosphere > Soil ...
CGCTGTGAATTCACCTGCGGGTATTCCTGCCCGGGTTGATTGAGCGTTGATGGTTTGAAGTCGTCCACAACGGTTTGTGCCATACAAATTTGGCCTGCCATTACAGCAAACGAAAAAATAAGCGCTTTTTTTAATTTCATTGTGTGATTTTTTTAATGATGATTCTTATTATTTGAGACTTACGATTGTAAATTTTTTATTTAAATAGCAGCGGTGCAAAATGATACAAATCATTCCTCCACACCGGCCATGTATGCCCGCCGGGATATTCGTAATACGTGTATTTTATTTTCAGCTCATCCAGTTTGCTTAACATGATTTTGCCGTTTTTATAAGCGATATCTTCCGGGCCGCCTTCAGAAATCCACAATTGTTTCAGGTTGCTGTTTATTTTATCAGCATTTTCTTTCAAAAAAGTATACTGCGCTTCTGCGGTTTTATCCATCATCGGCACAATCCATCCTGAACTAAATACGCCGAGATAAGAAAACACATCGGTATTATAAATACCTGTGTAAAGTGTATGAAGGCCGCCCATTGACAGGCCGGCGAGTGCACGACTGGCTGCGTCTGTCTTCGCACGATAATTTTTTTCGACAAAAGGAATAATGGCTTGCTTCATTTCTTTTTCAAATAGCTTCATTCCGTTTTCAATACCGCCGGAATTGAAGCCGCCGCCGCCAATGTTTGCATCAGGCATCACAATCAGCATAGGTTTCGCTTTTTTCTCTGCGATAAGATTATCCAAAATCAAATTGGCTTTGCCTTGCCTTGCCCAGCCGGTTTCATCCTCACCACCACCATGCAAAATGTATAGAACCGGGTATTTCGTATCAGAAGATGAATCGTAATTCGGCGGTGTGTAGATATACATTTGCCTCCATGAATTGGTAACCGTAGAGAAATAATTTTTGATACGAATATCTCCATGAGGCACGTTTCCGAGTGCATAATAACGGCCACCCATAAACGGAATTTCTATGCCGCTCGCCATCCTTCCCATACCATAAAATGTTTCGCTGGCAGGATCTGCAACGGCCACGCCATCGATAATCAAAGAATAATAATGAAAGCCTTCGCTGATAGAATCGGTGGTAACATTCCAGAAGCCGTCGGCGTCTTTTACCATATCATATTTCTTACCGAGGTCAATCTGCACCTTTTGCGCATCAGGCGCTTTTGTTTTAAATATTACCCGATGGTCGGCCAGTATTTGCGGGTAATCAGCGCCACTAATATTGGTGGATGCCGGTGCACCAACAACAGGATATTTTGAAAAAGCAGAAGTATCAACCGGTTTAAAAATTAATTGGGAAAACATATACAGCCCGTTTTTCCAAACTTTAAATTCGTGCACACCAGGCTCGATGTAATAAATATGAGGGACATTGTTTTTAACTAAGTAATCATGTGTTCTTTTACTAAAAGTTATTAAGCCATCGCTGGCGCCGCATGAAATCCAAAGGAGTTTTAATTCTTGTCTAGCCTTCGCAGGGTCAGGCACCAGTTGTTCCGGCGTTTTAGTATTGGGAGCTGCTGAGAATGCGCCAGTCCAGGCAAACTTGTCAAGGTTTCCTAATCCAAAATTTAATGACTGACCGCCGCCCATTGATAAACCAGCGATAGCGCGATGGTCGCGGTCGGTATAAACAGGATAATGCTTTTGCACATACGGAATAAGGTCATTCAACAAATCTTTTTCAAAAGTGGCGAACGCCTGCACTTTATCAGGCGCAAAAATATTTCCGGTGGCACTGTCATTTTTCATCGCTCTTCCGTTAGGCATTATTACAATCATCGGTTCCACTTTCCCTTCTGCATAAAGATTATCAAGAATCACTTCCGGATGTCCGCCATTCAGCCATTCTTTATCATCGCCGCCGATGCCGTGAAGTAAATACAATACGGGATATTTTTTCCCGCCTTGGCGGACAGGCTTTTTAGAATAACCGGGCGGTAAATAAATTAATGATTGACGCGTGGTGCCAACGGTTTTGGATTTGTAGCTAAACGAATCAATTTTTCCGTGCGGAATATTGTTCTGAACCGTAGCAAAATCAGCCGGCATCTGCGTAACAATTCCCTGTCCGTGCGAAATCGTTACTACAAGTCCAAATACGAGAAAAAGAAAAGCGTATTTCATGTTTCGTTTTTATATAATTAAAAATCAAAAAAGACTTTATTTGTTCGTTTACTGGACGTTCCTTTCCATCATTTCAAAACCAGCGTATATGTTTTTCCTTTTTCAGTTGGTATATCGTAAGCAAAAGTTGGTTTCAAATCGGGCAATGTGATTTTTGCTTTTTCTGAAATGATTGGCGTTTTAATTTTTTCGGTTTGATAAAAAGCATTCGTGTTATCACCACTTGCTTTTTTCAAACCAGTTCCATTGTTCACTTTCATTTCATTCGGAACACGCAAACGAAGATTGCCACCAAGATTAGATTTGATAACTGCTTTTACAATTTGACCATCTTTCCATTCGATATTTACAACATCAAAACCACCTCTTGCCCTTAAGCCGCTAATGCTTCCTTTTGATTTCCAAACATCAGGCAAGGCGGGCAATAAATTCAAATCACCATCTTCGCTTTGCATCAGCATTTCCGTAACTCCTGAAGTGCAACCAAAGTTGCCATCAATCTGGAATGGCGGATGTGCATCAAAAAGATTATTGTAAGAACCGCCGCCTTCCGTGTTGGTACCAACAGGCCTGAGCTGGTTTTGAATCAATTTATAAGCATGATTGCCATCGAGCATTTTTGCCCACCAGTTTATCTTCCATGCCATGCTCCACCCGGTAGAAACATCGCCGCGTTGAATCAACGTATTCTTTGCAGCGCTGTATAATTTTGGAGTACGGTAGGGCGAGATTTGATTGGAAGGAAAAAGTCCATACAAATGCGAAATATGCCGGTGATGATCGTCAGGATTATCTACGTCGTCTAACCATTCCTGTAACTGACTGTATTGCCCGATATGCATTGGTGCCAGCCGACTTCTTTTTTGTTTCAATGTATCGGCAAAAGTTTTGTCTTTATTTAAAATCTTTGCAGCATCAATCGCAGTGGTAAATACATCAAAAACAATTTGATTGGTCATCGTTACGCCCGCATCCAAAGAAGAATGCTGATGTGTTGCCGGTGCGTTTTCCGGTGATTCATCCGGGCAAATTACCAGCCAGTGATATTTCGGATGTTCGATAAGATAGTCATCATAAAACTTTGCCGCGCCTTTCAATATCGGATAAACAGAAGCAAGAAATTTTTTATCACCGTTGTATAAATAATGTTCCCAAAGATACTGGCTCAACCAGCCGCCGCCATTGGGCCATAGTCCCCAAAAAGCGCCGTCAACACCGCCGGTAATTCTCCAAATATCTGTGTTGTGATGCGCCATCCAGCCACCGGCGCCATACATATCTTTTGCAGTTTTCACACCGGCAACGGATAATTCTTTTATCATCTTTATCAACGGCTCCGTCATTTCGGAAAGATTCGTTTTTTCCGCAGGCCAGTAATTCATTTCAGTATTAATGTTGATCGTGTATTTGCTGTCCCACGGCGGATACATTTTATTATTCCAGATGCCCTGAAGCGTAGCGGGCTGGCCGCCCGGTTGCGAAGATGAAATCAATAAATACCTTCCAAACTGGTAATAAAGTGTTACAAACTGCGGGTCGTCGGCTGCATCAAAATTTTTTAATCTTTCGTCGGTTGGAAGTTTGGATGCTTCTGTTGTTCCAAGGTCGAGCTTCACCCGGTCAAAATACTTTTGATAAGCGGAAATATGTGCTTTTAAAATATCCGCAAATTTTTTTGGATATGCCTTGTTGAGATAAGAAGCTGCTCTTTCATTTTCATTTCCGTTTAAATCCTGGTAATTATTAAAATTGGTAGCGATTGAAATATAAATAGTAACCGCATTTGCATTTTTAATAATCAGTGCCGTGTCATTAGACGAAAGCGTTCCTCCGTCTAATTTAAACCGAGCAATCCCTTTGAACTTTACTTTCCCTTTTACGCCTTCATGGTCAATCGTTGTGCCTGAAATTGATAATTCGTTTGACGACGCTTTTGTTATTGCCCGCGGTTGTGGCGTAGAATAAAACGCGTTGAAAGAAAGGCTGCCGGGTTTACTTGCCGTCAATCTTACGACGATAACCCTGTCGGGAAACGATGCGAGCACTTCTCTTGTGTAAATAACGCTACCGACTTTATAAGAAGTTTTTGCAACTGCTTTTTCTATATCCAATTCACGATAATAATCAGTGTAATTATTTTGTCCATCAAATGCTAAATGAAGTTCGCCCACGGGCTCATACATTTGCCCCTGCGATTTTTTGCTGATGATAACCCTGTTGGCGATTTGCTCGGCTTCTTTTTGTTTTCCTTCAAAAATCAGTTTGCGCATTTCTGCCAAAGAATCTAACGCAAGCGGATTATCATTCCTATTTGGACTTCCACTCCACACGGTGTATTCATTTAGCTGAATGGTTTCTGTGTCTACATTTCCATACACCATTGCTCCCAAAAAACCATTTCCAATGGGCAAAGCATTTTCCCAAATCTCGCCAGAGGGTTGGTTGTACCAAAGTTTTAATGAATTGTTTTGCGAAAAGCAATTACCGTAGACAAACGAAAAAATAATAAATAAAAGCTGCTTCATTGTTTTGTTTTTACGACTTAATATTTTTACCTAATGCAAACAGGAACTTTGATTTTCCAACATGTTTATTTTTAGGAGATGTCTAAATTATTTTTTACTTATACTCACTTTTATCTGCGTAAAAGAATGTGGCGGAAATGTAAATGACAATCTGTTCCCATTCAGTTTTACCTCTTTTGTTACAGGTAAATATTGAGATTGTTTATCTATAGAAAACGGTGCTTTCAAATCATCGCTATTAATAACACTTGCTTCTGCTTTACCGGAGAAATCTCCGGAGTTATTAATGATATCAGTAGTGATAGATTTATCCTGGCTTTTGTTGATTACATTAATGAAGACTGCGTTGTTATCTTTTGAATAAACTGTTGTTGCATCTAAAATATCAATGCCTTTATACAATGCCGTGCTAAATGTATCGCTGGCAACATAAGTATCAACAGAAGTACCAAGACAATTATTTGAAAACAGTTTGAACGTATAAAACACCGGAGATTTAAACGTTCCTTTTTTCGGGTCATTTGATAAAAGCGAAGTTGCCATTGTAAAGTTTGCCATCTTCACTACATCAGCATGACGAACAAAAGAATTTAAACATTCTGCAATCGGCAATACATTCATAAAATTTCTTCCAAAAGCGCCCCACTCATCAACTGAAATAGCAATAGGATTTTTAAAGTTCATCTTCGTTCTTGCTGTTTGAATTTGCTCTGCAACCAATCTAATTTTTTCATCAAAATCCATTGCACCATTACCGATGTAGTTGTAATAATTATCAGGCGAACCGCCTTCCCAATAACGATGAATAGAAAGATAATCTATCTTATCACCAATGCCTTCAAGCACGATGCGATTCCAGTCGAACCATTTATTTGTTGGCTCATAATAAGAAGAACCGGAACCAACTAATTTGATTGTATTATCAACTGCTTTCATTGCTTTCGCAGCTTCTCTTGCCGTCTCCACATAATCTTCTGCATTCTTATGACCAAGCTCCCAGGGCAAGCCATCCACTTCATTTCCCAAATCCCAAATTTTTACATTGTATGGTTGCGGATGACCATTCTTTGCACGCAAATCTGAATAATAAGTGCCGCCTTTATAATTGCAATATTCAACCAAATAAGCAGCATCTAAAATAGAACCAAGTCCAAGATTAACGCCAACAATATTTTCACTGCCGATAGCTTTATTAAGCTTCATCCATTCGTCTGTTCCAACATGATTATTATCTTTTCCGCCCCATGCAAGATTAATACGAACAGGTCGCTGGTCTTTCGGTCCAATACCATCTTTCCAATCATAACCCATTAAAAAATTTCCGCCGGGCCACCGCATATTGGTAACCTTTAATTCTTTTAATGCGTCAATATAATCTTTGCGAAAACCATCTTCATTGGCGAGTGGTGAGGAAGGGTCGTACAAATTTCCATACATCGTATTGAAGTCAACCGTATCAGGTAAACCCATTCTTGCGCCATTAAAATGAATCGGCTCCATAAACACACCATAAATGTTTGGGTCAATATCACTAATCGTTCTGTCAACATCTATTTTAATCGTTGCGTTTTGAGCAAATAAATTAATCGTAAAAAATACAATTGATAATGTGATAGCAATTTTTTTCATACAACTTTTATTATGTGTTTTTTAATTTTTTAATGGCAGTGCTTAGACTGGCTCAGTCTTAGAGACTGAGCCAGTCTTTCAAACTTTATTTATTGCCAGCTAAACTTTCCACTGCATTCGCTAAAAAAATATAATTAGCGCAACCTCCAACTGTTACTTCATTTTCGCCCCAGAAGAAAGGCCAGTCCTCTTTGTTTTCAGGAAAATCTGGTTTGATTAATAAGATGCCCGGCACAATACCACCCGCAATAAAACTGAAGTTTGCACGGTTATTTCCATAAGTAATTTTTTTTGATTTTGTGCCGACAGAAGACACAAACGAAATGTTGGAATAAGGGTGACAGCCAAAAATATAATTCAATCCTTTGTACACATATTCTGCATTCATCACATCAGGGTAAAACTTATTAGTATAATAATTTGTTGCAGCAAAATTTACAACGTTTCCACTGCCGCCCCAACCGCCTGTGGCTATCGGAACACCATAAGGATTTTGTTTTTCGTAATCATCACACAATGCTTTATACTTTACAACATAATCACGCAATTTCTTTTTATAATCATCATCCATGTAAGGCAGGGCTTGTAACGCAGGCGCCATTCCAAACTGAACAAACCTGTCGAGCGCCTGCCAAACTGCATCTTTAAAAACAGTTGCATATTGTTCATCTTTTGTTGTGATGTATAACTGCAATGCTGCGGACATTTTCAAACTGTTTCCAAAGCGTTTTGAAAATCCTGATGTATCTAATTTAGCGATGCTGTCATCTTCATTCCATAACTGTTTTGCATAGAACAAACTTTGTTCAGCGAGTGTGTCATCAAATCCTTTTAGTGCACGACTTGCGGCGGCTAAAGCTGCTGCGGTATAATAATCGAGGAATATAGTGCGCTCAGTAAATGCCCATCTGTCATCCATCGTTCCGCTGCGATTACCATTTACTTGATATGGTTTTAATGTTGAATCATACAACAAATTATCAGTCTCATTAATTGCATCGCCAAGATGATGATACTGATGCAAATTCGGCACAACAATTCCACGCACAGGATGACCAATATTTTTTACCTGCGCCACCATGGTTAATATACCGTGTTTTATCTGCTCTAAAATATCAGGCTTCCCATCGGGACGATGTATGTCAACATACTTTGTTGCATAATCAACATATGTTTCATCACGCGTTGGTTTAAATTTTTCCCAGGTATCAACCAAACTCAATACCGCATCGCAATGCGAGCCGGTTTGAATATCGAAATCACCTGCATCAAACCAACCGCCAACAGCCAAACCGGGAATGTGTTCGTAAGGTTTATATTTTGTTTGGGTTGATGCGCCCATGCTGTAACCATCAAAATGCTGCCAGTTCGTGGGCGCCTGCAGTGCATCATCTAAAAACGGCGCACCATGCCATACACGATACGCTTCATTCACTTCCATGTGGTCCATCTGCACAGGAAACCAAACGTCTAAAGTGGGATGCCAGATGTTTGCGTACACATCATTACTGATTGAAAAAGTATTTGTTTTTTCATCGCCATATTGAATAAAATAAATGCCCGGTTCTTTCACCGAACTGAAATCAAACTTTGCATAATTATAGCGCAGGTATCTTCCCCAAACTTTTACATCGCCTTTTAATTTTTCAACTGTTTTTCCATCTGCAGTAACCTGGAATAAAGTCGCTGTTTTTAAAGGCGTATCATTTTTATCCAATTCAATCACCGCAGTTTTTTCCTGCTGCGGATTATAACCTACTTGCGAAAATTGAATCACCGGTTTTCTTATCCAGTTCGGAATTGCATTTGGTTCAATGTACCACGTTAAAACTTTTCCTGTTTTATTTGCCGGCAATAAACTGCGCACAATAAACCAACCGTTTTGCGCAAGGTTGCGGCCATCAAACAACATTAAATTTTCATCCGCAGTTTCTGAAACAATCTTCACTTTGCGTTCATCATCTTCCGGTGCAAGCACAAACATTTTTCCTGTTGCGATTGGTGATGGAACAATGAATTCGCCACGACCTCTGTCATCAAAAGTTGTATGACCTGCAAACTGCGGAATCTTTTTACTAATGGATTCAATGGTAGTTGAATCAGATGGATACAATGGAAAATTACCGGGCTTTCCATCAGCTAAAAAAGTTTTTTCAAAATATGCCGAAGGAAGAAATTCAAAATTGAAACCTGCGCTGCCAATTAATTTTTCAGGAACAGGTTTATCCAAAAAAACATTTATTTCTACACCCTTATCTTTTGCAGTAACAACAACTCTTGAATTAAAATCAAACTGCTCATAACGCAGCACTACTTCAATGCTGTTGTTTTGTTTATCCACTTTGCGACTAATCATTTTTGGAATTAAATCCCATTGTTCCGGTGTGTTTTGCAATCGCACAGCGCCGCCGGTTGCTGTTCTTACACCATGATGAATGAGTTCAATGCCTGAAGTTTTTTCGTCGAAGAACATGCCGCTGTATTCATAATTAAACACCAGCACATTTACGCCGCGTTTTTCAAAATAACCTGAATCATTTATTTGTAGCTTTTGTGAAAAAGATGAATTGGCCTTAAGCACAAAAAAAATAAACAAGCCAAAAACTATAAAAAGCTTTTTTTTAAATTGGATTGATGACATAACGGATAATTTTTTGACTCAATAAATTTTTACTTTCTCTAATAGATATTTTAAGTATAACTATTGTTACTATATCAATTGAGATATCACTCATTCCCAATAAATGCAGGACGCTCGAAATGATCACGTTACCATTGGCAAAATTTTCGGTTAGAAAAATTTAGCCAACTTACAAACAACCGAACTTAATAATAATAGGAAATTCAAAGCAATCTACATTTTTTAAGTGTCAACATGACAATTATTGTACTAAAGTAAGAAGTTTCAGGCATAATGTAATCGATTACAATATTTTTTTGATAGGCTCCCGCAATTAGAATATTCGTATTATTTGTGGGCTAATAGGTGATGGATTAGGTGCTGAGTGCCTGGACCGAATTTGTAAATATTTGATTTTGGATAAATTATTCGTGCAAAACAAATATTTACTGCACTAGGAGGAATAACTAATGTGCTATAAATTTAATTATTTAAAAGAACAGTACTACCATCTACATCAGTTAAGAAAACCTGATGATCGTTTATAGGAGTTGCAGCATTTAGCATTACATCTCCAAGTTTATGTTCCCAAAGTATTTTTCCATCGTTTACAGATACAGCAATGGCAAGGCCATTACGAAATGTGTAATAAACTCTTCCACTTTTTTCTACAACTGGTGATTCATTATCATCAAAGCCATAGCTGGCCTTAGCCTTCCATATTATTTCAGGCTTATTACTTACAGAACTATAAGCAATAAGGGTGCTGTCAAAAGTGCACTTAACAAATATTTTAGTTCCATCTTCCGAAATTCCTAACGCTTCATTCAATTTAGGAGTTCCCGTTTTCCATATTGTATCACCTGTTTGTGCATTAAATGCTGTAAGCACCATGTCGGGGCCAGCTATAAAAACTCTGCCATTTGCCGCTACAGGCCAGCAGGCCGCAGGTGCATAAAATGTAGAAATAACAGGCTTTGCAGAGAGAGTCCATTTCCATACAAGCTTTCCCGTTTTTTTATCCAAAGCGTAAAAATAATTATCCCATGCACCAAAATATATTTTATCCTGGTAAATAACCGGCTTGTCTTCAATCCAGCCATGAATATCATATGCCCATACCAGATGACCAGTCTTCAAATTTAATGCACGGAATTTTCCATCGCTTGCCCCGATATATACCGTATTGTTTTCTACAACAGGGCTTCCCAGCACCCATTTATCTGCCTTAAACTTCCATATAAGTTTTCCATTATTAATATTCAAACAATACATATAATTGTCCGCTGAACCAAAAACAATTTTATTATCCTTTATTGTCGGTGTAGAAAAAATACTTTTACCTGTTTTAAATTGCCATAATATTTTTCCATCTTTTAAAGAAAGACAATTCATTATTCCATCCCTATCGCCAACCATAATCTTATCGTTTGAAGATGCTGCCGCTGAAGAAATACCACCGGGTAAATTAATTTTCCAGACAACTTTTGCCTGTGGATAATTTTCATTTACTGAAAGGTCAGGAAAATTAGTTTCTGAAGCAGGATATGTAATTGGTTTTATTGATAATGCATCCCACCTTGTTGATTTGTCTATTTCAGGATTCCTTTCAGTGAAATAAATACTGTCGGCAGTTACATTTACCAGCGTATATCCAACAGGTTTATCGCCTCCTGGGCTGTGGCTTGCTGGGTTTGTTCTTGCCATTACACCGGGGATGCCGTCAAAATCCATTTTCCTATTGCGATGCCCATGGCCAACCAATACAACAGGAACTGAATATTGCCTGAATAAATTGGTAAGTTTATACCAGTTGCTCATGCTGCTATTAAGAGGGTAATGAGTGTAGGGAATAATAACTTGTCCCTTTGCTTTTGCCACCGATAATTCTTTTGATACCCATTTTAAATCTGCCGGAGTTATATAGCCATCGCCTCTTCGCAGAATTGGCCCTGTTTGAAAACCGATAAAATTAATGTTGTTATAACTAAAGGAAATATTTCTGTGTCCAAAAATACTTTGGAAAAGTGTTGCTCCCGATTCCGACCATTTGGTATCATGATTTCCCGGAACAATGTAATAGGGCTTTTTTAATTGATCAAGAATTGATTTTGCAATTTTTAAATCCGCACCATAACCAAAGTCGCTAATATCTCCGCTTATAATGGTAAACTTAATATCCGTCATGTTATTTATATCGTTCACTGATTTTTTCAAATCTTCAATGTGCGAGCTACCACGAACAATATGTATATCCGATAACCAGGCAAAATTAAAAGGTTTTACCTGTGCATTTAATTTTGAAACAATTAAAAAACAGGCAGCAATAAATAGCTTTTTAAACCAATTTATTTTCATGTCAATAATTTAGGTTACTCTCAAAATCAGTATAATACCTGTTGTTATTTATTTATGGTAAGTGAATCCATAACGCTTCCTTTTAAATCAACAACATCAAGCTTTAATTGATTCTTATTAACTTTCACCTTTAGTATGCTATTGTTTGAATTTACAATAACCGGGAAATTTCTTTCATTTGTTTTATCGCTGCGGACATAGCGATGTAAATGAGCGCACAACATAATATCGATACCAGCTTTATTAAGCAATGGAGCAAACTTTTCTTTTATTTGCTCTTCGCCATGCCAGCCTTCAAATGGAGGAATATGTGCAACTGCTATTTTGAAAGGTGCATCACGGAAAATCTTGGAATTAAGAGCTTCCTTCAGCCACTGGGCTTCTTCTTCGCGGTAAGTATCAAAGTCTGTAATGCCACCGTATTCAATATCTGAATCGGGTTTATCTTCACCTGAATCTAAAATAATAAAACAAACGGGGCCTTGTCTGAATATGTAATAGAGTTTGCCGTTAACTCCCGGAAAATATTTATAAAAATCGCTGGCAAAAGGGCCGCGTGTTTCGTGATTACCTCTTGAATAATACATAGGAATTTCACCGGCAAATAAGCTATCAGCAGTATCCATAAAACTTCCAAACATTTGTTCTTCGCTCCTGGAAGAATTAACCATATCCCCATCAAAAAGAACGAAATCAGTTGCTCCCCAGTCAGTTCCTTTCAAAAGGGTTTTCATCACTTCATTTCTTTCATGTATATCATTCAACATCAAAAAAGAAATGGCGGGCTTTTCATAATCATTTGTGGTAAATGCAGGAGCCTTTCTTTGGAAAACCCTCGTAGCAATCACTTCTCCATAGCGTACTTCAATTCCTTCGTGACTAAGTACTTCTTTTGAAAAAATACGGTATCGATATTTCTTACCCGGCTGCAGATTTTCGATATGAACCACATGTATCCGGGCAACATTCTTTAAACCATTTGAACTTGAAAAATATCTTGGCCTTTCTAACTTATAAAAATTGCTGCTGTCATCAGGTGCAAGTTCAACCCATGCAATGGCGTCTTTATTGGTTACCCATACCAATGATACGCTTGTTTCGTCAAGGTGTTGTAAATACGGCCCATGTAATACTTTAAATTTGTCATCCGTACTTCTTTCCTGCTTGCCTTTTGGCAAATCCGGTTTTTTAAGTGGCTGCGCCAGAAGATATCCTGCGCAAAAAATAACAACAACCGTAAACAAAATTCCTTTCATGTCTATAACTAATTTACTTCAATCTATTTTGAATATTAATAACAATCTGTAAACTCAGCATATATTATTGCCACTTTCTGATACTTACTTCCAAATTATTTGGATAAAAATAAACACGTTCTCAATTACAAAAACTCAAAATAAAGGAGCCTGTATCAGTTTCGGATTCCGTTTCATTTCATCAAATGGTATTGGAACAAAATACATTTTATCATCCCAATGTCTTGGTTGAATATCTATTACCTTATACTGGTAGTCGTGATAAGTGCTTCTATCTGCCCTGTTTGTTCCCTTAACGCTAATTTCAATACCCTTGGCATCTTCATTCATTACCTGCGGGGCAATCATCCAGCGCCTGATATCAAAAAAGCGTTGTTCTTCAAAAGCCATTTCTATTCTTCGCTCATTCCGATATTCATCCATGAAAGCTGCGCCTGTAAGAGAGGAAGTAAATTCCGGCATACCTGCCCTGCGCCTTATTTGGTTAAGAGCATTACGGGCATCGTCTTCCAATCCCAATTCAATAGACGCTTCAGCATAGTTTAATAAAATTTCCGCATACCTGAAAAAAGGCCATGGAATTTCCTGCGAAGAAGAAAGTAAATTATTAGCCGGATCTACAAATTTTCTAAGATAATAATTACTATAACTTCCATTCCAGCTTTCAATGGGACCATTACGGGTGTCGATGCCTGCTAACACGCTTCCGTCGGGCAAGGTTAATGTTTTAAAGGCCTGGATAATACCTACAGGATCAAAGGGCTTGCCATCATCCCAGCGTTCACGCCAATGAGCACCATCGTAAAATATGCTTGCATAAAATCTTGGATCCCTATTTTCATAAGGATGTGCCGCTTCTTCCGGAATGCTCCAGCTAAACTTGGAACCATCTTTCATTTCATAAGCATCTACCATTTGTTGTATGGGTGAATTTTCACCATATCCATCGTACCCATTCGGGCTAAACCATAAGGCTACATTGGGCGCCGAATTGTTTACGCTTGTAAAACGGTTCATGATAATTTCATCATTCGTTTTACTTAGAAACAAATCGGAATAATTTTTTGCAGTAGAATCGCCAGGTGCAGGATCTGCACCATACAATTTGTAAATGCCCATGTCCATTACAGCCTTAGCGGCATCTCTCGCCGCCTGCCAGCGGGCTGTTCTACCAGCACCTCCATCTGTGTATCCAAATTCAGGCTTACCGGATGGATTAATATTATATAAATCGCTGGCCGCATAAAGCAGAACGCGTGATTTTAAAGCAAGAGCAGCTCCCTTAGTAGCCCGGCCAACATCTGCACCTGTAAAAGACAGGGGAAGTAATGCGGCGGCTGAGTCTGCATCTTTTACAATAAAATCAACAGTTTCTGCAAAAGTATTGCGGGCTATAGAAGTGCTGTCGTCTAACCCATACACTTGTGTAATAATAGGTACACCGCCATTTACACGCATCAAATTGTGGTAGAAATAGGAGCGAAGGAAATAAATTTCTCCCCTCAGCCTGTCAAGCTGCGCCTTGTCAGTTACCGTTGAGCTTTTTGTGTTTTCCAGGAACATATTGCATCTCCTTATGTAGGAGTAAAGCGTTCCCCATACCAAATAACTAAACCTGGAGCCACCTATAATATCCAGGTTGGATGGAGTAATAGTTGATTGAACGATAGGCTTCGCTCCATTCGTCCAGATAGCTTCATCGGTCAATACACTCATACCGCTGGTAGAATTAAATTCACCATAGCCAATGCCTCGGTATACATCATTAACGTATGCCTGCATCAATGATACATCCTGCCACACTGCGGCGCTTGTAATCTGGTCAAGCGGCACTATGTCCAGCTTTTTTGTGCATCCTGATACTGTAATAAATATTATCGCTGTTATATAAAAGATGGATTGATATCTTTTCATAATGAAATCTTTAGAAGGTTATTTAAAATATTAAATTCAAGCCCAGGTTAAAAATTCTTGCCTGCGGATAATAATCTCCCGCCGCATTACTTACTTCAGGATCAAGGAGCTTAAATTTATCCCATGTGAGCAAATTATAGCCGTTTGCATAAATTCTTAAATTTTGAAT
>Ga0207705_10002351_pt1 | contig 14614 bp, 15 predicted proteins | sample KBSC13metaG_FD_184314 | JGI IMG/M metagenome (GOLD analysis project Ga0207705, IMG submission 184314) | Corn rhizosphere microbial communities from Kellogg Biological Station, Michigan, USA - KBS C1-3 metaG (SPAdes) (version 2) | ecosystem: Host-associated > Plants > Roots > Rhizosphere > Soil ...
ACGCCACCCGGCGGCGAGGCTACCGGTGGCCGCCCGCTCGGCGCCAGCACGCCAAAATGGCCGAGCAGGTTGCGAACCCCGCGCCGGCAGATGTCGAGCGCCTCGATCGTCACCGTTCCGGCGCCGGCCATCTCCGTGCCGACGGTGGTGAGCCCGGCACGCACGGCCGTTGCGGTCGAGGTGCGCGGATCGCCCAGATTGTCGATCACCACGGTGAGCGGCGCTCCGAACGCCAGCACAGCCGCGACATTGCGCCGGTGATGGGCCGCAACGGGCGCCGGCTCGATGATGGCGCTAGGCAGGATGTTGAGTGAGGAGCCGCCCGAATGGAGGTCGACGAATGCATCGCCAAGCGGCATCAGCACGTCGCTGATATAGGCCGAAATCTGCTCGGTGAGGCTGCCGACCGGGTTGCCCGGAAAGGTGCGGTTGAGATTGAGCCCATCGACCGGCGAGGTGCGGTGCCCGGCCAGCACCGCCGGCGCATTGGCCGCCGGCAGCATGATGAGACGCCCGCTGACCTGCCCCGGATCGAGCTCGCGGATCAACTCGCCGAGGGTGATCGGCCCCTCGTATTCGTCCCCGTGATTGCCCCCGACGAGGATCACCGTAGGGCCATGCCCGTTGGCAATGACGGCCAGCGGCAGCCGCGTCGCCCCCCAGGCGTCTTCATGCGGCGAGTGGGGGATGTCGACAAATCCAACCTGCTTGCCGGGGCGGTCGAAATCGATGGAACTGCGCGCCGTCGAGATGCGGGGCATGGGAGCCTTCAGCAAAGCCCCTTGCGAGGCGAAACAACCGGCTCCCGAGACTGACTCGGGAGCCGTCGTGGATTACTTGGCGAGGCTGGCCTTGAGCTTGTCGACCTCGTCGGCGCTCATCTGGCCGACCGTAACGACCTGGCCGTCCTTGATCCGCCATAGCCGGAACGGCCCGGTGATATCGCCGTACTGGTCGAAGCTGATCGGCCCGATGACGCCCTGATACTGGATGGCCTTGCCTTCCTTGAGCAGCTTCAGCGCCTTGGCGAATTCGTCCTTGCCGGCATAGATCGGCTCGCCGCCCGCCGCGACGACCTCCGGAATCGCCGCCTTGATCGAAGCCGCATCCGCCTTGCCCGCCTTGGCGATGGCCAGCGCCACGATGGCGCCCGCGTCATAGGAGCGGTCGGCCGCCGGCGCGTCCGGCTTGATGCCGCCCGAGAACGCCTCGAAATTGCTGTAGAAATATTTGGTGGAGGCGGTTTCCGCCGTGCCCGACGAGGTGCCGTAGGCGTCGTTGAGGTATTGCGCCCCGACGGCGGAGATGAAGTCCGACGAGTTCATGCCGTCGTTGAGCAGGAATTTCGGCGCCCCGCCGCCCGAGATCCAGGCCCGCGCAATGGTGGCCCCGTCCACCGGATAGCTGACGAGATAGAGCGCATCGGGTGAGCCCGCCATCGCCGCGCTGGCTTCGGCGGTGTAGCTCGACTGCTTTTCGTTATAGGGCGTCGTCGAGGTGATGGTGCCGCCGAGCTTGGTGTAGGCGGCAGAAAACTCCTTCACCATGTTGACGCCGAAATCGTTGTTGACGTCGATGATGGCGATCTTCTTGAGGCCCTGGTCGATGGCATATTTCGCCGCCGCCGTGCCCTGCAGCGCATCCGAGGTGATGGTGCGGAAGAAGATGCCGTTGGTCTTGCCGTCGCGGGCCAGCGCCGTCAGCGTCGGCGACGACGAGGCCGGCGACACCTGCACCACCCCGGCCGGAGCTGTGACGGAGGTAAGGATCGGAATCGTCGTCGAGGAAATGATGCCGCCGATGATCGCCGGCACCTTCTTGATGTTGACCAGTTGCGTCGCCTGGTCGACGGCGACCGTGCCCTGGCTCTGGCTGTCGCGGGTATCGGTGACCAGCTTGCAGCCCGTGCCGAGCCCGCCGGCATCATTGAAATCGCGGAACGCCATTTCCACCGCCTTGGCGCCCGCCTGCCCGTAGGCTCCGGCGGGACCGGTCAGTTCCATCACGAGGCCGATGGTGACATCGCAATCGGCGGCGATGGCAGGCAGCGTGGTAAGGCTCGCCGCGGCCACGAGCCCGGCCGCCAGAAGCATCTTCTTCATAGACTTTTCCCCTCAGTGACCACCGCGTGCGCGGCATTTGCCTTCTTTTGCATGCTGGCCGCCGGCGCTAGGGCGTCGGTTCAGCCGGTTGCCTCGTTGAGATTGTACTTCATGATCGCCCCGTGTCGACTGTTGCGATCGCGCTCGAGTCCGTAGACTTCGCCGGGCAATGGCTTGGCGGTGGCAAGCGCCGTTTCGATCTGCCCTAGCTCGGCGGCCGTCAGCGCAATGCTCGAGATGGCGAGGTTGGCCGCGAGGTGGGCGCGATTGCGCGCCCCCACGATCACGGCCGCCACGCCCGGCCGCGCCAGCACCGCAGCGCTGGCGACCGCCGCAATATCGGTCTGGTGGCTGTCGGCAATGCCGCGCAGCGTTTCGAGCAGGTGCTGGAACAGCGCCCAGCCCCCCATTTCGTCGATGATCAGCTTGTACTTGATGAGCGAGCGGTTTTCGAACGGCTCGGCCGGTTCGGGCTTGCGGAGCCAGGCATCCGCCAGGAACCCCCCGGCCACCGTGCCATAGCACAGCAGCGCCACCCCATGCTGCTGCGCCGCCGGCACCAGCCGCCGCGCCGGCCGCCGGTCGAGCAGCGAATATTGCACCTGCATCGAGGTCAGCGGCACCCCGACCTGCAACACGGCGAGCATCCGGTCGGTATCGAAATTGGTGGCGCTCACCTTGTGGATCTTGCCGGCGCGGCGCAGTTCCTCGAGCCAGCCGGCTGTCTCCAGCCAGCGCGGCACGCCAAAATCCCACCAGTGGAACTGCACCAGGTCGAGCCGTTCGACCTTGAGCCGGCGCAGCGATTCATCGATCCCGCGCTCGACATCCGGCCGCGTGATGCGGGGCAGCACCCCAAGATCGGGCACGAACTTGGTGTGCACCTTGATCTGGGCCAGCGCCGACGCGCCCCGTATCTCCCCATAGTGCTGGCGGAAGCGGCCGATCAGCTCCTCGACGCCGGTATAGATATCGGCGCAGTCGAAGGTGGTGATGCCGGCATCGGCGAACGCCACCATGTCGGCCACCGGATCGTCTCCCGCCACCTGGCCGTGCCCGACGGCGAGCTGCCAGCCGCCGCGAATGACGCGCGAAATCTCGTAGTCGGGCGCGAGTTGAATGCGTTGCATCGGAACTGTGTCACTCATGTTGGAGCGGCACCGCGGTGGTTTCGGCATGGCTGAAGCGGCGGCGGCCGAGTCGGGTGATGCGCAGCCGCGAGGCGCAGTTGGGATCGGGGCAGGCGATTTCGGCGTCGGTGGTCATCCAGTCGTGGCGGTCGGTGGGGCGCTGCTTGGCCGCCAGCAGCGGCAGCACCGCCGCCAGCGAATAGATCGAAAAGCCCTGCCCCGGCGGCAGATGCAGCATCTCGCCACGCAATTCGAAATGGTCGCCGACCTGCGCCCCGCAGCGAATCCGGGCGCCGGCCGGGGCCGTCACCTCGACCCGGAGGTCGTAGAGCTCGAAGCTGTCGTCGCCGCCTGCCGCCATCATCGGGTCCTTCCCTACCTCGGCGCATAGTGTAAGGTCTCGCCCGACAACGGCAATTGGAATCTCTCGGTCGGAACCGCATGCGGCCTGCCCTCAGTAACCCCGACGGCGCGACCGCCGAAGGTTTCGCCCCGATCGAGGCGCGCGGTCTGGTCAAGGTCTTCGGCGGCCTGCGGGCCGTCGACGACATGTCGATCGAGCTGCGGCGCGGCGAACTGCTGGGCGTCATCGGGCCGAACGGCGCCGGCAAGACCACCCTGTTCAACCTGTTGGCCGGCAGTCTCAAACCCGATGCCGGCACCATCCAGATCTTCGGCGGCGACCTGAGCCGCGTCGGGGCCGACCGGCGCATCGCCGCCGGCGTCGGCCGTACCTTCCAGATCCCGCGCCCGTTTGCTGAAATGACCGTACTCGAAAACGTCCTGACCGGCGCCCAGGCGCAGGCCGGCGAGCGCGCCTGGATGAACCTGGTGCGCCCCGGCCTTGTGGCCGCCGAGGAGCGCGCCTCGGTCGACAAGGCGCGCGGCCTGCTCGATTTCGTTACCCTTGCGGGGCTCGAAGGCGAGCCGGCGAAAATCCTCTCGGGCGGGCAGCGCAAGCTGCTGGAACTGGCCCGCGTGTTGATGGCCGATCCCCAGGCGATCCTGCTCGACGAACCGGCAGCGGGCGTCAATCCGACCCTCCTCGAACTGATTATCGACCGGCTGCTCGAGCTCAACGCCCGCGGCAAGTCGATCCTGCTCATCGAGCACAACATGGATGCCGTCGCCCGCCTCTGCGGCCGGGTGGTGGTGATGGCCGCCGGGCGCTTCCTGACCGAAGGTGCACCGGCGGAAGTGGCCCGCAACCCCGCCGTCATCGACGCCTATCTCGGCGGGGTCGCCTGATGCCGACTCCCGCCGTCCTTGCGACCCGCGGGCTCGTTGCCGGCTACGAGGCCGACCAGCCGATCGTGCATGGCCTCGATTTTTCCGTCGCGGCCGGCGAGCTGGTGGTGATCCTCGGCCCCAACGGGGCGGGCAAATCGACCTTCGTCAAGGCCATCGCCGGCCTCGTGCCCGTTCATGCCGGCACCACCCTGCTCGGCGGCGTCGATGTCACGCATCTGCCCGCCGACGAGAAAATCCGCCACGGCCTCGCCTTCGTGCCCCAGACCGAGAACGTCTTCGCCACCCTGTCGATCCGGGACAATCTGCGGCTCGCCGCCGACATCCTGCCCAAGACCGCCCGCCACCCCCGGATCGAGGAACTCTACGCCATGTTCCCCGACCTCGCCGACCGCGACAGCCGCCGCGCCGGCGCGCTGTCCGGCGGCCAGCGGCAGATGCTGGCCATCGCCCGCGCGCTGATCGTCAGACCTCTGGTGCTGATCCTCGACGAGCCCTCGGCCGGCCTGTCGCCAAAGATCGTCGCCGAGGTATTTGCCCAGCTCAAGACTATCAACCGCACCGGCGTCGCCATCGTGCTGGTCGAGCAGAACATCAAGGCGGCGCTGGCCGTTGCCGACCGGGCCGTCATCCTGGTCGAGGGCCGGCTGCGCCATGAGGGCACCGCCGAGGGCCTCGCCGACGACCCGCGCGTCGCCGAGCTCTACCTCGGCGTCCGCCCTGCCGCCAATCCGCCCGCCGCCACGCCATGAACCCGCAGGCGCTCATGGACGGACTGGTGTCCGGCTCGATGATCGGGCTCGGGGCGGTCGGCATCACGCTCACCTATTCGATCCTGCGCTTTGCCAATTTCGCCCATGGCGACTTCATCTCGTGGGGCGCCTATTTCGCCCTCGCGGTCGCTGGCACGCTCGGCGCCGCCTTCAGCGGCCTGACCACGCCGATCGGGCCCTTCTCCTTCGGCTGGGCGTTGCCGCTCGCCGCCCTCGTCGCGGTCGCCCTCAACGGCGGCCTCGCTCTGCTGGTCGATGCGCTGCTGTTCGGCCGCCTCAGAAAGCACCACAGCACCGTCATCATCATGGTAATGGCCAGTTTTGGCGCCGCGCTGACGCTCCGCAGCCTGCTCGAATTCATCTTCAGCGCGCGACCGGCCTATTACAGCAAGGCGCTGCAGATTGCCCTGCCGCTCGGCGGCGGCATCCGCGCCACGCCCGACCAGTTGCTGTCGCTGGCGGTCGCCGTCGTGCTGGTCGTCGCCGTGCACCTGCTGCTGACCCGCACCGCCATCGGCCGCGCCATGCGGGCGGTGAGCGAGAACATGGCGCTTGCCGGGCTGGTCGGCATCAGGGTGCGGCGCGTCATCCGCGTCGTCTGGCTGCTCGGTGCGGGGCTCGCCGCCATCGCCGGGGTGACCGCCGGGCTGCTGGTGCAGATCCGGCCGCAAATGGGGCTCGACCTGCTGTTGCCGCTGTTTGCCGCCGCCATTCTCGGCGGCATCGGCAGCGTCCCCGGTGCCATGCTGGCCGGCCTGATCATTGGATTGTCGGAGGCCATTGCCGTACAACTCGTCGGCGCCCAATGGCGGGCCGGGGTCAGCTTCGTCATTCTCGTCGCGGTGCTGCTGGCCCGCCCGCAGGGCCTGTTCGGGAGAGCCGAATGAGCCTTGAGCTGGTCGCCTACGCGGCGTTCTTCATGACCATGGCGCTGAGCTACGCCATCATCTGCCTCGGTCTCAACGTGCAATGGGGCCAGACCGGCGTGTTCAACGTCGGCGTCGCCGGCTTCGTCGCCGTCGGCGCCTATGTCTCGGCGCTGCTGACCACGCCGGAAACCGCCGGCCGCCTCGGCGGCTTCGGGCTGCCCATCGCCGTCGGCTGGCTCGGCGGCGCGCTGGTCACCAGCGGCGTGTCGTTCCTCATCGGCGCGCTGACCATCCGGCTGCGCTCCGACTACCTCGCCATTGCCACCTTCGGCGTCGCCGTAGTGGTGCAACTGGCGGCGCTTAATCTCGAGAGCATCACCGGTGGCCCGTTTGGCATCGGCTTCATTCCGCGCCCGTTCAGCGAGCTGGCCGGCAATTCGCTGCTGTTCAGCCTGCTGAATTTCGCCATCGTCGCTTTGCTGGTCATCGGGCTCTATCTGGTGCTGGAACGCCTCGCCCGCAGTCCCTGGGGCCGCGTGCTGCGCGCCATCCGCGAGGACGAGACGGCGGCGCTGGCGCTCGGCAAGAACGCGGTGAAATTCCGCCTGCAGGCCTTCGCCATCGGCGGCGGCATCATGGGGCTGGCCGGCGCCGTGCAGGCGCATTTCATCGGCTTCATCGCGCCCGACAATTACATGCCCATCCTCACCTTCCAGGTGTGGGCCATGCTGATCGTCGGCGGCTCCGGCAACAACCGTGGCGCGATCTTCGGCGCCATCCTCGTCTGGGGCATCTGGGCCGCCTCGGCGGCCGCCATCGCCGCCCTGTTCCCGCCGGGCGAACAGGCTCGGGCCGCCACCCTGCAGATCGTCATGATCGGCATCGCCCTCTGCCTTATCCTGCTGTGGCGCCCGCGCGGCATCCTTGGTGAATTGCGCCAGGTGTCGCGCCATTTGACCCCGAGGAGAACGCCCGATGCCAGGCCCTGAACGCTGGACTTACGCCGAAGGGGCGAGCGCCAGTCGCGTCATCTGCGGCCTCTGGCAGGTGGCCGACCTCGAAAAGACCGGCACCATCCTCGATCCCGAGCGCGCCGCCGACGCCTTGGAGGCTTATGTCGCCGCCGGCTTCGACACTTTCGACATGGCCGACCATTACGGCTCTGCCGAACTGATCGCCGGCCGGCTGCTGGCCCGCTACGACCCCGCCGGCCCGCGGCCGCGCGCCTTCACCAAATGGTGCCCGCCGCCCGGCCCGATGACCGCCGAGATCGTCCGCCGGGGCGTAACCGACCGCCTCACGCGGCTCGGGGTCGAGCGCCTCGACCTGCTGCAGTTCCACTGGTGGACCTTCGAACACCTCGCCTGGCTCGATGCCCTGCACGAACTGGCGAAGCTCCGCGACGAGGGCCTGATCGAAGCGATCGGCGTTACCAATTTCGATGCGGCACATCTCCATCTGGCGCTCGCCGACGGCGTGCCCATCGTCACCAACCAGGTGTCGTTCTCGCTGCTCGACCGCCGCGCCGCCGGCGATCTCTCGACGCTCTGCCGCGACCGGGGGGTAAAGCTGCTCGCTTATGGTACGCTGTGCGGCGGCTTCCTCAGCGACAAATGGCTCGGCCAGCCCGAACCGGCGACGCTCCCCGACTGGAGCCGGTCGAAATACAAGCGCTTCATCGACGTGGCGGGCGGCTGGGCGGCGTTCCAGCAAGTGCTCGCCGCCGCCGGCCAGGTCGCCGCGCGGCACCACGTCTCCATCGCCAACGTCGCCACCCGCTGGGTGCTCGACCACGACACGGTCGGTGGCGCCATTATCGGCGCCCGGCTGGGGGAGAGCGAGCACCGCGCCGATACGCTGGCATTATCCGGTTTCGCCCTCGACGATTCCGATCGCGCTACCCTCGCCGAAGCGTTCGCCGCCACCACGCCGATCCCCGGCGATTGCGGCGACGAATACCGCCGCCCGCCGTTTCTCACCGCCACCGGCGATCTCAGCCATCACCTCGCGGCGATCCCCACCAGCTACGCCGCTACCCCGGCGCCCGGCGCGCCCGACCGGCGGCAGGTCTCGTCGGGCAGCGTCTGGGAGGAGATCGCCGGCTATAGCCGCGCCATCCGCGTCAGGAACACCATTCACGTCGCCGGCACCACCGCCACCGCCGCTGCCAGCCGCATCGTCGCGCCGGGCGATGCGGGCGCGCAGACCGTCTTCATCCTCGACAAGATCGCCGCCTCGCTTGCCCCGTTGGGCGGGCGCCTCGAGGATGTGGTCCGCACCCGCATCTATCTGCGCGACGTCGGCCAGTGGGAGCCGGTGTCGCGCGCCCATGGCCGGGTCTTCGGCACCATCCGGCCGGTCAACACCCTGGTCGAAATCGGCCGCCTGATCGGCGACTACGAGGTCGAGATCGAAGCCGAAGCGATCGTTCCCGACGGTCGCTGACTGGTGGCGAGACTTCAGTTCAGCCGCGTGACCCAGCCCAGCAGATTGCGCCATAGCGTCGCATAGCCGGGCCAGGCGATGAACGTCTCGGGCAACCAATGCGGCCCGACGTCGGACGTCCAGACCGCCGAGCGCCCGTCGCCGAAGGCGCCGGCCACCAGCAGCGGATGGCCGCCTTCCTCGTCCGGCAGGCGGGCCAGCACCTCGGCCCCATCCTTCACCCGCACCTCGTTGGCGCCGAGCAGCAGCGGCCACTCGCCACCGAGCGAGTCGAGGATCGGGTGCGTCCCCGCCCCCACCAGTTCCGCCCGAAACCCGTTCGGCACCTCGACGCGATCGTCATAGGGGAGGCAGGTGACCGGCAGCGCCTCCTCGACCGGCGTCCGGGCCCAGCGGCCGCGCCCGTCAATGCCCTGGAACGACATGTAGCCGCCCATCATCACCAGCCCGCCGCCGGTGCGGGTCCATTCCCGCAGCAGTTTCAGCCGGTTGGGCACCGGCTTGCCATGCAGCCAGACATCGGGATGCAGCAGCAGCGAGTTCGAGCCGATATCGGAGAGGATGATGGCGTCGTACCGATCGAGCTCCGCCGCCGAAAACGGCAGATCGGTCACCGCCTGGTGCGCCGGCATCCAGGTGAGGTGGAACGGGCTGTCCTTCAGGGCGGCGACAAAGGCGTCCGCCCCGGTGTGGAAGGTCACGCTGCCGAACTGGTCGAAGCCCTTGTAGTGCGTAGACGAACTCATCCAGCTTTCGCCGAGAAGGAGAACCTGCTTTTCTGTCATGACTGTTCCGGAATGGGTGTTTCGCCTGGGATGTGCCGGGTACTCGCATCGCGACCGGTGGGGACACGATGGTCAGATTGCCCCCCGCGTCAAGGTCCGGCCCGGCGCCGCCAGACGTGCCTGGCCCCGATTGACATCCGCACCGCATTTTTGATAAATTTCATCAAAGAAATTATATTCCAAATATAAAACTCGGTAGGAACGCGACGCCATGGCCTCCGCCGCAACCGCCGGCATCCACATGATTGAGCCGAATGAGTGAGCCCCTCCAACTGCTCGACGGTATCCTCGTCCTCGACATGAGCCAGTTCCTCAGCGGCCCGTTCACGGCGCTGCGGCTGCTCGATCTCGGCGCCCGCGTCATCAAGATCGAGCGCCCCGATGGCGGCGACCTCTGCCGAAGGCTCTACCTTTCGGATACCGAGATCGGCGGCGACTCGACGCTGTTCCACGCCATCAATCGCGGCAAGCAGAGTTTTGCCGCCGACTACAAGAACCCGGACGATCTCGAAACAGTCAAGGCGCTGATCGCCCGGGCCGACGTGCTGGTGCAGAATTTCCGGCCCGGCGTCATCAACCGGCTCGGCCTCGACTACGAAGCGGTCAGGAAAATCAACCCGCGGCTCGTCTACGCCTCGATCACCGGCTACGGCGAACTGGGCCCATGGGTGCAGCGGCCGGGGCAGGACTTGCTGGCGCAGGCGCGCTCCGGGCTGATGTGGCTCAACGGCGACGACGGCCAGGGCCCGGTGCCGTTCGGCCTTGCCATCGCCGATCTGCTGGCCGGCAATGCCGTGGTACAGGGCATTCTCGCCGCCTTGGTGCGGCGCGGCATTTCCGGCGAAGGCGCCCATATCGAGACCAGCCTGCTCGAAGCGCTGGTCGACTATCAGTTCGAGGTGCTGACCACCTACCTCAATGACGGCCAGCGGCTGCCGAAGCGTTCGGAATTCCGCAACGCCCACGCCTATCTGGCGGCGCCCTACGGCGTCTATCCCACCGCCGACAGCTATCTCGCCCTCGCCATGATGCCGCTCGACCGACTGGCGCCGCTGCTCGACCTGCCCGAGATCGCCGGGCTTGGCCCGAAGGCGCCCTTCCTCGAGCGTGACCGGCTCAAGCGCCTGATCGCCGATCGCCTCCTCACCCGCACCACCGACGACTGGGTGACGCGGCTCGATGCGGCCGACATCTGGTGCGCCAAGGTGCTGAACTGGACCGAATTGCTGGCGAGCGATGGCTTCAGGCTGCTCGACATGCTGCAGACCGTCACCCGCGACGATGGCATCGCCGTCAACACCACGCGTTCGCCGCTGCGCATCAACGGCAGCCGCGCCCGCACCGAACGCGGCGCCCCCCGGATCGGCGAACACAGCGCCGCCATCCGCCAGGAGTTCGGCCTCTAGATTTCAGGATTGCATCGCTCTCGCCGGTACCTAAAATTGAGGCAGGCATGACCGAGGACTACGACAAATATCGCGCTCCGGCGCTCGACAAGGGCCTCGACATCCTCGAGCTGCTCGGCACTTCGGAGGACGGCCTCAGCCAGATCGAGATCGCCAAGGCGCTCGACCGCTCGGCGAGCGAGATCTTCCGCATGCTCGACCGGCTGGTCCGCCGCGGCTATGTCCGCAAGACCGAGGAAGACCGCTACACCCTGACGCTGCGGCTGTTCGAGCTGGCGCATCGCACCCCTCCACTGCGCCGGCTGATTTCCGGGGCGCTGCCGCTGATGCGCGCCTTTGCGCACGAGACCGAGCAGGAATGCCACCTCGTGACCTACGACCGGAACATGCTGGTGGTGGTCGCCCAGGTCGATGCCCCCGGCTATTGGAGCGTCGCGATCCGGGTGGGTGCGCACATCGACCTGCTCGACACTGGCTCCGGGCACGTCTTTCTCGCCTATGCGACGCCGCTCGAGCGGACGATGATGCTGCGGGACGCCAGGCTCGACGGCCCTGTCATCCCCTCCGCCGTGGCGCGCCACCTCGACCGGGTCCGGTCGCAAGGCTTTGAACGCATGCCGAGCCAGCAGATTCACGGGGTGACCAATATCGCCGTGCCGGTCCTCGGGCCGCTCGGGTCGGTGATCGCCGCCGTCTCCAGCGCCTATGTCCCAAGGCTCGACCGCCGCAATCCGCTCGGCATCGACGACAGCCTTGCCCGCCTCATCGCCACCGCTGCCGCCATCTCGCCGGCAGAGCGGACCGAGACCGCCACCGCCTGAAGTCACCCACAGCAGTTGAAGGCAGCGAACCCGCTCTTCAAGCGCCCCCGGCCAGTACTGCCGTTAAGCGTCATTACGATGTTTACTTGCTTAACACTTGCCGGTCGCGCATAGACCGGGAATGGAACGCTGCTGGTACTTCGTTATAGAGAGCGGCGGCAAGTGGTGGGTGGAAAGCGAGGGCAGTTATCTTGGCCCCTTCGACGCCCCCCACGAAGCCGTGGACGGGGCCATCCGGCTGGCCGAGGTCTATGGCGATCCGGCCAAGCGCCTGCTGGTTCTCGGTCCTGGCCCGGAAGGCCGCATCGAGATCGTCTGGGCGCGCGATCCGCCACCGGCCTGACGGGCTAGGCTGAATCGACATTCAGGCGAAGGGGTTGGGGTATGCCGCCAAGGCCCCCTCGATCCCGACCTCAGAGCATATCGTCGAGGCTCCAATGGTTGTTCCAGCGCGCGTCGATCTCGTCCTCGACGTTCTGGAACCGGATATCCGTCGATAGCCGGATCCGGTTCTGCGGATCCTCATTGGTGGTCGAGGCGTGGATCATGTAGGGGCTGTGCAGCATCAGATCGCCGGCCTCGAAATCGGCCGCCAGCCAGCGCGCCCCGAACCGGTTGGCCATGTCCGGCAGATCCTTCGATACCCAGCCGCCCTCGGTCATGTTCTTGTTGTAGGCGCTGATCCGTTCCGCCGGCGTCAGGCTCTGGGCGTGGCGCGAAAATTCGCGCTCCATGTCGACGCCGATGGCGTGCGAGCCTTCGAGATAGACCAGCCCGCCCATCGCCGCCGGCACGTCCCCGATCGGGATCCACGCGGTAACAATGCGGGTCGTGCCGCCGCGCAGATAGATCAGGTCGTAATGGGCCGGCGTCACGGTGGTGGTGTGCGGCAGCGTGTAGCGCATGATCTTGCGCTTGTGGAGGTAAGACAAACCCTCAAGGAAGTCGTCCATGAAGCGCGCCAGCCGCGGCTGCACACAGAACCCCTCATAGGTGGTCGAGCGCACCAGGGCCATCAGGCGCCGGTCGGCCAAGTCCTTGCGCGGCGAGCCGCCCGCCGCGATCCCCTCGCGCGGATCGCTGCCGGGAGCGACGAGGCCCGCCTCGGCCAGATGACCGAACACATAGCCGCGAAACGTCCGCACCTCGGCCGGGTCGAGAAACCGCTTCAGCCAGACATAGCCGTGCTCGGCATAAAGTGCCTTGATCTTTGGCACCGGCGTGTCGCCCGGGGTCGGCGTCAGCCAGCCCAGCCGGTCGGGCGTCGCCGCCAGCGTGCTGCCATTGGCGACGAGGCGCGGCAGGGCCGCCGATCGGGGTTCCACGGCAGGGGCGACAGACATTTCACTCATCCCGGTAGACGTTCGCGAAGGCTGCAGTTAACTCCATGGCATGATCGTCGCCCATGGACGAAAGCACCGATCTGGAGATTTCGCTCATGCCGAGCTCGATTATCTACCGGCCGCAACGCCCCGATACTTCCCTGTCAGTGGTCGAGGTCGGCCGCCAGACGGTGCGCTCCATGATCGAGCGCCGGACCCTGCCGGTGTTCGCGGCCGTGCTGGTCGAAAAGGGCGGCGGCACGCTGGCGACCACGCCGAGCGGCCTCGTTGCTTGCGAGGCACCGGGCCTGTTCTGGCTGCTGCCGGGGATTGCCCACACTTATGGGCCGCGCCAAGGCACCTCCTGGGACGAGCGCTGGGTGTTGTTCACCGGGCGGCTGGCCGCGGAGCTACGGACGCAGGGGCTGATCGATCCCGTCGCCCCGGCCATTGCCCTGCCGGTCAATTCCGCCGTGCCAAGACTTTTCCGCGACCTCGAGGCGGACGTGCTGCCGGGCACCGCGCTCGGCGACAGTGCCGCTGCAGCCTCCGTCTTTCGCCTCGTAACAACTGCCGCGCAGGAGGCCGACTGGCACCAGCCGCGCGACACCGGCCGCGACGCCGAGATGATCGCCGCGCTGCGCGAGATGGCGATGAGGCCGCTCGATCTCGCCGCCTTCGCGCAAGACTTCGGCATCTCTGCCGCTACCCTGCGCCGCCGCTTCATCGCCGCCACCGGCCTGCCGCCGAAAGCCCTGCAATTGCGGCTACGCATCGACCGCGCCAAGGAGCTGCTGGCCACCACCGACGCCCCGATCGAGCAAATCGCCCGCACGGTCGGCTTCGAGGACTCGTTCTACTTCGCCCGCCTGTTCCTGGGGCGCGAAAGCCTGACGCCCAGCGAATTCCGCCGCCGCCACCAGCGCCACTGACATAAGGAACATATCCCCGAAATGGCGAAGCGATTTTCGGCCTCGGAAATGTGACGATCCAGGGCGATACTTTGCTGATTCGTACGGCACCTTGGAGATCGGACACATGGCGCTCAAGCGCATGGACAACGTCGGAATTGTCGTCGACGACCTCGAAGCGACGATCTATTTCTTTCGCGACCTCGGCCTCGAGCTCGAAGGCCGGGCCACCATCGAAGGAGAATGGGCCGGGCGCGTCACCGGCCTGGGCGACCAGCACGTCGAGATCGCCATGATGCGCACCCCGGACGGCCACAGCCGGCTCGAGCTCTCTCGCTTCATCACGCCGCCCGTCGTGGCCGATCACCGGAACGCTCCGGTCAACGCCTTAGGCTACCTCCGGGTAATGTTCACCGTGGACGACATCGACGCGACACTGGCAAGGCTGCGCACGCGCGGGGCGCAGCTCGCCGGCGAAGTCGTCCGGTATGAAGACGCTTACCGACTCTGCTACATCCGCGGGCCCGGAGGGCTGCTCATCGGGCTCGCCGAGGAGCTCGGCTGAACGTTCCCCCGTCAGCCGCCTCAACGACTTCAGGCGATCTGGCGCGCCCGCTCCACCGGCCGCAGCCCGGCCCGTTCGAGCAGGTGGCCGATCTTGGCGATTTCGGCGGCGGTGAGCTTTTGCAGCGGCGGCCGCACATAGGCGTGCGGCAGGCGGCCGAGCAGCACCAGCGCCTCCTTCATGCGGTTGTGCATGTCGAGCAGTGGCGGATCGTAGAACGCCCGCACCGTCGGATAG
>Ga0207705_10002353_pt1 | contig 14612 bp, 12 predicted proteins | sample KBSC13metaG_FD_184314 | JGI IMG/M metagenome (GOLD analysis project Ga0207705, IMG submission 184314) | Corn rhizosphere microbial communities from Kellogg Biological Station, Michigan, USA - KBS C1-3 metaG (SPAdes) (version 2) | ecosystem: Host-associated > Plants > Roots > Rhizosphere > Soil ...
AGTCCCAGCGCCGGGAATTTCTCTACCTCGCGGCATAGATCGTCCAGCGTATATCGAAACACTCCCGGCATTGACGGGATTTCGCGGCTCTCGCCCTCCATCGTTACAAACATTGGATAGAGAAGATCGTCTGCGGTTACATGATTTTCACGCACCATGCGCCGAAGCGTGTCGGTACGCCGCAGGCGGCGCGGCCTATGGATGAGATTACGCATTTTCGGTACTCCAGAGTTTTTCCAGGGCCGCCACGAGTCCTGAAATGGTATGTTCCTCCGCAACGGAGTGGATAGACAGGTCGAGAGTCTTTGCCGTGTCCGCCGTTACCGGCCCGATCGCGACCAGGGGCGTCTTGCCTACAATGGCCGTTGGCGTCTGGGAAGCGGTGGCGACAGCCTGCGCAAAGTTCTGGACGGTGGAAGCGGAGGTGAAGGTGACCGCATCGACCCGACCCTCCTGGAGCAGGCGGCGGACATCGTCCGCACCGTCGCCATCGAACTGTGTCTCGTAGACCGGTATCAGATCGACCGTAGCTCCGCGCGCTGTTAGCTGCTCAGGCAGGATTTCGCGGGCCTCTTTGGCGCGAGGGAACAGCAGGCGTTTGCCGGTTAGATCGGCTTCGGGCCACTGGGCGAGCATCGCCTCGGCGACCGCTTCCGTCGGAACGAAATCGGCACGCAGGCCGAGGTGTTCGCGCAGGGCGTTTGCCGTTGCGGGGCCAAGAGCAGCGATCTTCGTACGGTGAAAGGCTCTTGCATCCAGATCGAGGGCGCGCAGCCGTTCCGCAACGATCGGCACGGCATTGATGCTGGTAAAGACCGCCCAGTCGAACTCTCCTAAGGACTGAAGCGCGCTGTCGAGGGCGCTGTAGTCCTCCAGGCGGGCGATGCGAATGACGGGGAATTCGATGGGGTCCGCGCCCTTGGCGCGCAGGAGATCGACGAGACCACTGGCCTGTTCGCGGGCGCGGGTGACCAGAATACGTTTCCCGTGCAGAGGACGCGTCTCAGCATCGTCGAACCAGCGCAGCGCGGACCGCAGCTTCACAACTTCTCCGACGATGCAGACTGCCGGAGGCGTCAGCCCGGAACTCTTGACCACCTCGACGATATCGGCCAGGGTACCCGTCACAACCCGCTGCTGCGCCCAGGTGCCCCACTGAACCAGCGCGACCGGCGTCTCAGGAGAGCGCCCGTGCTCCTGTAACCGTGCCGCGATTTCGGGCAAGGCTTCGACGCCCATCAAGAACACTAACGTGTCCGCTGCATAGGCGATATGCGCCCAGTTGCGGCGGCCTTCCGCCTCACCGGGAGCGCGTGTGCCGGATTCGCGGGCGTCGTCGCGCTCGTGGCCGGTGATGACGGCGAACGACGAGGCCGCGTCGCGATGGGTGACCGGAATGCCCGCATAGGCAGGGGCGGCGATCGCGGAGGTGACGCCGGGGACGATCTGAAACGGCACTCCCGCGGCCCGGCACTCTTCTGCCTCTTCTCCTCCGCGCCCGAACACGAACGGATCGCCGCCCTTCAAACGTGCCACCGACTTGCCCTCTTTCGCCTTCGCGATGAGCAGCGCATTGATGTCCGGCTGTCTCATCGCGTGCTGGGCGCTCGCCTTGCCGACATAGACCTTCTCGGCATCGGAGCGAACATACTGGAGCAGGGACGGATGGGCGAGTCGGTCGTAGACAATCACATCACTGGTGCGCAAAAGCTCCATACCGCGCACGGTGATCAGTCCGGGGTCGCCCGGCCCGGCACCGATCAGATAGACCGTGCCGGGAGGAGAAGAGAACGGGTGTGTCATAGGTCGGGAATCTGCCAATCGATAGGGGATTTGCCTGCCGCTTCCAGTGCGGCGTTGATTTTGGAATAAGGCTTGCTGCCGAAGAAGCCGTTGCGCGCCGAAAGTGGGGACGGGTGCGCGGATTGGATCACGGTATGTCGGGTCGTATCGATCAGCGGCAGTTTCTTCTGCGCATAGCCGCCCCACAGCACAAAGACCACCGGCTCCTCTTTGTCGTTTACCGCTTTGAGAACCGCGTCGGTGAAGGTCTCCCAGCCTTTGCCTTTGTGCGAGTTGGGCATATGGGCACGCACTGTCAGAACCGCATTCAGCATCACGATGCCCTGTGCGGCCCAGGAGACCAGATAGCCGTTGTTCGGGATCTTGCAGCCCATATCGTCCTTCAGCTCTTTATACATATTGACGAGGGAAGGTGGGGTCGGGATGCCGGGACGGACCGAGAAGCAGAGGCCATGGGCCTGATTGTTGTCGTGATACGGATCCTGGCCCAACAGGAAGACATTCGCGTTCTCGTACGGGGTGAATCGCAGGGCGTTGAACACATCGTCGTCAGGCGGAAAGACCTCGTACTGTGCACGCTCGGCGGCGACGAACTCCTGTAATTTTGAGAAATAGGGTTTTTGTGTCTCGGCTTCGAGGTAAGGCTGCCAACTCTCCGGAATATGCATCTAAATCTCCTTCTTCTACTTCCATGCGGCGTGCCTCACCATAGGGAAGCGGTCTGAATTTCGCTCGTCTGGTCACTCCTATCTGGGGACTCAGAACCGGAAACCGTCACAGTGTAGTAATATCCGGATCGAGAACGGTATCATGGCGCTCGGCCTCTACGAGATCGGGATAGTCGAGGGTGTAGTGCAGTCCGCGGCTTTCGTGGCGATGGAGAGCGGATTCAACGATCAGACTACCCACCGTGGCGATGTTCTTGGTCTCCCAGGCGGCGACCGTGTCCGGCTCCTGACGCAGGGCTGCGCGAATCTGCGCCAACTCCTTCTTCGTCTTTTCGAGTTCCGCCGTGGTCCGGACAATGCCGACATTGCGCTGCATCAGCCTGCGGATGCTCTTCCAAAGCGGGTCGATCTCGGCTTCGGAGAGGGTGACAGGATCTTCGCAGCGGCAGGGCGCGCCGGCTGGGGCCGTATCTTTCTGGTGCTCCAGCGTGTGCAGGGCGGCGCGGTAGCCGTAGACCATCGCTTCGAGCAGGGAGTTGGAGGCGAGGCGGTTCGCGCCATGCACGCCCGTACAGGCGACCTCGCCAGCGGCATAGAGGCGCGGAATGTTGGTGCAGCCTTCAAGATCTGTGACGACGCCCCCGCACTGGTAGTGCTGGGCGGGCACGATCGGGATCGGCTGCTTCGTGATGTCGATGCCGACGCTCAGGCAGCGCTCGTAGACTGTCGGGAAGTGCTCCTTCAGGAAAACAGGGTCGATGTGCGTGGCATCGAGGTAGACGCAGGGCACATCGCGGCGCTTCATCTCGCTGACGATGGCGCGTGCCACAATATCGCGCGGAGCCAGCGCGCCGAGCGGATGGTACCGCTCCATAAACGTCTCGCCGTCCTCATGCATCAAGCTGCCGCCCTCGCCGCGCAGGGCCTCGGTGATCAGGAAGGCGCGCGCTTTGGGGTGGTAGAGGGTCGTGGGGTGGAACTGAATGAACTCCATATTCGCGACGGTCGCGCCTGCCCGCCACGCCATCGCGACGCCGTCTCCGGTCGCGATGATCGGGTTGGTGGTGTGGAGGTAGACCTGCCCGCAGCCGCCGGTCGCCAGCAGAGTGGCCCGCGCGCGGAAGGTGCTGCGAACGCCGGTCTCGCCATCCAGAGCGCAGGCTCCTGCGCAGACCGGCCCGTCTTCGGTCTCTAAAATCAGCAGATCGGTCACGAAGAGATGCTCATAGACCCGGATCTTCGGCTCCGCTTTGACGGCGTCGAGAAGGGTGCGCTCGCACTCCCATCCAGTATAGTCGGCGGTATGGACGATGCGATTGCGCGAATGTCCGCCTTCTCGTCCCAGCGAGAGCACCTCCAGGCCGTCCGGATCGGTCTCCATATTGAACTGCGCGCCGAGGTTCATCAGGTGGCGGATGCGCACCGGACCTTCGCGCACCAACACATCGACGGCGTCTTCATGACATAGGCCCGCGCCTGCGACCAGCGTATCCTGCTTGTGCAGTTCGAACGAATCGTTCTCGGCGAGTACGCCTGCGATCCCGCCCTGCGCCCAACTGCTGTTGGCATCCGTTCGGTTTTTCTTGGTCAGCAGTGCGACCGTGCCGAACTCCGCAACGGTGAGGGCGTACGTCAGTCCCGCCAGTCCGCTGCCGATCACGAGAAAGTCTACCTCGACGCTCATGGGAAATAGTTCAGCCTTTCAAGAGGACGCGTCCGCCCTGTGCCAGCAGCGTCGCGCTCAGTTCCGCCCCGATTTGCGCCGCTGCGGAGACCTCTCCCTCGCGTTCGGCGCGTAACACCTGTCTGCCGTCCGGTGCGGCGATCAGTCCGATGAGTTGGAGGCGGGAACCGTGGAGGGTCGCCAACGCACCTGCCGGGACCGAGCAACCGCCTCCGAGCGCGGCCAGAAACGCCCGCTCTGCCGTCACGGCCGCGGCGGTCTCCGCATCGTGCACCGGCATCAAGAGTTCCAGAGTGGCCGCATCGCCGCACCGGGTCTCCAGCGCCAGTGCGCCCTGGCCCGCCGCAGGAACACAGACGTCCGGCGTCAGTCGCTCCGTGATGCGACTGCCCAGTCCCAGCCGATTCAATCCGGCGACCGCCAGGAGGATCGCATCGTACTCGCCGTTGTCGAGTCGTTTCATCCGTGTATCGAGATTGCCGCGCAGCTCTTCCAGGCGCAGATCCGGGCGCAGGCCGCGGAGTTGCGCCTGCCGCCGCAGGCTGCTGGTGCCGACGACCGCCCCCTGAGGCAACTGTGCAAACAGCAGTCCATTCCGAGAGAGCAGTGCGTCCAGGGGATCTTCACGCGCGGGCACGCAGGAGAGTTCCAGACCCTCCGGCAGTTCGGAAGGCATGTCCTTGAGGCTATGGACTCCCACGTCGATCACGCCATCCAGGAGCGCCTGCTCGATCTCTTTGACGAACATGCCCTTGGTGCCGACCTGTGCAAAAGGGACGTTGCGCTGCACGTCCCCGGTCGTCTGAATAATCTGCGTCTCGATCACCACCCCGGGATTCGCCGCCTGCAATCGCTCCACGACCATCCCGGTCTGTGTGCGCGCCAGCAGACTGCCCCGTGTGCCGATCCGCAGCCGTTTTCCACCCTCACTCACAACATTTCTCCTGGCACATATGTGCACGACTGTTCATGTTCGTCAGGCGACGATAACAAATCAAACTTTGCCGCGTTGATACCCGAATTCCGTGCAGAGTTGCAGAATAATGTCTCGTGGAAACGAGATCTTATGAGCCGACTTTCCTGATCGGGTATTTGTGCCGTAGTATTCCTACATGATCAAGTTTGCGAAGGACGAGTCGTCCTGAAGTATATTCAAATCGAGCTGCCTACGGTATTCTTGATGCATACAGAGAGTATACCAGAAATCACGCTCCCCTATGGTTACAAGCTTTTGTATCAGGTCCAGGAGGTGGGTAATGAATTCCGACAAATCTGCGATGGGACTCCCTATAGAGGACAAGTGCGCGACTTTCGATCGGCTTCTGGGGGAGATGAAGGACAAGGACTATGCCGCCAGGCTATCGGTGATGCGTTCGCTCGCGATGACGGATACAGTCAGAGCGGTTGAGCCGTTACTTCTAAGGCTGAGGCAGTCTGTCCTCTACCCCGCGCCGGCAACCGGAGGGCCGGACCCGCGTGAGGTCGATCGCTATGAGCGCGAGGTAGCCGCTGAACTCCTGCTCAACCTGGATGAACGGCGGGCCTGTGATGCTCTCGCAACCATTGCCACCGATCCAACCGATCCCTTTTGGGCGATAGCTGCTGTATCTCTTGGCAAGACGGGTGACAAAAGAGCGATCGTTCCGCTCCTGGAGTTGATCCGGCAGGAGTACAGTTATCCGGTTGCTCAGGCTGTCCTTGTGCTGGGAGATCTTGGCGACGAGGTCGCCGTCGAACCGCTTCTCCAGGCGATGATAGGAAAGCGCAAATATGATTTTGTGGTCGCTCTGGGGAAGATTGGCGACAATCGCGCCGCCGGTCCACTCTTTGAACTGTTGCAAACGGACACGTACGCGTGTCACCAAACAGTGCGCGCTCTTGGAAAGGTGAATGCGACTCCCGAGTTGATCGCTTGCCTTCGCCATCACAACAGTGAGGTGCGGAGGTGTGCGGCGCAGACACTGGGTGGACCAGGAGTTTATGGAGAATTGCGGGATTCGGTGATCTCAGGTTTGGAGGCAGCGTTGCAGGATGAGATAAGTTACGTTCGTTCTACCGCCAGGAAGGCTCTGCGGAATTTAGGAGTCAAGGTTCCAAGGAACTATCGCCAGCGATTCAGCGCCGCAAAAAGTTGAACAGAAGGAGAGAAGCATGTCTGACCCATTTGCCTCCCATTTGAACGATTTGACCAGCGCCGACGTGGTCGTCCGCAAGTCGGCGATCAATGCCCTGGCAAAATCAGGTGATCCACGGGCAGCGCCGGCGCTGATCCAACTATTGGACGATCCAATCGTTCCGACACGTTGTCAGGCGGCTCAGGCATTGGCAAAACTACGTGATCTCGCCGCGATCGATCCGCTGATTAGAAAACTTCAAACCGATGTTCCGCTGGTGCGTCGTAAAGCCGTGGCGGCATTGACGCGATTCTCAGATCCGCGGATCAATCCGGCGCTGATTCAGGCGCTCGCGGATCCCGATGCCTGGGTCAATGAGGTCGCCGCTCTGGCGCTCGGTAAACGCGGGGAACGCCGCGCGGTACCGGCACTCATCGCACTTCTCGACGATCCAAACCGGAAGCCCGCAGGAGCCCACTGGACCATGGTGCGGGCATTTGGTTCCTCCCGCGGAGCGGCCATTACGGCCCTTGGACAGTTCGGAGATCCACAGGCGATCCCAACTTTGGTTCGGGCGATGGAGGACGACAACAGTGAAGTACAACGTGTGCTACCGTTTGCGTTGAAGGGGTTCGGGGCGGCGATCCTGCCACTGCTCCTGGATGCGCTCAAAAGCAACAATGAGACTATGCGCTTTTCGGCCTTTGAGATGCTCCTGGAACGGAACTCTAAACCTCCCGTCCCGCTCATCATTCCCTTGCTGAAGGACTCGAAGGAGCGGGCACGCCGAAACGCGGCCAACTACCTGGGACAGTGCGGCGATCCCCTGGCGATTCCTGCTCTCGTAGAAACGATTGAATTAACCGGAGAATCCGGATCCGTCGCTCTGCTCAAGTTCGGCACGGATGGTAAGGAAGCCTTGCTGAGTGTTCTCCGATGCCCGCCTGGAGAGCACTATCTCACACTCCTGAAGAGCCTTGAAAGCCCTGCCGGACGCCACGACCTTTTTGTTCCCCTCTTGCTCGAACTGTTGCGTAGTAACGAGGCGACGTTTCGAGCGCAGGCGGCAAAACTCCTGGGCGCCTATAGTGATGAGCGAGCTGTGCCGGCGCTCATGGCAGCGGCACTGGATAGCGATGGGAAGGTTCGGGAGGCAGCGGTGCGATCCCTGGGAACCCGAGGGGATGACCGCGCGATCGATCTACTGAGAGCGGCGCTCCAGGATGACTACCACGGCGTTCGCTACAACGCGATTGGAGCCATCGGTACTTTTGGCGTGGACGTCGCGCTGGAACCGCTCATCGGAGTACTCCGTTTTACGCGGTCTGCTTATGAACGGGAGGCGGCGGCAGACCTCCTGGTCATGTTTCGAGATCCGCGAGGGATGGATGTCCTCTTTACCATTGCCGACAGTCCCGACGACGCGATCGCGAACACGGTCGCACTGAAGCTCCGCAAATCAGGAGACAGGCGGGCAGTGATACCGCTCATTCGTGTTCTGGGCAGTGAATACCGATTCCAGCGGGATCAAGCCGCAGAGGCATTGGGCGACCTCGGCGAGACGACTGCTGTGGATGCCATCATCCAGGCGATGGAGCGGGATCCCGAGTACTCCACCGCCCTGGTGAAAGTTTTAGGGCGCTTAGGAGATCCTCGGGCCATTGCACCGCTTCGGCGGAGGTTGGAACAATCCCGGCCTGGGTATGACGAACCGTACGCTCTTATCGGTGCACTTCAACAGTTGAATGCGATCCCGGTGTTGGTAGAAGCTTTGCGACATCCGGACGATCGTGTTCGGCGTAACGCTGCGGAAGCCTTTGAAAAACCACTCGAGTTAGGGGAGTGGCGAACCGCCGCTATTGCCGGTCTGCAACAGGCGTCTCAGGACCGCGAAAGCACAGTTAGGTCTGTCGCAAAGAAGGCGCTCCGTAGACTGGGCGCATCAGTCCTCTGAAAGAGAAAAGAGAAAATGTTGACAAACACCGATCCCTATGCAGCAACGTTGGAGGCCCTCAACCAATCCGACTCGGGGGTTCGTTTGGATGCGGTCAAGCGGCTTGGTGCCTTGGGCGACCAACGCGCGGTGCCGGTATTGATCCAACTCCTGGAGGCGAAAGAAGCGCCGTTGCGTGGGCAGGCGGCGGTAACCCTGGCGAAATTGAAGCATCCGCAGGCGATCGAGCCGCTGATCCGGGTCTTGCAGACAGATAGTCCGGGGGTAGCGCGCAAGGCGGCCACGGCACTGGCTCGATTTTCGGATCCAACCATTGCCCCGGTATTGATCCAGGCGCTCGACAGTCCGCACTTCAATGTGAAGGAGGCGTCTGCACAGGCGTTGGGACGCCTGCGCGATCCACGTGCCGTGCCAAGACTGATGGCTCTTGTGGAGGACAAAAGTGTGTTTGCCTCCGGTTTTTCCTGGCGGAAAGATCGAGCGGCGCTCGATGCCTATTGGGCTGCTGTCAACGCGCTTGGTAAGATCAAAGATCCCCAGGCGATTCCAATCCTGATCCGAGCGTTTGACGACGGTCCCATAATTTGGGGCACACATTCGATGGAGGGACATTGTGGAGGAATCGCAGATACATTGGTGCACTTCGGCCGTGCTGGCGTCCCAATTCTATTAAACGCGTTAGTGAGTGATCATGAAGCCAGGCGGAGCGGCGCTATTATGGCGCTAAGGCGTTTAGCGTATTGGCAAGCTGTACCAACGATTGTGACGATGCTCCAAGACAGCGATTATCTCGTCGCCACGGAAGCAGCCAATTTTCTGGTAGAAAGTGGTGATCCGCAGGCTATCGCAGCCCTTGCTGGGAGGATCGACGAAAGCACATCCTTCACGGTGCGTTTGCTGTTGAAAATCGGAGAAGCGGGACGAGAGGCGCTATGGGTGCAAATTCAGAACGGACACGCCCGTAAGAACCCCCAGGTATATGAAGAGATTGGACGCTGGATGCTTCTCGAAGAGGAAGATGCAAGGTTCGTCGCTTTTCTCACAGAGGGACTGAGCAGTGACAAGGAGAGCGTCCGATTGGCCGCCGCCGATGTGTTGAGTCTCCTGGAGGGGAAAAAGAAAATGCAACAGAGACGACCATCCTAACGCGAAAAGGGCACGCTGAAATCTGCGGGTAAACGTTTCACAAAAGGAATAAGAGGAAGATGTCTGTCAATCCCGATACGTTCATGGCGCGTGTTCACCAATCGGCTCAGCCTGATTAGGTGTCAAAACTTGACACGCGAATACTCAGGCATGTATCCTAGGGGTGAGCAGGAACTGTGTTGGGTGGTTTCAGGGCATTTCCAGACGCTGCGCCGACCGCCATCCCTGCTCAACTGCTCTCCCCATCCTCTTGCGGCGCGACATGGAGAGTTTTTTCGCGCTGTACCTCGACACTTCCCGGCGCGGCCCCGCGCGGTTTGCGCACATGCTTCTTCAGGGTATAGTCCACAGGCACCAGTCCGGAATGTTTCTGGCTGCTGTGCAGGGCGGCGATCACGGCGGCGCGGAGCAGCACCGATTGCGGGACTTTGTCCGGCGCGCCCTTCGTCCGAATCACCACATGCGAGCCTGCCGAGGCACGGACATGCAGCCAGAGATCGTTTGGCGCGGCGACGCGTGTGGTGAGGAAGTCGTTGGCAGTCGCTGTCTCCCCACAGTAGATCTCGTAGCCTTCCAGAGTGGTATAGCGGCGAATCTTGTGGCCCTGAAAGTCGGGAGCGGACGGCTGCGCGCTGGTTTCTGAGCGCTCCTCACGGAGAACCCCATCCGCAATGAGTTTGCGCTGAAACGCGTAAACGTCCGATGCGGAGCATGTCGGATTCTTCAGATCCATTTCAACCTGTTTGTAGGCTGCGCTGACACCATTCAGGCGAAGGGCGACTTTGGCGACATGCGTACGCGCACGCACCTGTGCGTCTCTGGCTTTTTGTGCGCGGCGGAAGTAGGCCTGAGCGTTCTCCTGAGGATTTAACTTGGGGTCGAGAACGATTAACCGCTCCGCCTGGTCCGGTGAATAGAAATCCTGGACAGTCGTTTGCGTGGCTCCTGGTTCGATCTTCCAGAGATGCGCCATCAAGAGGTCGCCCTGCTGTTGGTAACTGTCCGCGCGCCCACCTTCCGCTATCGTGCGTTCTAAATCAAGGACCTGTTTCTCAAGTTTCGCGATTTCTCGGCGCAGACGCGTCGTCAGGTCATGAAACGCAGTTTCTCGTTCATCGTTCTCGATCTGTGCGGTGTACGCCGTATCGAGCAGCACATTCAGACTTTCGCCACTGACGATCTGATCCATCTGTAGATGCTGGACCTGGAAAGGGTAGGCTCCTCTACGCGACTCGTAGGAGAGCAGGCTCGGTCGATTGTTACCGTTGAGAACTAACCCCACGGTGTCCGCCCAAGCTGCGACGAGATAAGCGTGTAGCGGCCGGCCGGATCGAAAGCTACGGAACGCGATTTCGCGGGCCAGAAAGGGCGACATTCCCCCAAGGCTGCTCTGTAACTGTTGCGCCAACGATTCGACGGTCAGATCATCCAAGGGAAGGGACGTTAACAATGCACCCATCTTCTCGGGACGATCTTGAGGGTCGTGTCTATCCGGCTGACTGGGCGGAGACAGGTAGGGCTTTCCCGGCAGCGTTTCGCGGAAGCGGTTGATGCGATGCGAGATGCGCTTGGCCGCTTCCAGGACGATCCTGCGCTCGCTGACCAGGATCAGGTTGCTGTGCTTGCCCATCAGCTCGGCAATCAGGGTGTTCGTGGTGGTCGTCCCATCGTCGGCGAGGTTCTGCACATCCATCTCAAAGATGCGGTCGAAATCCCGCTGCCGAATCTCCAGGATCCGGCCGTTTTCCAGATGGCGGCGTAGCGCGATACAGAACGCGGAGGGAGTGGGGGAGTTCGGTTTGCGCGCATCGGTCAGATGGACACGGGCGAAGCGGGCGTCGGCGGAGAGGAGCAGCGTCAGGTTACGGCCCTGGCTGCGAATCGCCAGCAGGAGTTCGTTGGGTTCCGGCTGACGAATATCCTGAATCTGCCCGCCGATCAAGAGTGGGCGCAACTCGTTGACGACGGCAGCAAGGGTGAGACTGTCGTACGGAATGCGAAGCGATAGTGAACCATTTGGTGTGGACATGTCTCCTATTATACCGTCGGATACGATGCGTAGACGGGATAGGGTTTGCAAGTGCCCGCTGGAGAGCCGGAATAGGCGCGAATGCGAGTAGATGAAACTGTTTCCGTCCATCGACGTCTAACCTTGTAGACAACGCCAACGCCGCCGAACGGCATCCCCTCCGGTTGCGTCTCCACTTGCGTCTGTGCTATAATGGGCCAGTTTTTCAACTTTCGTTATAGACCAGAGGAGAGGGTATTTCCGGATACCCACTCACGCAGGAGGTTTGCATCGTGCCGAAAATAGATACGTCGGACTTCAAGAACGGGGTCTCGATCCTGCTTGATTCCGAGATATTCACCATCACTTGGTTCCAGCACCATAAGCCCGGTAAGGGCGGGGCTGTTATGCGGACCAAACTGAAAAACCTCCGCACGGGCGGAACGGTGGATAAGACCTTCAACGCCGGCGAGAAGGTGGAACAGGCGATCCTGGATCGCCATCCGATGCAGTTCCTGTATCATCAGGACGGCGAGTACTTCCTGATGGACCCGACGACATTCGATCAGGTCGGCGTTCCCGCGTCTATCTTTGGCGATACCATTAAATATTTGAAAGACGGCATGGAAGTGCAGGTCGTCGAATACAACGAGAAGATCCTGGGAGCGGAACTCCCCTTTTTCGTGGAACTTGAAGTCGTAGATACCGATCCTGGGGTAAAGGGCGATACCGCTTCCGGCGGCTCCAAACCCGCCAAACTCGAAACCGGCGCGATGATCAATGTTCCCTTCTTCGTCAACATCGGTGACAAGGTGAAAGTGGACACCCGATCCGATGCCTATCTGGAGCGTGTGAAGTAGATCCTGTGTGAATTGCCCCGTTCCTTCGTACGGCCCGGCTCACCACGCAGTATCCTTCACGCCGACACTAAAGAATGGGGTAATAAAGTGCGAATCAACCGTCCTGCGGTGGATTTAAATGCCAACAGCTTTCTCACCGACAAGGTTCTGGACTTTCTCACCAAGGTCTTTCAGATCTCTCTGGCTCCTACGATACTGCTCACCGCCTGGTTGATGTGGGGGCTGTTTTCCGGACGACTTGCGGATGTCGCGACGATGTCGCCTGCTCAGCACGCGGAAGCTTTGAAAACGGTTACAACCCTCTCCTTGTGGCTGAATGTCAGCCTGGTGGTGACCGTTCTCAGTGCAGGGCTGATCTACCTTGAAGTGGAAGCGTTGGGCGTGATCTACCTGTTAGCCTCCGCGTTTCTCGCGTTCGGGCTGAAGTTCATCATGGATGCGCTGCTCGGCGGCGAGTCCGCGAAACTCATGCACGGAGAAGCCTCCCTGGCCGCCCTTAGGGAGATCCAGATGATGGCCTACATCATCGGGGTTCCCGGAGTGCTGCTTGCTGTCCGAACGCTGTTGAGCAAGATCTTCAACCGGGGCGGGCGCGATCTCGCCAATCTCAGTTATGGCAAAGATGCGTCCCGTACGGAGCGCAAGGCACCGCTGATCGGCGCGCTGGCGAAGTGCTGGGAACTGCCGTTCTGTCGCGAAGGAATCCGGGTTCGCTGCCCGATCTTCCATGCCAAAACCAAGTGCTGGAAAGAGCGCGTCGGCTGTATGTGCGAAGAGAACATCATTCTGCTCGCCATGGGCGGCGCCGGCGGTGAAGATCCGGATAAGACGCAGCCTCTGAACAAACAGTCGGGATTCATTCCGATCGGCGACCTCCTGAGCAAAAATGCGGAGGAGAAGAAGGCCGCCATTCCGACCCGACCGGGGCCGCGAGGCGTGCGTATCCCGACGAATCCGCACTTGAGCGAAGCCCAGAAACGCCTGCGCTGCCACAACTGCGTTATCTTTAACGAGCATCAGCGTCAGAAGTACCAGTTTCTGTCCGCGCCTGTCACGCTTGCGGTGCCCGCGCTGGTGTTCCTGGAGTTCGATAACCTGCGCCACCTGATCGATCAGACGCTCGGTTTCCTGGATCACCTGGTGGGAATCGTCTCCATGCATGCCGCCGACAGCGCCAGTCTGAGCAAAGAGATCAGCAATAACCTGGGGATCGAAGTCATCCTGATCATCTGCATCACGCTGGTGACGATGACCTGGGCGCAGCGACTGCTCGAATATACCATGTTCAAAATCAAAATCTGAAAGGCGCAAACATCCAGCCGATCTCTGTTGCCCGTTCTGTGCGCAGAGGTCGGCGTTTGCGGCGAGAATTTATGGATGTCTCCGAATTGGAGCGTCTGATCGCGCTCATGCAGAACGCGAGAATCAGCGAATTGACCCTCCGCGAGGGGGACTCCCGAGTCACCCTGCGCAAAAACCGAGCCGTCGCATCGACGGCTTTAGTGGCGTATGGCGACGATGGCGTTGAGTACTTCACCGAGGTAGACGTCTCGGAACCGAGCGCCCCTGAGCCGCCCGAGGACATTACGGTGATCGCGCCTCTCGTCGGCGTTTTCCGGCATGTCAAGCCGATGGTCGGGCTGGGCGCGAAAGTGAAGGAGGGCCAGAAGATCGGCACCATCCAGGCCGTCAAACTGCTGACCGATCTGACGTCACCGACCGATGGCGTTATCGTGGATGTGTTCATCGAAGATGGTCATCCGGTCGAATACGGACATACTCTCTTCACGATCAGGCCTGCCGCTGAGTAAGGCCGGAAGGGGACTCCTGTGAACGTTCCTACTCTCAAACCGATGCGTGCCCGGCAGGGATTCTCGTTGGTCGAGATCCTTGTCGTGATGGTCATTATCGTCGCGCTCAGCGCGGTCACCTACAGCGTCTTCTTCGGGCACGATAAGAACGCCCCTCCCGGCAAAGCGCACAATCCAATGGAACGCGCCCACGACACCGAGTGCATCAACAACGTCCATCAGGTCCATCTCGCCATCATGGCGGCCGATGCCGGAGATGCCGAGGGGAAACATCCCGCGTCGCTTCAAGAGCTGAAACTGCCGGCGGAGATGCTCACCTGCCCGGTTGGAAAGGTGCCCTACGTCTATGACCCGGCGACCGGCGAAGTCCACTGCCCCTACCCAGGCCACGAGAAATTTCAATAGAGATGGAATGATGCATGTTCAATAAGATTCTGATCGCCAATCGCGGCGAAATCGCTGTGCGTATTATCCGTGCCTGCAAAGAACTCCGTATCAAGACCGTTGTCGTCCACTCCACTGCTGACGCCGATTCCCTGGCCGTGCAGTGGGCGGACGAAGCGG
>Ga0207705_10002354_pt1 | contig 14612 bp, 13 predicted proteins | sample KBSC13metaG_FD_184314 | JGI IMG/M metagenome (GOLD analysis project Ga0207705, IMG submission 184314) | Corn rhizosphere microbial communities from Kellogg Biological Station, Michigan, USA - KBS C1-3 metaG (SPAdes) (version 2) | ecosystem: Host-associated > Plants > Roots > Rhizosphere > Soil ...
GGCGGCGGTGGTCCAGTGTCTGCTCTCCTACAAGGCGACGCAGATCCGACTGACCCTGGACAACGAAGTCGTCGAGACGAAAGCCATGCTGTGCAGTATCGCCAACGCCCGCTACTATGGCGGCGGCATGCGCATCGCGCCGGATGCGATGCTGACCGACGGACTGTTCGATATCGTTCTGTTGGAAGAGGTCGGCAAGGTCGAGTTCTTGTGGACTTTTCCGAAGGTTTTTAAGGGCACGCACACCACGCATCCTGCTGTGCGCGTCCTGCGGTCCAAAACGGTCAAAGTAGAGAGTGACCATCCACTGCCGGTGCTCGTCGATGGAGAGATCCTTGGCACGACCCCGGCGGAGTTCGAAATGCTGGAAGGCGGCCTCACCCTCATCGGGCCGTACATTCCCCATTAGGTTGGACGAGACGTGATGTCCACGCGCATGTTGGGCGAAACCGGAACAAGTTCAGATGCAAAAGCTGGGGCAAACCTTTGTTTTTCTGCTGGTGTTCGTCGGTGTCGGCCTGCTCTGTTACTACCTGGCGGCTCCGCGGATGCTGTCGCCTGCCTCCGGGCCGGGCACGACGGTTCCGCCGCCCGCGCCTGATCCCGGCACCGCCCCGCCGACCGTGCCCGCTTCTACGCCCTCTGCGGCTCCGACCCTCCCTGTCACGCGCATCGCTCCGCCACGCAGCGCCTCGCAGCGCGAAGCCGACGACATCGAGGCCCGCCGCGCACCCTACTATCAGTGGCTGCACGCGACCTTGGGCGACGTCCTGACGGCCCAACAGGCCAGTTCCTCCGATCAGGCCACCCTGGACCTCTATACCAGTCGCTCCGACTCCACCCTCGTACTCTTCCTCCTCGGTCGCGCCGTACAACCTTATGCCGATCGCTACGGCTTCAATCATGTCCGCTTCTTCATGCCGAATCCGGCAGGCAGCGTGGAACGTTACCGCTTCGCCGCCGAAGCCTCTCCCGCCTCCGACGGAACCTGGAACGCCTTCGAGAAATAAGGAGCATCCGAATGGTTGCTGTTGTCGTCGAACCTGCTGCACCGGACACACTGCCAGGTCAGATTTTTGTGGCCCACGCGGATCTGACCCAACTCTCGGCGGATGCCGTGGTCTTATCGACAAGCACGAACCAGGACTGGGTCGGGATGATGAGCGGCGCGTTCGATCAGGCTTTCGGGGTGGCGGCTCTCTGGGAGAGAGCGAAGGAGGGTGGAGCGCACCTTAACGAGATCGGCGACGTCTGGTGGCTGCCTTTGGAAACCGAGGCCAAACCACGGGGCATTGTACTCAGTGTATGTACGGGACCTGCTAGTACGCTGACACGCAGAGAGATGCGCAGCCTGCCCGTGAAAGCCGCGATAAGAGAGGCGATGACGAACCTGCGTGCATCAGGCGCAACGCATCGGCTGCTCATCGGTCTGCCTCTGATGCGCCTTGGTAAGGGCGGAGACATCCGAGATCCGTTGGGATCGGTTCAGGACCAGATCGCGGCGGCGCGAACAGCGCTGGACGAGTTGGCGCAGAGCGATCTCTGGCAATCAGGCGCCGATGTGGCCTTTGCCGCATTCACCTACGATCACTATCAGGTCGCGCTGGAGGCACGGCGTCTGGAAGACCAACAGCCTCGCGTGCAGACCGTTCTCCCGCCAAATTTCGACCTCCTGGTGCGATCTTTACGCAACGACGAAAGCGTCCTCTTTGTGGGGGCGGGCCTCTCCGCGGGAACCGGATTCCCGACCTATCACGAAATGATCTCCCGGATGGCGCAGCGGCTGGGAGAGGATCTGACCGGAGCGGATCAGGCGGCATATCTCGACCTCGCGCAGTGGTTTCGGGATCAGTATCCCGGAGAGACCGGCAGACTCGTCGCCGATCTGTTCGGCTCTCACAACACCGCCGTGCGCCCGTCTCTGGCACACTATCTTTTGATGTCCATGCCCGTCCGCTATGTCCTGACCACCAACTGGGATGATCTTCTGGAGCGCGCTTTAGGGGCGCTGCGGCGTTACTCGGTGCGTGTCATTACGGATGCACAGATCGCGCAGACCGGCCGCAGAGACGGAACATTCGTCGTGAAGATGCATGGGGATGCCGACCACTGCGCGGACTTGGACAATGCGAACGACGGCCTCGTGGTCAGCCGCGACGACTACGATCAGTTCTTTACCGCCAAGCCGATGATGGCCTCTCTGCTGGAAGGGCTGCTGTTGAATCGCACCTTTCTGTTTGTCGGCTATAGTCTGCGCGATCCCAACTTTCGGCAGATCCATGCGAAGATCGCGCACACGCTCCGGGAAGCGAAACAGCCCGCCTTTACTCTGATCTTCGAAAGCCTGTCCGAACCCGCTCGGAAGCAGTGGAACAAGCAGCAGGTGTTTCCGATCTGCATCGCCGGTAACACGAAGGAAGAGCAACTTTTCCATCTGGCCTGCCTACTTGATCACCTTGCCGACAGAGTCGCAGGCGACAGCCGTCTGTATCTGTCGTCCAAACCGCGTACCGAGAAGCAGGCAGAGACGTCTTCGCTGCAGCAGAAACTCCGGGAGTTGGGAACTCTGCTCGAATCAGAGATCGAAGACACCCTCGATGAGGAACAGGCCCGTCGTTTGTCGGTGGTGCTCGCCTTCTTAACAGACCAGGGGTGGCGACCCAAACGCGTGTCACTCTCCACCCTCTGGGAGCGACTGGCCAATGCCTCAACCGCTCCTGAAGACCGCCACGACTGCCTGATCCGTGCCTTGGCCCACGCCGAACAGCGAGATGTAATTCTTCGCTTAAAGAATTCCCTCGATCAGTCGACGTTGTAGAACCTCGGAAAATGGAGCCATTGGAATGCGTGCGATATCACGTGGGATTCTGTCTGAAATGGTATGTCTATCGTAACTCTGATCGAATTCGCTTTCAAAGCGTCTCTATTCAACGCCGCCTGGGAGTCGGAACTCAAATCGGTGCGGAGGAATGGTCCCATTCGGATTTACTGACGGGGCAGCCATTCGACTCTGAGGATCGATTCTCTGGCATGGGTTTTGAAGAGTAGGCGACAGCCCCTGTAGTAGCTACGTATGATTTCCCTATAGCAATCGGAGAGACAGCCTTATGTGGAAGATAGAATTTGGATTTACCGAGATTTGGCATGGCTCTGTGTTTATAGAGTGTAGCCCCTTGGGTTGGGGTCATATTACGGTGTCTCGACAAGACGAGCATGCCACAGAAGTGACCACTCGCTATGAAATGATGTGGATCGTCCTGGACCTTCTAGAACTTATGAGCGGTCTGCGAGATTTTTTCAGCAACCCACGAACCAAGCACTATTCATTCATCGCTACCGAGGGGGGGTGCCATATCCAGATAGATCGACGGAAGCATTCGATGGTCCTGCTCCAGATCAAAGAGGTGAAAGGGCTTCATCCGGAGACTGAGGTGCTCCATGCTTTTCGAGAGGGTTTGATTCACTTTATGAATGAGGCATATCCGTTGATAGACCTTGATAGCCTGGAGAAGAATGCGCAGTCGAATTCAGAACGCGCGCTCGACGGTGATTTTCGGCGAGAATACCAGGACTTCATGGCATGGTGCAATCGGTAGTTTCCGCCTTTTGGACTGCCTCCTGGGGAACGAAAGCGAAATGCGAATTTCACTTGTGTGAAATGAATTCGCGCGGATCAAGGTGTTCGATGGCGTCCAGTGCTGAAGGAAGGTGCTCACGCGCGATGTAAAATGTTGAGCGTACCATGAGCACACAGTATCCCATCTGGCTTACTCCTCTGTTTCATCGCTGGGGGCGAGTTCCCAGGCGAAGCGATCTCGGAAGGTTGGAAAGCAGTCGCTGCACACCCAGTATCCCTTGTCGGACACGTAGCCTTCGCGCAGGACGTCGGGTGCATCGATGTCCATAAACTTGGCGTAGCAGAACTCACAGTGATCGTGATCCCAACCGGGGCGTGGGGGCTGATAGGTCTGCCAGCGGAAGCGTGCGCCTTGCAGGTAGCGTTCTTGACCACTTAATAACCAATCGCTCATGTCGGGCATGGGCCGAGCTCCTCAACTCCGCAGGTCGGGCGACATCAAGTGCGGAGGAAATGGGGTCGTGAAATCGCAATGTCAATCTGACTACGAAAAAAGAGATCGGAAAAGTCTCAGATTTTCTCTTGACTCTCACCTTAACTTGAGACTGTACACTGTTCCTATCTGCACAAAAGGAGCGCGCTTGTGATCAAGATCGGGGATTTTGCACGGTTGTGTGAGGTGTCCATTCCGACCATACGGTACTACGATGAGGTCGGGCTGTTGAAGCCTCTTTCGGTAGAGAGCACGTCCGGCTACCGCTACTACTCCGTCTCTCAGATGCCGCGTCTGAACCGTATCCTCGCCCTCAAAGATCTGGGCTTTACCCTGCAACAGATCGAAGGCGTCTTGAATGGTGGGCCTACACTCGACGAACTTCAAGGGATGCTGAAATTGAAGCAAGCAGAAGTCGAACAGCAGATCGTGACCGAGCAGGCCCGGTTATGCCGGATCGCCGCGCGCCTGAAGCAGATAGAACAGGAGGATCGTATGTCCGATTTCGATGTCGCTCTTAAATCTGTCTCCCCGACCCTGGTCGCCAGTTACACGGTGACCATTCCCTCGAATGACCAGGTGCCGGAGGTTCTGGGACGCGCTTTCGGGGAAGTTTACGAGCATGTCTACACGCAGGGCGCGAAGGCGGTCGGTCCCTGCTGCGCGATATGGCATCAGGGGGCGAATGTACTGGAGAATGAGGTGGCGGAAGCGATGGTGCCCATCGACCACGTCATCCCGGAGACGGCGAACGTGAAGGTGTACGAAGTTCCCGCGATGCAGGTCGCCATGGTGGTCCATGAGGGATCTTTGAGCAACTTGCCTCTGATGCACAAGGCGCTGCTGAAGTGGATGGAGACCAACCAGTACGAGGCGGCCGGCTCCTACCGGGAGGTCTACCATAAGTCCGAGGATAACCCGGTGACGGAGGTGCAGTATCCGGTGACGAAGGGCTGATCGGGCCTCTTGAAGAGGGGCCGCGAGAGTTACCTGGTCGCTCCTGCTCGACGCAGCAGGAGCGACCAGGTTCGGCAGGAAATGCAAGGCAGGAGACAGAATAAGCCAGGCAGGTAAGCGGCGGCTTTTTCTTCCTGCTCACAAGTCGTCAATGCCTATACATTTGCAAGGAGCAGAGGTTGAAGATCAGTTCTCCCCTTTTTCTGACGGTTGGATTAATCGGTACTATCGCTATCTCTGTCCTGGCAAACCCTCTTGACGATCTCAGGGGTCGCTACGCGGAAGCAGCGAACGATCTGGAACGGGTCATCAAGATCAACCCCGGTGATGTAAACGCCACCAATCAACTTCAGGTCGTATGCCAGAACCCGACAAAAGCTCCGTTTCAGGACGCGATCGATCGGGCGGATGGGCGAGTGGAGGCGGAGGACTGGGCGGGAGCGGAAAAGATCTATACAGAAGCGATCGCTATCAGTCCTCAAAATCCCTATGGCTGGAGCGCACGCGCATTTGTGCGCGGCGAACAGAAAAATTTTACCGGCGCGATTGCCGATAATTCGAGCTGCCTCACCTGTTATGAACTTACAGGCGCCGAGACACGCAAGAAGACCAGCATCCTCATGAGCCGCAGTTACAACTGGCTTGATAGCGGTGATCCGTTGCGTGCCTTTGTCGATGCGTTCGCCGCTACCGAAGCCGATCCTAACTACGAGACCGCCTGGATGGCGCGCGCCGATGCCCTGTACGCGATGGGCAATTTGGATCAGGCTGTCGCGTGTTTCAATCGGGCGGCAGCCCTCAGCACGAAAGTGCGCCGCAGCTTTACGCAGGAGACGGCGAAGAAGAACGAGGCGAAGTACCTCCAGTCCCATCGACCGATGGCTCTGGAACTCGATGAGGCTCAGCAGAAAGCAAAGTTTCAGGAGGCGGTAAAAGCCCAAAAAGCAGGTCAGAATGCCGACGCACTGCAAAAATATACCGACATCATCGACGCAGATCCCTTCGACGGTCCGGCGCTGGGAAATCGAGGACTTGTCCACTACGTACAGGGTCACATGGAGGCAGCCATTTCGGATTTTTCGACAGCGATCATTGCCGAAGCGATCTCCCACGATTTAGAGCGGCAGCCGATCCATCTCTATCATCGCGCCAACACCTACAGTAAATTGGGTCGTATCCCGGAAGCGATCAACGATCTGGAGCTAGCGGTCAAAATCGATCCGAAATACACCAACGCGATCGACAGCCTGAAAGCGATCCGACAGCCTCAGCGCGACCCTGTGCCGGTAGCCCCGAAACTATCCCCCGAGATGGAGCGTGCTGTCTCCTTGTATGCGGAAGCGGTCAAGGCGGGGAAGGCAAAGGGCATTGCGCCCCGTGACGAAGCGCAGAAGATTGTCGATGCCATTCTGGCGACCGAACCGAACAATATTCCCGCGCTGCTGCTGAGGGGAAAGACAGGCTTCCTGTATCGCTATGTTCTCTTTGATGCCATGGAATATTTCGACCGCGCTGTCGCCGCCGATCCGAAGAACCCCAATGTCTGGTATGAGCGGGCGCATGTCTGGTACAAGAGGTTCGGCGCGACCGCAGAGGAGCATAGCAAGGCGATTGAGGATCTGAAGCAGGCGATCAAGCTCGGTCGCTCGGATACAGATACGCGCCTGGAATTGGCAGGCCACCTGGTGGCCATCAAAGATCTGGCGGCAGCCGTCGAGCAGGTGGAGATTCTGCTGAAAGAGGAACCGAAAAACCCGCGCCTGCTGATGGATCATATCTTGCTGTTGGAGAAACAGGAGAAGTGGTCGCTGGCAATCGCGGACTGGACGCTGGTGATCGCGCTCCATCCCAGTCCACCCTTCTATGCCCATCGAGGGGACGATTACATCGAGGCCAGGCAGTACGCCGAGGCGATTCAGGACTTCGATACGGCGATTGAACAGGAGCCCAAGCTCGGCGATCACTATGTGGGACGCGCGCGGGCCAGGCGACTGAAAGGGGATAAGGCAGGCGCTCTGGCCGACTATACCAGGGCGCATGAACTCGACAGCACGCTTCCTGCGGTCAAACCGGATCTTTCGGATGCCGACAAGGCGGAAGCGGCCAGAAAGAAGGTAAACCGCCGCGCCGCCGATGACGAAATATACGGCGGGAGTATAGGGCCAAATAGCGAACAGGAAGCGAGGGCGGTTGACTCGGGCGGCGAGTTCGTGTTATACTGCTGAGAAGAATTAAGAGCGTCCTTTTAAGGGGTCCTGCGAGGCCGGTAAGGGGCGGACATAGGTGCGGCGGAAGCGTGCAGCAGTGGGAGCTTCTCCCCTGTTACTGTGTCTCTTTGCCTGCCGTGCTTTATTGACGCCTTTACCGTCAGCCTTTCGGGCTGGTTGGGAAGGCGTTTTGTGTTATCACAGGTTTTCAGGAGTCAGGTGATGGCTGAGACAGATGGGGCGACGCCGCAACAAGCAACAGACGAGTCGGGCGTGCAGATCATGGATGCGGACGATATCCGGCGGGCGATCACAAGGATCGGTCACGAGATCGTCGAGAAGAACCATGGCGCGGACAACCTCGCACTCGTGGGGATCCTGACGCGCGGCGCGCCGCTAGCGGATCGACTGGCGAAACTGCTGCAGGAGATCGAAGGCGTCGAGGTGCCGGTCGGCAGGCTGGACATCGGCCTCTACCGGGACGACTACGGCACGCATCCGACCGGCCGGATCGCGCCGTACCCGACCGCCATTCCTTTCGATGTCACCGGGAAGCGGATCGTGCTGGTGGATGAGGTGCTCTTCACCGGGCGCACCGTCCGGGCCGCCCTCTCCGCACTGCTCGATCTCGGCAGACCGGCCTCCATCCAACTGGCCGTGCTGCTAGACCGGGGACACCGGGAACTGCCGATTCGCCCCGATTTCGTGGGCAAAAATGTGCCGTCCTCGCGTCAGGAGTATGTCCGGGTCTGCCTGCGCGAAGTAGACGGCGACGACCGCGTGCTGATCAGCAAGTCTTGAAACGAACACCCTCCATCACGTCAGGGAGAACGGCTCGCCGATGAAACATCTGCTTACGTTGCGCGAAACCTCCGCAACCGATATACGCTATCTGCTGGATACCGCGACGGCGTTCCACGAGATCCTGAAGCGCCCGGTGAAAAAAGTGCCGACCCTGCGGGGCCGGGCGATGATCACCTGCTTCTACGAGAACTCGACCCGCACGCGCACCTCCTTTGAGATGGCCGCGAAGATCATGAGCGCCGAGGCGATCAATATCGCAGTCGCGCAGTCGTCCGTCGCGAAGGGCGAAAGCCTGAAGGATACGATGCTGACCCTGCAGGCGCTCAAGGCGGACTGCATCATCATCCGGCATCCCGCATCCGGCGCGGCGCAGTTCGCGGCGGAGCATCTGAATATTCCGGTCGTCAACGCCGGAGATGGGCGGCACGAGCACCCGACCCAGGGGCTGCTGGATCTATTGACGATCCGCCAGGTCAAGGGCGAGATAGCAGGCAAGACCGTCGCGATCGTCGGGGACATTATGCACAGCCGGGTGGCGCGCTCCAACATCTGGGGGCTGACACAACTCGGCGCGAAGGTCCGCCTCGTCGGCCCACGCACTTTGATGCCCTACGATGCCGACCGACTGCCGGTCGAGGTCTTCGACGACCTGCGCGCCGGAATCGAAGGCGCGGACGTTGTGAATGTGCTGCGCCTCCAGACCGAGCGGATGGAGAAGGGCCTGCTCCCTTCCCTGCGCGAATACTCGCGCATGTTCGGCGTCACGACCGCAAGTTTGAAAGCCGCCCAACCCGACGTGCTGGTGTTGCATCCCGGCCCCATGAACCGCGGCGTGGAGATCTCCGCCGATGTCGCTGACGGCAAGTACGGCGTGCGCAGCGCCATCGAAGAACAGGTGACCAACGGAGTTGCCGTCCGGATGGCGGTCCTCTATCTCCTTATGAGCGCACAGGGCGTCGCGACCCCGGAGATCCAGTGAATTTCCGAACAAGAGGTTAACTAGCAGTCAATGTGCCCGCGAAGGCGGTCACTCGGTGCGCAGCACCCTAGCGAAGGAATTCATTCCATCGCAAACGTAGGGATCCTCCTGCGGAGGTGCTTTTGCGTGCATTGCCCAGGAGACAGCATCCTATGAAAACCGTTTTGACCGGAGGCCGCGTCGTAGACCCGGCGCAGAATATCGACCGTGAAGCCGATGTGCTGATCGAGGACGGCAAGATCGTCGGCATCGTAGGGCCGGGCGAGAACGTCGGCGAGGCGACCAGGATCGATGTGCGGGGCAAGGTCGTCACGCCGGGCCTGATCGATATCCACGTCCATCTGCGCGAGCCGGGGTTCGAGTATAAGGAAGACCTCGAAAGTGGGACTCGGGCGGCGGCGGCGGGCGGATTTACCCGTGTCTGCTGTATGCCCAACACCAATCCTGCGATCGACACCGCGGCGGTCGTGCGGCAGATCCTGGAGCGCACCGCACATGTCGGCAGCGCGCGGGTGCATCCCATCGGCGCGGCGACACGCGATATGGTGAGCGACCAACTGACGGAGATGGCCGAACTCAAGGCCGCGGGAGCCGTCGCGATCTCCGACGACGCCTTTCCTTTGCAGCGCGCCGACACGATGCGGCATGTGATGGAATACTGCAAAATGCTGAACTTGCCGCTGATGACTCACAACGAGGACAAGTTGCTGACCGAAAAAGGCGCGATGAACGAGGGCTACATCGCCACCATGCTCGGCATTCCCGGCATCCCGCGCGTTGCGGAGGACATTGCGGTGGCCCGCAATATCCTGCTCGCGAAACTCACCGGCTGCCAACTGCATCTGCTCCATATCTCCACCGCAGGCACTGTCGAACTGCTGCGCCGCGCCAAGGCCGACGGCATCTCGGTGACCGGGGAAGCCTGCCCGCACCACTGGGCGCTCACCGATGAAGCGGTGGTCGGGTACAAAACGGACGCCAAGATGAACCCGCCGTTGCGCACCGAAGAGGACTGCGAAGCGATCCGCGAGGGCCTCAAGGACGGCACGATCGACGCCATCTCCACCGACCACGCGCCCCACGCGGAGTATGAGAAAGAGGTCGAGTTCGACTACGCGCCGTTCGGCATTCTCGGCCTGGAGACCTCGTTCCCGCTGGTCTACACCACGCTCGTCAAGCAAGGGATCCTCACCCTCTCCGAGGCCATCGCCAAAATGACCGTCGAAGCGGCCCGCGTGATGGGCTGGACGAACGGGATCGGAACTCTCAAACCGGGAGCCGAGGCCGACATCACCGTGCTCGATCTCGACCAGACCTGGACGATCGATCGGAATCTGGTGCAGTCGAAGTCTAATAACACTCCCTTTCACGGCATGGAAGTCCAGGGCAAAGCGCTCTTCACGCTGCTCGGTGGGCGCGTGATCGATCTGCGGACGGAGCAAAGGTAATGGCCAAAGCCACCCTGATCTACAAAAACGGCACGATCCTGGCAATGGACGAAGGCGCGCCGAAAGCGGAAGCCATCGCCGTCGGCAGAGACGGACGCATTCTGGCGGTCGGCAGCCAGAGCGAAGTCGGCAATCTGGCGGGACGGGAGACGCGGACGATCGATCTGCGCGGGCGAACCCTGATGCCGGGCTTCTTCGACTGCCACCTGCATCTGCTCTGGCTGGGAATCAATCTCGGCCATGTCGATCTGAGTTCGCCGCCCGTGCGGGAAGTCGAAGACATCGTGCGCCTGCTGCGTGCGCGTCTGGCGGCACAGCCGGATCTGACCTGCGTACAGGGCAACCGGTACGACCAGAACCGCCTGCCGAACGCGCAGCATCCCACCCGAAACGATCTCGATCGCGTATCGACGGAGATCCCCGTTCGTATCGTGCATACCAGTGGCCATGCGGCCGTGGTGAATACCGTAGCCCTGAAGATGCTGGGCATCACGCGGGATACGCCCGATCCCATCGGTGGGGAGATCGAGCATGGATATGATGGCGAGCCGACCGGAGTGCTGCTGGAGACCGCGAGTTGGGCGAACCTGGAGCGGATTCTGCCGGCGGTGAGTGCGACGGAGTCGGTAGAGGCTCTCGGGCGGGCGAACGGCTATCTGCTGCAGCGCGGCATCACCAGCGCCACAGATGCCAACACGCTGCCGGAAGATGTGGAGACTTTCAAGCGCGCGGTTTTCGACGGTATCCTGCAGCCCCGCACCAACCTGATGATCGGATGGGCGGAGGTCGTGAAGCAGGCTGGAGAGGGCGCGATCCCGACGCCGCAGGATCTGGCATTCCACGACATCGACTGGCACCGCCTGAACATCGGGCAGGCCAAACTCTTCTCGGATGGCGCGATTACGACCCGCACCTGCTGGCTGACCGAACCCTTCCGCGATATGCCCGAAAACTATGGCATCCCGATCCATCCTGAGGACGAACTGCGCGAACTGATACGGCTGGCACATAACGCCGGTTGGCAGATCGCCACGCACGCGATCGGAGATAAGGCCGTCGATGTGGTGTTAAGCGCCTACGCCGATGCGCAGCGCGACCATACCCGGCCCAAGCCCGGCCATCGCATCGAACACTGTATGCTGCTCGACTCAGGGCTGATCGCGCGTCTGCGGCGGCAGAATGTCTGGAGCATCGGGCAGCCCGAGTTTCTATCGCGGCTCGGCGACGCGTATGTGCTGGCGCTGCATGAGGAGAGAGCGAACCGGCTCTCCCCCTACGCGACGCTGGACCGGCAGAACGTCGCGCAGGCGTTCAGCTCCGACTGCCCGGTCGTGCCCGGCGCGCCTCTGGATGGAATTCGCGCGGCGATGGAGCGTAAGACGCTCAGTGGACGTATTCTGAATGGCGCGGAGTGTCTGACTGCGGAGGCGGCGCTGTACGCCTACACGGCGGCGCCCGCGTACGCTTCCCGCGCCGATCGGGATCGGGGCACGCTGGAGGCAGGCAAGTTTGCGGACTTTGTAGTACTGACGGCCGATCCCACAGCCGTACCGCTCGGAGAGTGGGAGCAGGTACAGGTGGCCGCAACGATCATCGGTGGAGAGTGTCGCTTCGGCGGAGAGACATTGGATTAGGAACCTATGAAAGCAATTCTAGCACTGGAAGACGGCACCCTGTTTCACGGGGAGTCCCTGGGAGCGCCGGGACGCTCGTATGGCGAAGTCGTCTTCAATACCGGCATGACAGGATACCAGGAGATTCTGACCGATCCGTCCTATGCGGGACAGATGGTCAGTCTGACCTATCCCCTGATCGGCAACTACGGCATCAATCCCGACGATTTCGAGTCCCGACGCGTGCAGGTGGAAGGCTTTATCGTCCGCGAAGCGGCGGAACTGGCCAGCAACTGGCGTTCGGCGCAGAGCCTCGACGCCTTTCTGAAATCCCGTAATGTGGTCGGCATTCAGGGCGTCGATACCCGCGCGCTGACGCGGGCGCTGCGGGTGCGCGGCGTGATGATGGGCGCGATCTCCACGGACGAGACGCCGGACGAGATCATGGCGCGCATCCACGCGGCGCCCGGCTACGCCGGGATCGACTTCGCGCGCAGAGTCACCACCGAACAGCCCTACCGCTGGCGCACCGACAGCCGGCAGCCCGAACCGCTCGATGCCCCCACCGAAGAGGGGCAGCCGGAAAGAGCGGAGCCGCGCCATCGTATCGCGCTGCTGGACTGCGGCGTGAAATACAATATTATCCGCAGCCTGGCAGGACTCGGCTGCGAAGTTACGGTGCACCCCTGCACAACGCCCGCCTCCGAACTGCTGCGGGACAATCCGGATGGGATCATGCTCTCACCGGGTCCGGGAGATCCGGATCAGTACGACTATATCGTTGATACGGTGCGTGACCTTGTCGGCAAGAAGCCTATTATGGGCGTCTGCCTCGGGAATCAGATTTTAGGGAAGGTATTCGGCAGCGGAACGTTCAAATTGAAGTTCGGGCATCGGGGCAGCAATCATCCGGTCAAAGACCTGACATCCGGCAAAGTCTACATCACCTCGCAGAACCACGGATACGCCCTGGATCCAGATGGATTGCGGAACGGAATGGAGGTCGCGCACGTCAATCTGAATGACGGCACGGTCGAAGGCTTACGCCATCGGGAACTGCCGATCTTCTCCATCCAATACCATCCCGAAGCAAGCCCTGGACCCACAGATAGTGCGTTCTTTTTCCAGCAATTCGTCTCGATGCTGAAGTAGCGCTGCCACGGAGGAGAGGGACCTCATGCCGACCATTGACATCACCGGAACCACCGACGCTCCAAAGCCGCGCGTTATGCAGCGCCGGCGTTTAAGTCAGAAACGCATGGCGTTTCTCTTTGCCGTTCTGATGTTCCTGGTCGTGTTGATGCTGGTCTTTTCCACCGATTTCATTCCGTCCAAATCGATGCAGCCCACCCTTGAGCCGGGGGATCACGTGATCGTGCTGCGCTCCTGGTTTGCCTACCCGATGAACGCGATGCCGGCACGTGGAGACATCATCACCTTTCGGATCCCGATCGCGAAGCTGGATGAGGCCGACGAGAAGGCCAGCCGTAATGTGGATACGCCTCTCCCGCCTCCTCCTCCGGATGACCCGGACGAAAGTGAAGATAAGGCGACTTTCTTTTCGTTCTTTAAGTCTCATGCCGATACCGAAGTGCTGATCAAGCGTGTCATCGGACTGCCGGGAGATAAGGTCCTGATCAAGGGCAATGTCATCTATATCAACGGCATCATCTGGAAGGAGAACTATAAGACGATTCCCGCGGACATTACGGCGATCTCATTAGCCGAGTATGCGGTGTTGAAGCCCCTCGTTGTACCGGAAGGCGAACTTTTCGTACTGGGCGATAACCGCGAGAACAGCGACGATGGGCGTTTCTGGGGAACCTTGAAACGGAAATACGTGATCGGGAAATTTGTGCATAACCTCTATAACGAGGGCGCGACGGGACCGAACGTATTGCGGGCGCAAAGCGAACAGTGAATCTGGAACGCAGGGCGAAAGTCGGACTGATCCTGGGACTGTGTCTGGCGGCTGCATTGATGATAGGGTTGCGGTGTATCGTGCTGGATTCAGATGCGTATCCGCGTCTCTCGTGGAGCAGTGCGCTGCTGACGGACGAGGGCTTCTACATCCACGACGCCCGCAACCGGGTGCTCTTCGGTCATGCCCACACCGATCAGTTCAGCAACGCGCTGATCATGCCTGTGCTGAATGCGGTGCAGACGGGCGTGTTTCGTCTGTTCGGGGTGAGCGTGGTGTCGGCGCGGGCGATCTCGGTGGTGCTGGGCCTGCTGACCCTGCCTGTCTTCTTCGACGCCATGCGTCGCGCCTTCGGAATGCGTCCCGCGGTGTTGGGGCTGCTGCTGTTGGGGCTGGATCATGTGAGCCTGCTCTACTCGCGTCTGGCGCTGATGGACACTCCGGCCGCCTTTGTGCTGGTCTGTGCGTTCTGGCTATGGGTGAAGAGTGGGGAAGGGGAGGCGCAGAAGCGAGGCAGGCTCTGGCTGGCGCTGTGCGGATTGACGCTGGGCGCCTGCTACGGGGTGCGAGGATTGGGAGCGCTGGTCTATCCGGTGCCGATGCTCCTGCTCGC
>Ga0207705_10002355_pt1 | contig 14610 bp, 9 predicted proteins | sample KBSC13metaG_FD_184314 | JGI IMG/M metagenome (GOLD analysis project Ga0207705, IMG submission 184314) | Corn rhizosphere microbial communities from Kellogg Biological Station, Michigan, USA - KBS C1-3 metaG (SPAdes) (version 2) | ecosystem: Host-associated > Plants > Roots > Rhizosphere > Soil ...
TGCTCGGCCGTGAACGCCCATTCGTCGGCCAGCTCGGCGATGCGCTTGTCGGTGGGACGATAGCCGTGGCTGCCGCCGGTCTCGACGCGGATGAGCACCGGGTTGGAGCACGACTGCGCCTGCTGCAGCGCCGCGGTGAACTTGAACGAGTGGCTCGGCACCACGCGATCGTCGTGATCCGCGGTGGTGACGAGCGTCGCCGGATAGCAGGTGCCGGGCTTGATGTTGTGCAGCGGCGAGTAGGCGCGGAGGTACTTGAACGCCGTCGTATCGTCGGCGGAGCCGTACTCGGTGGCCCACGCGGCGCCGCCGGTGAACTTCTGGTAGCGCAGCATGTCCATCACGCCCACCGCCGGCAGCGCGACGGCGAACAGGTCGGGGCGCTGCTCCATCACGGCGCCGATGAGCAGCCCGCCGTTGGAGCCGCCGCTGATGCCGAGCTTCTGCGGCGAGGTGTACTTCTGCTTCACGAGATACTCGCCCGCGGCGATGAAGTCGTCGAACACGTTCTGCTTCTTCTCCTTCATCCCCGCCTCGTGCCATGCCTCGCCGTACTCGCCGCCACCGCGGATGTTGGCCGTGGCCCACACGCCGCCGAGCTCGAGCCATGCGGGGACGTCGGAGCGGAAAGTGGGGTTGGTGCTGATGTCGAAGCCGCCGTACGCGTAGAGCATCGTCGGATTGGTGCCGTCGAGCGCCATGCCCTTGCGATGCGTGATGAACATCGGCACGCGGGTGCCGTCCTTCGACGTGTAGAAGACGCGTGTCGTCTCGTAGCGCGAAGGATCGAACGTCAGCTTTGGCGGCTCGAACGGCGTGCTGCGCTTCGTGCGCGCGTCATACCGGTAGATGGTGCTCGGCGTGAGCGGCGAGGTGAAGCTGTAGAAGATTTCCGGGCGATCGAAGCGGCCCGACACGCCGCCCACGGCACCGAGGCCTGGCAGGGCCAGTGTCTCCTGCGGTGTCCCGTTCAACGAATAAAAGCGGACGACGCCGGCGACGTCTTCCAACGTCGTGACGGCGATGCGGCCGGCGATCAGGTCGGCGCTCTCGATGGCGTTCTTCCCCTGCGGGACGATCTCCTTCCAGTGCGACACATCCGGCGTCGCCAGCGGAACGGCGACGATGCGGCGGCGCGGCGCATCGCGATCGGTCTGCAGATAGAGCGTACCGTTCACGACGCCCAGCGGGCTGTACTCGGCGTCGTGCCCCGTGTAGAGCGGGCGGATGGGCGCGGCGAGGTTGGGACGCGTGGGATTCACGTAGTCGGCGACGAACAGCTCGTTCCGGTTGCTCGTGCCCTTGTTGGTGGTGACGAACAGATAGCGCCCGGTCTCGTCGAGGAATGCGCTGATGAACAGCGACGGCTCCTCGGGACGCTCGTAGATCAGGCGGTCTTCCGCCTGGGTGGTGCCGATGGCGTGATAGTAGATCTTCTTGTCGCGCACGGCATTGCTGAGCGCCTTGCCGGCGGCGGGCTCGGGGTAGCGGCCATAGAAGAAGCCGCGGCCGTCGTGCGTCCATGAGAGGCCGGAGAACTTCACCCAGCGGATGGTGTCCCCCGTCTCGCGGCCGTTCTGAAGATTGCGCACGTAGTACGTGCTCCAGTCGGAACCACCCTCGCTCCTGCCGTAGGCGAGGTAGCGCCCATCGGGCGAGGGGACGAAGCCGGACAGCGCGATGGTGCCCGTGGCGGAGAAGGTGTTCGGATCGAGCACCACGTGCTCCGGTCCGTTCAGCGTCTTGCGCGCGTACATCACGCTCTGGCGCTGCAGGCCGGTGTTGCGCGAGTAGTACCACTGGCCGCCCTGCCAGCGCGGCGTGCTGACGCGCGGGTAGTTCCACAGCTCGGTGATGCGTGCGCGAAGCGGCTCGCGAAGGGGCAGCTTGCTCAGATACGATTCGGTGACGGCGTTCTCGGCAGCAACCCACTGCGCGGTCTCGGGCGAATTGAGATCCTCGAGCCAGCGATACGGCGCCGGAATGGCGACGCTGCCGTAGTGATCGACGCTGTCCACCGTGCGCGTGACGGGATACGTGATCGGTGGACGCGATGTCGTCGGCGCCTGCGCGAGGGCGGAGGCGGTGGCGAAGAGTGGGAGGGCGAGGAGGAGACGGGGCACCGGCACGTTGAGCTCCGTGATGCGGGACGCGAACTGCTGGAACGGGGTACCCCGTACCAGGGATGAAGGGGTAAGAAGCGTTGGAACGGTGTGGGGCGAACGTAGTGCGACGAGTGCCGCGCAGCCAGACTGCCGGCAACGGACTTGCCGCCGGCGCGGACGAAGGCGTACATGGGGGATGCTTCTCTCCTCTCCTCGAGCTCGGCTCGCCGGAATCGCCCCGCTGCTGACGGCACTGCTCGTCGCGACGCCTGCGGCGGCGCAGCGAGACACGTCCGCTTCCGCGTTCCGTGCCGCGATCACGACTTACACACGCGCGCACGAAGCCGAGATCCTGAGCGAGTTCCGCGACCTGCTGGCCATTCCCAACCGGGCGAGCGACAGCGTCAACATCCGTCGCAACGCGGCGGCAGTCGTAGCGCTGCTGCAGCGGCGCGGCGTGACGACGCAGCTGCTCGAGTCACCGACGGGCGGGCCACCGGCCGTGTACGGTGAGCTGCGCACGCCTGGCGCGACGCGCACCGTGGTGCTGTACGCGCACTACGATGGCCAGCCGGTGGAGGCGGCCAGGTGGGCCACGCCACCGTGGGAGCCGACGCTGCGCGACGGGCCCCTGGAGCACGGCGGACGCGTCGTTCCCTTTCCCGGCACGAGTGGAGCGACGGGCCCGGAGTGGCGGCTCTACGCACGCTCGGCGGGAGACGACAAGGCGCCGATCGTCGCCATGCTCACCGCGCTCGACGCGCTGCGCGCCAGCGGCATGCAGCCGAGCGTGAACCTGAAGTTCTATTTCGACGGGGAAGAGGAGGCGGGGAACGGGCACACGCGCGCGCTGCTGGAGCGCCACGCGGCGCTGCTCGCGAGCGACGGGTGGGTGTTCGCCGACGGACCGGTGCACCAGAGCCGGCGGCAGCAGGTGCTGTTCGGGGTGCGCGGGGTGACGGACGTGGTGATCACGGCCTACGGCGCGACGCGCGCGCTGCACAGCGGCCACTACGGCAACTGGGCGCCCAATCCCGCCGCCGTGCTGGCGAACTTCGTGGCGTCGCTGCGCGATGCCGACGGGAAGATCCTCATTCCCGGCTACTACGCCGACGTGCGGCCGCTCACCGCTGCGGACCGTCGCGCGCTGCGTACGGTGCCGGTGGTGGATAGTGCGCTGCGCGCCGAGCTCGAGCTCGGCGCCACGGAGGCACATGACGCGCTGCTGGCCGAACGGATCATGCAGCCCGCGCTCAACGTGCGTTCCTTCCACGCCGGCCCGGTGGGTCCGGCGGCGAATGCGATTCCCACCGAGGCCACGGTGTCGATCGACTTCCGCCTCGTGCCGGACGAGCGACCGGAGCGCATCCGGCAGATGGTGGAAGCATATGCGACGAAACAGGGGTACACCGTGATTCACGAGGCGCCCGACAGCGCGACGCGCATGCAGCACGCGAGGCTGCTGCGATTCGACTGGGGGCAGGACGGCTATCCGGGACAGCGCACGCGGAGCGACACGCCGCTGGCGCGTGGCGTGGTGCGGGCGGTGACGGACGCAGTTGGTGCGCCGATCATCGAGGTTCCCATGCTCGGCGGCAGCCTGCCGACGTACCTGTTCAGCGAAGTGCTGTCGGCGCCCCTCGTCGTGGTGCCGATCGCCAATCACGACGACAATCAGCACGCCTCGAACGAGAACCTGCGGCTGAAGAACCTGTGGGATGGAATCGCGGTGTTCGCGGGGATCGAGGCACGGCTGGGACACGCGTGGAACCCCGCGACGAGCAGCAGCAGGAAGAACGGGACGAAGGCCGGCACGCGCTGATGCACGTTCACACCATCACGACGAGGATCAACGGTTCGCCCATGCGGATTGCATCTCGCGTCTCTGCACTCGTGGCATGCCTGCTCACGATGCCCGCCGCACTCGCCGCACAGCAAGCTGCCGCCGCGCCGCACCGTCCGGCGTTCGACGTCACGGAGACGACGATCGCGGACATTCACGCGGCGATGCGCGCCGGTACGCTGACGTGTCACACGCTGGTGAGCGCCTACCTGGCGCGCATTGCCGAGTACGACAAGAACGGGCCGGCGATCAATGCGATCATCGTCGTGAACCCGAACGCGATGGCGGTGGCCGACTCCCTGGACCGGGTCGCGGCACGTGGCGGCGCGATGGGCGTGCTGCACTGCGTACCGATGATCGTGAAGGACAACTTCGAGACGAAGGACCTGCCGACGACGGCGGGCTCACTCTCGCTGCAGGGGCTGCAGCCGGCGCAGGATGCGTTCATGGTGCGCCGGCTGCGCGAGGCGGGGGCGATCGTGCTGGCGAAGTCGAACATGGCGGAGTTCGCGTTCACGCCGTACGAGACGGTGAGCTCCATCCTGCCCGGCTACACGAAGAACCCGTACGCGCTGGACCGCGTGACCGCCGGCTCGAGCGGCGGCTCGGCGGCAGCGGTGGCGGCGAGCCTCGGGGAAGCGGCGCTCGGCACGGATACGGGCAACTCGATTCGCGGGCCGTCGTCGCACCAGGCGCTGGTGGGCATCCGCTCGACGATGGGGCTGACGAGCCGCGATGGCGTGGCACCGCTCAACCTCGCGGCCGACATCGCCGGCCCGATGGCGCGGAGCGTGGCGGATGCGGTAGCGATCTTCCAGGTGGTGGCGGGCGAAGATGCGGCCGACACGGTGACGGCGCGTTCGCGCGGACATCGCGCGGCGGACTACAACTCCTATCTCAGGCGCGATGCGTTGAAGGGCGCGCGCATCGGCGTGCTGCACCAGGCGTACGATCGCGAGAGCGCCGATCCGGAAGTGATTCGCGTGTTCAACGCCGCGCTGGACGACATGCGTCGCCAGGGCGCGACGATCGTGGACCCGGTGGCGATCGCGCAGCTCGACGAGCACCTGAATGCGTGGACGGGCTCGTGCAACCAGTTCCGCTACGACATCGAAGCATGGCTGGCGCGCCAGGGGAGCCGAGCGCCGGTGCACACGGTGGCGGAGATCATCAAGTCGCGTCGCTTTCATCCATCCATCCGGCCGCAGCTCGAGGCGGCGCAGGCGGAGTCGCTGCCACCGGCGCGCAACCCGGGATGCCGCAATCGCGACGAGTTCCGCGCGTGGTTCCGGGTGGCCGTGACGACCACGATGGATTCGCTGCACCTCGATGCGCTCGTCTATCCGACGTGGAGCAACGCGCCGCGGCTGATCGGCGATCTCAACACGCCGGCGGGGGACAACAGCCAGCTGTTCTCGCCGAGCACCGGGTTTCCGGCGATCACGGTGCCGATGGGGTACACGCATGGGCAGCTGCCGGCGGGGATGCAGCTGTTCGGCCGGGCGTGGAGCGAGCCGACGCTGATCGGGCTCGCGTATTCGTACGAGCAGGCGACGCGGTGGCGGCGCCCCCCGGCATCGACGCCGCCGCTGCGGTAGTGAACTGCTACAGCGACTTCACGTCGGCGTCGATTTCCGCGGCGGCGAGGATGCCGCGTTCCACGTAGATGGGGCGCACCATGCCGCGCAGGCGTGGCAGGCGGAGCGCGAACCAGAGGCCGGCGAACATGCAGCCGACGCCGCCGGCGAGGATGGTGTTCTCCGAGCCGATGTGTTCAGCGATGACGCCGGCGAGGAGGCTGCCGATGGGCGCGGTGCCGAGGAAGGCCATGGTGTAGAACGCCATGACGCGGCCGCGCAGCCGTTCCTCGACGATGGTCTGCACGATGGTGTTGGTGGACGCCATGGTGATCATCATCCCCGCGCCGACGATGGGGAGGATGAGCAGGGCGAGCCAGAGCACCCGCGCAACGGAGAAGAGCACGAGGCCGGCGCCGAACACCGTGGCCGCGGCGGACATGGCGCGTCCGAGCCCGAGCACGGTGCGGCGCGCGGCGAGGTAGAGCGCACCAGCCAGCGCGCCGACCCCCGACGCGGTCATCAGGAAGCCCAGCGTGTTGGCGCCGCCATGGAGCTGCTTCGTCGCGATCGCGGGCATGAGCACGGAGTACGGCATCCCGAGGAGGCTCACGAGCGCGAGCAGGGTGAGCGCCGAGCGTACGGGGAGGAAGCGTGAGACGTAGCGGAAGCCGTCGATCAGCTCCTCGCGCGCGCTCGTCGTCCGAGGCGGGCGCTCGCGACGCCGCACCGTCATGACGAGCAGCGACGCGATGACCGCGAGGTACGAGATGGCGTCGGCCATGAAGCACCAGCCTTCACCGACGGCGGCGATGACGACGCCGCCGATGCTCGGGCCGATGATGCGGCTCGCGTTCACCATCGAGGAGTTGAGCGCGATGGCGTTCGGGAGGTCGGCGCGGTCCTCCACCATCTCGACGACGAACGCCTGCCGTGCGGGCGTGTCGAAGGTGTTGATGATCCCCTGCGCCACCTGGAGGACGAGGATCCACGCCACCGTGATGTGATGGCTGAACACGAGGAGCGCGAGCGCCAGCGACTGGAGCATCGACAGCACCTGCGTGATGACGAGCAGGCGATGCCGGTCCCAGCGATCCACGAGCACGCCCGTGAAGGGCGAGAGGACGAGCGTGGGGATCTGTCCGCAGAAGCCGACGATGCCGAGCAGCAGCAGCGAGCCCGTGAGCCGGTAGACGAGCCAGCTGGTGGCGACACGCGTGATCCAGGTGCCGACGAGCGAGATGCTCTGTCCGCCGAAGAAGAGGCGGAAGTTGCGGCTACGGAGCGCTCTGGTGAGGCGGGGACCGTCGGATGTCGCCAATCGTGCTCGGTCTAGTGTGGCATCAGTGGCTCAACTCGACACTGAGGATGTCGAAGAAGCGCTTCTCGAGCGCGCGTGTCGAGCCGCAATTGACGTACTCGCCCGCCACGAAGACGGGCCGAGCCATGGCAGTCACCGTGGTGGACACGGCGGTGGTGTCGCCGGAGGCGGGAAGGAGCTGGGTGGAAACGTTGAGCAGCACCTCGTAGCTGTCCGCGCTCGCCGAACCCTGGGTGCTGCCGCAGTCGAGATATCGGCTGAGTGGCGCGCTGCCGAGCTTGCGGCGGATCTTGTACGACGTCGTCCCCATTGTGCGCGCCTCGGCGTTGCGGTCGGTGATGGGCAGGCCGAGGGTCTGGTATACGGCGGGGAGGGCGTTCCAGATCCGCGCCACCGGAGCGGCGATGGTGCGCTGCGAGGGCGACTCCGTCTGGGCGATGGTGATGGTGCTGCCGCCGCTGGCATTGTTGGTGGGAATGCGCATCGTCTGGTCGGGCTGCGGCGCGCCCGCGGGCCCATGCGACGAGGCACAGCCGCAGAAGAGGACGGCCGAAAGAACGATGAAGCGGCGCATCGGTGGGCTCCTGGTGGGATGAGGCGGAGACGATACGCGCGCGCGCCCGGGCTGTCCAGCAACGCGCGGTGTCGTCAGCAGCCGGAGACGAGAGTCGCGACCGGCGTGGCATCGGTGCCGCCGGGCTGCGCGAGCACCATCGTGGACCGCCCGCTGGCCACGAGGGAGACCGAGCCCGCGTCGAACACGAGCGTCTGCGTAGTGGCGACGGTAAAGCGCACCTGGCTGGGGCCGGGATTCACGTCGAAGAAGCCGGTGTTTCCGCCGTAGCCGATGCTGGCGGTGCTGGGGACGCCGAGTGGACCGCTGTGCGGCGTGACGTAGACGTCGAGCGTGCCGAGTCCGGGGGCGACGTCCACGATGCGGAATCCGGCGAGCCCGCTGGTGGGCGTGAACTCGTCGGTGAGGGTGAGGGCGTTCGTCGTGCCGGCATCGGAGGTGAACACCACCACCGTGTATGCGACGTTCGCCGTGAGCGGGCCGGTGAAGCCTCCCATGTCGCTCACGGCGCCGGCCAGACGCAGGCCGACGGTGGTGGTGGTGGCCGGGTCCAGGGTGATGCAGCTGCTGGTCGCACCAGCGTTCACGTGCCCGCTGCCGCCGACGATCTGCCCGTTGCTGGTGAGATCCACGGCAACGCCACTGGCGTTGACGATGCGAAGGCGCGCGGCGTTCTCGCTTCCTCCCACGCCCGGGATGCGACTGCCGACGTCGCATCCGGTGAGCGCGACGAACGCGGCCGCAGCGAGAGCGAGGGTGTAGCGTGACATCATGGCGTCTTCTCCCAGGAGTTGTTCGTGCGCTGCAGGTCGGGGAGTACGTGGCGCGGATCCAGCTCGACCCGGCGCACGCGCTTCGGCGACGTGACGTGGTAAGTGAAGTGCGGGCCGAGGTTCCACATCTCCACGGGGAGCCGGACGGTCTCGCTGGTGGCGTCGTCGTAGACGATGCGCAGCTCGGCGGGGAGGGTCATCGTACCGCGATTGGACAGGAAGATGCGTGCGTGTCCGGTGCTGTCGGTGGCCACGGAGTCGACGGCCTGATCGAGCCGCGCCGTGGTAAAGACCCAGTCACGCCAGAACCAGTCGAGCTCCATGCCGCTCGCGTCGCGCATGAGGCGGAAGAAGTCGGCCGGCGCGGGGTGCTTGAACGCCCAGGTGCGGATGTAGTCGCGGAAGGCGGCATCGAAGCGGTCCTTCCCCATGACCTCGAAGCGCAGGGTCTGGAGCATGAGGGCGGGCTTCTGATAGCCCGTCCACATCAGATCGTGCACTTCGGTGGGGTTCGTGATGAGCGGCTGCTCCTGGCCCGGCGTGGTGTGGGTCGTCGCGAGGTGCAGCGGGTTCGATTCGATGGTGTCACCGTACGCGCTGCCGGCGAAGTAGAGCGCCGCGTTGTGGAGGTCGATGAAGGTGTTGAATCCCTCATCCATCCATGGATAGAGTCGCTCGTTGGAGCCGACGATCATCGGGAACCACTCGTGGCCGAACTCGTGGGCCAGCTCCCACTGGGTGGTCTCACGCGACGAGCCGTTGGGGACGAAGGTGAGCATGGGATATTCCATCCCGCCCACGGGGCCCTCCACGGTGGTGGCGTGCGGATACGGATATCTGTACCACTGCTCACTGAAATACCGGATGGCGCCGCGCGCCATGCGGTGCGCCTCGCCGTTGGCCCACTGGTTCGCCGACGGGCGATAGAGCGTCTGGATGAGGATGCCGTCGTCGTTGCTGGCTTCCCAGATCCAGTTGGGCGCCGCGGCCCACGCGACGTCGCGCACGTTGGTGGCGGCGAAGTGCCAGGTGTACGGGCGATTGCCCGGACGCGTGCGGCCCGCGTTGCCGGCCTCGGCGCGCGTGATGACGGCGACGGCGGTGTCGGAGTGACGGGCGGCGGCGAGGCGCGAGCGCTGCGTCGCGGTGAGCACCTGCTCCGGATTCTGCAGCGTACCGGTGGCGGCGACGATGTAGCTGGCGGGCACGGTGACGCTGACGTCGTAATCGCCGTACTCGAGGTAGAACTCGCCGGCGCCGATGTACGGCTCGGTGTTCCAGCCGCGGATGTCGTCGTAGACGGCCATGCGCGGGTACCACTGCGCGATCTCGTAGAGCGGACCATCGCGCCCCATGCGGCCGACGCCCTGCTCGGGAACGGTGAAGTGCCAGGCGAAGTCGAGATTGACGGCGGCGCCCGGCGCGAGGGGGTGCGCGAGATCCACGCGCATGGTGGTGCCGTACACCGTGCGCTTCATGTCCGCGCCGGCGATGGTGGCCGACTCGATGACGAGGCCGTCGGTGACGCCGTTGGCGCCGCAGGAGAAGTCGAAGCTGATGTCGGCGAAGGCGAGCGGCGGCTGGTTGAGCGTGCTGGTGATGCTGTTGCGGCGGCAGATGTTCTGCTCCACGTACAGCCAGAGGTACGGCAGCGCGTCGGGCGAGTGATTGACGTAGTGAATGGTCTCGCGGCCCTTCAGCACGTGCGTCGCCGTGTCGAGCGACGCGGTGATGCGGTAGTCGGCGCGCTGCTGCCAGTATTTCGGGCCGGGCCGTCCGGCCGCCGTGCGCACATCGGTGGGCGTCGGGAGCACGAGCCGGCGGAAGGGCGAGCTGTCGGCGATGGACGCCGACGATTGTGCTTCACCCCGCGACGCGAGCGCGACGAGGAGTGCGGCAGCGAGCAGGCGTCCGGTCATCAGTTGGCCACGTTGTCGAAATCGGTGATGAGCCCGTCCTTCGTGACGTACACGAGGAGCGACTGCTGGCCGCTGTCCGTGGTGAGCGTGTAGTACGCGATGCGGGCGACCGGAAATCCATGGCGCTCGATCTTCCGGCTCTCGACGTCCTGTACGCCGAGGAACTGCACGCCGCGGTAGCCCGCAGCGGGGGGCCAGGGACGACGGCCGAAGTCGCGCCGCGCGCCGGCGGTGAGCGCGGACGCGTTGGCCACCGCGTCGCCGCCCTGCGCCATGGCACGCAGCGTGGCATCGACGCGCGCCGTGAACGCGGGATCCGGATCCGGCTGGCGCGCGAGCATGGTCACGAGCGGACCGACGCGAGGGACCATGCGAGCCCGGTCGCCGTTGGTCCACGTGAGTCCGCTGATCTCGTGCGACGCATCGCGCGTGAAGGTGACACGGAGGTTGCGGTCCATGGACGCGAACTGGTCGTTGCCGAGCGCAACGAACTCCTCGTCGGGCAGGCCGCCGGCGAGGAGCGACAGACGGCCGTCGGCGGCGACGAAGGTGATCATGTTGTTGTTGGACAGCTCGTAACGTCCCGTGTACGCCTGGAGCTGCGCGGGCGACACTGCACCACTCGCGACGGGCGGCACGTAGGTGGACGCACTGGGCCAGTGATATTTCCGCGCCACGAAGTCGACGATGCGGTCGGTCATGCGCGAGTCGTCGTTCGCGTTGATCATCACGGCGAGCCCCTGGCCGGTGGACGCCGTGCCGATGAGGAAGGCGTCGAACCCCTCGTCGCGGCCGCCGTGACTGAACGTGAGCGCGTTGCCCGCACCCTGGAGGAAGACGCCGAGCCCGTCTCCGTCCTTCACCTCGGTGAGCATCTGGCGCGCCATCGCCGGCGAGATGACGCGCGACGACTTGCCCGTGTACGCCTGCTGCACCTCGATTGCGAAGTGCGCGAGGTCGGTGGGCGTGGTCCAGAGCCCCGCCGCCGCCATCTCGGGATAGATGTGAGAGCGTCCCTTCACCGGCGTCTGGTCGGAGTACTGTCCGCCGGCCGTCATCGCGGCGAGCGCCGGTGGCAGCGGCTGCTCGTACGAGCTGTGGGTCATGCCGATGGGATCCAGCACGGCGCGGCGCATGTACTCGGGGAACGACTGCCCGGTGACGTCGATCATCATCAGCTGGAGCACCGTGTAGCCGCCGCCCGAGTAGCGCCAGATCGCGCCCGGCGTGGTGTCGACGCGGATGGCCGGCGTGTTGGCGGGCGGCGCGCCGTCCAGCACCTGCACGAGCGTGGGGCGCGGCTCGTCCACGGCGTAGCCGGGAAAGCCGTGCACGGTGAGGCCGGCGGTGTGCGACAGCAGCTCGCGCACGGTCACGGCCCGCTGCGCGGTGAACGCGTTCGTCGGCAGCTTCCAGCTCGTGAGCGTGAGGTTCACGTCGCGGTCGAGGTCGAGCTTGCCCGCCTCGACGAGGTGCAGCGCGCCGAGTGCCGCGACGGACTTGCTGATGGAGCCGGCCTGGAACAGCGTGGTCGGCGTGACCTTCACGCTGCCGCCCGGATCGGTGACGCCGTACGTGCGCGTGGACACGATCCGGCCGTCCTGGATGATGGCGAGGGAGAGACCGGGTACGTGTCGCCGTGCCATCTGGGTGGTGACGAACGCGTCGACGTCATCGCCTTGCGGGGCGCTCGGCGTGCCCGTGCCGGTGGCGCAGGCGAGCAGCGCGACGGAGAGCGGTAGGAATCGTCTGGCGACGTGCACGGTAACCTCCGGTGGGTTCCCTGACGGTGAATTCGTCGAATGTACGGCGGGCTCCACGAGCCACGATAGGGCGCATCCCTTGCACCAGCGATGGGTCATGAGCGAGCACGAGATCATCCCGTACCGGGGCTACGCGAACGGACGTCGCGTGCTGGTGCAGGGGCGCGTGCAGGAGGCGAAGCACATCCCCGCAGCGGCCGCCACGGACTCGGTATGGCGCAACCTGCTGAGCACCTTCAGGCGCGTGGACGCCGACCCGTTGCCCTACGCGCCGGTGCGGGTCACGATCGCCGGCACGCATCACGACGTGCAGGCGGACGACGAAGGTTTCATCCGCACCTGGCTGGAGCTCGCCGAGCCGTTACCAACCGGTGCGCCATGGCATCCGGTGGAGTTCCAGCTGCTCGACGGGACGCGAACGAACCGCGCCGAGCCACGCGCGACGGGCGAGGTGCGCGTGCCGACGGTCCACGCGGCGTTCGGCGTGATCAGCGACCTGGACGACACGGTGATCCAGTCGCGGATCACGAGCTTTCTCCAGGCAGTGCGCACGGTGATGCTGGGCAACGCACGGACGAGGCTGCCGTTTCCCGGCGTGGCGGCCTTCTACAGCGCGCTCGAGCGCGGCGGCGACGGCGGGCGCATGAACCCGATCTTCTACGTCTCGAGCAGCCCGTGGAACATCCATGACATCATCGCCGAGTTCATGGACGTGCAAGGCATTCCGCGCGGGCCGATCACCCTGCGCGACTGGGACATCGTGCTGTCGGCGCTCACGTCGAGCCACCTGGGCACGTTCAAGGAACCGGTGATCCGCGAGATCCTCGACCTGTATCCGTCGCTGCCGTTCATCCTGATCGGCGACAACAGCCAGAAGGATCCGGAGATCTACCGCGGGATTCTCGACCAGTATCCGGGACGGATCCTGGCGATCTACATCCGGAACGTGGACGCGAATCCGGCGCGGTCGGCGAGCGTGCAGGCGCTGGCGAAGGACGTGCTGGCCGCGGGCTCCACGCTCGTGCTGGCCGACGACACATCGGCCGCCGCGGAGCACGCCGCAGCGCAGGGGTGGATCACCGCCGCGTCGCTGCCGGGAATCAGGGAGGAGAAGAAGGCCGATGAGGGAGCGACCGGCACGAAGGCGGACGCGCCCGGCGTGGATGCAGAGAAGGCCCCGACCGTCGTCGTGGAATGAGGATGACGGCGCTCAGGCGCGCTGTTCGGCGAGCGCGCGTTCGATGCGCCGGTCGGGCACGAGCCACATCAGGGCGACGGCGACGTACAGCGCGCCGGCGATCCACCGGCTGACGAAGGCGATGGGAATGGCGATGATGTAGAGGAGCGGCGAGATGTGGCCCTTGAAATCGCGACCGATGGCGCGGGCGAGCAGCGAGTCGCTGCCCTGCGCGGCGATGAGGCGCTGCTGGAGGATCCAGTACGCGATGGCGGCCATGAGCAGCACGAAGCCATACGTCGCCGTCGGTGCGGGGGCAAAGTGGTTCTCGCCCATCCACGCCGTGACGAACGGGACGAGCGAGAGCCAGAAGAGCAGGTGGAGGTTCGCCCACAGCACGCCGCCCTCGACGCGCGGCGTGACGTGGAGCATGTGGTGGTGATTGTTCCAGTAGATGCCGAGATAGACGAAGCTCAGCACGTAGCTGGCGAAGACCGGCGCGAGCGGCGTGAGCGAGGCGAGCGTGGTGCCGTGCGGCACCTTCAGCTCGAGCACCATGATGGTGATGATGATGGCGAGCACGCCGTCGCTGAACGCCTCGAGGCGACCGGTGTCGAGCACGGCCGGAGGCCTCGGCTGGTGCGGATCTCCGGCCATGGCCATGGGTCAGGGCACCAGTGCGCGCGGCGGAATGGAGATCTTCCCGATCGTGCCCTGGTCGGTGCCGAACCAGAGCTGGCGGGTGGCGCGATCGAACGTCATGTGCCGAATGGTGTTCGGTCCTGGCGTGCCGACGGGAATTTCGGCGACGAACTTCTTCGCGTGCGGATCGAAGGCGACGATGGTGGCGGGGACGTTCTCGCGGCCGTTCTGCGCGACCCAGATGACGTCGCGGTCATCGGTGGCCATGCCGTACGGAAGCGACGCCGCACCGGCGGGCAGCGCCCACTCCTCGGTGCGACCGGTCCTCGGATCGAGGTGGCCGAGGAAGCCGCGCGTGTAGTCGCCGTACCAGAGCTGGTCGTCGGAGGTGATGGCGATGCGGCGCGGGCGCGTGCGATCGCTCGGCAGCGTGAAGCGCTTCAGCTCGAGCGTCTGCGGGTCGATGGTGCCGATGGCATTGGTGCCGAAGAGATCAAACCACGGGCGGCCCTTCGAGTCGAGGACGATGCCGTAGGGGCGTGTGTTCGGTCCCGTCTTCCAGAGGCGGAACTTGCCGGTCGCGGGATCGAAGCGGCCGATGGTACCGGAGTTCTGGGCGGTGAACCACGCAATGCCGCTCTTGTGGTCGAACGTCATCGTGTGCGGATCGCGCACCGATGCGTCGGGGATCATGTACGTGGTGAGCTTCCCGGTGTTCGGGTCGAGCCTGACGAGGCGGTTGTTGCGATTGCCGGTGAACCAGACCATCCCCTTCTCGACGACGAGGTTGTGGGGATTGGTGCCGGGATCGATCTCGTAGCGCCTGAAATCGCCGGACGTCGGATCGAGGCGCGCGATGTAATTGCCGTTCTGGCCGACGAACCACACGCGGCCCTGCGCGTCGGCGAACGGATCA
>Ga0207705_10002360_pt1 | contig 14600 bp, 11 predicted proteins | sample KBSC13metaG_FD_184314 | JGI IMG/M metagenome (GOLD analysis project Ga0207705, IMG submission 184314) | Corn rhizosphere microbial communities from Kellogg Biological Station, Michigan, USA - KBS C1-3 metaG (SPAdes) (version 2) | ecosystem: Host-associated > Plants > Roots > Rhizosphere > Soil ...
GCGCCTCGCCGAGGGCCAAGCGCTCGCGCCTCTGGTGCATGCGATGGCCGACATCTCGGACGGGCTGCTGATCGATGCGCAGCGCATGGCTGATGCGAGCCAGCTCGCGGTCGAGATCGATCTCGATGCGGTGCCGGTGGTCGAAGGCGCGGAGCGGATGACCGCCGTCAGCGCGGGCGACGATTACGAGCTGCTGTTTGCCGCCCCGCGCGGCTTAAAGCTTTCGCAACCGAACCTCGCTAAGATCACGCCGATAGGCCGTTTCGCGCCCGGGCGTGGTCTAACGCTCAAAGACAAAAGCGGTATTGTTGCACTGCCGCAAAGACTTGGATTCGAACATGACGCGCCATGATCTCCGTAGCCTGACCATGTTGCTTGTTGGTCTCGCCTGTGGCGGCTTTGCAGCACTCGGACTGCACCATCTAGCGGCGTAAATTGCATAGTTCTCAACTGGGAATTCGGTCGCTTGCCGAGGGCCTGAACACTCTTTAAGCCTCCTCTCAAACCCAGCCGCAAATAAAGGAGCGGCTAATAAAGGGGGACTTGAGAGAATGCTGATTGTTCAACTGGCCATTGCCTGTGGCCTGCTGGCGGTCCTGTACGGGATCGTCACCAGCATGCAGGTGTTGAAGCAGCCCGCGGGCTCGCAACGTATGCAGGATATCGCCGCCGCCATTCAGGAGGGCGCGCAGGCCTATCTTCGGCGTCAATACACCACCATCGGCATCGTCGGCGTGATCGTCGTGATCCTGGTCGGCTATTTCCTTGGCATGGTGTCGGCGGTGGGCTTCCTGCTCGGCGCGATCCTGTCGGGTGTCACCGGCTTCATCGGCATGAACATCTCGGTGAAGGCCAATGTCCGCACCGCGGAAGCCGCGCGCAACAGCCTGCAGGCCGGCCTCACCACCGCCTTCCGTTCGGGCGCGATCACCGGCATGCTGGTGGCGGGCCTCGGCCTGCTCGCGATCTCGGTCTTCTTCTACTACCTCGTCGGCATCGCGCATCATGCGCCAACCGATCGCGTCGTAATCAACGCGCTTGTGGCATTGTCCTTTGGCGCCTCGCTGATCTCGATCTTCGCGCGTCTCGGCGGCGGTATCTTCACCAAGGCCGCCGACGTCGGCGCCGATCTGGTCGGCAAGGTCGAGGCGGGCATCCCGGAGGACGATCCACGCAATCCGGCCGTGATCGCCGATAACGTCGGCGACAATGTCGGCGACTGCGCGGGCATGGCCGCCGATCTGTTCGAAACCTATGTCGTGACGCTCGGCGTGACGATGGTGTCGATCGCGCTGTTCGTCAAAGATCCGGATCTGGTGCTCAAGCTGATGAGCCTGCCGCTGCTGATCGGCGGCGTGTGCGTCATCACCTCGATCATCGGCACCTTCTTCGTCCGCCTCGGCGGCGGCACGATCATGGGTGCGCTCTACAAGGGCTTCCTCGTCTCCGCCGTCCTCGGCGCGGGTGCGATCTATGGCGCGTTCAAATATACGCTGGGCGATCTCAATGCCCAGCTCGGCGGCTCCGCTACCGCATCTGGCCCCGGCACCAGCGCGGTCGCCGCAGCCGGCACCGCCTTCACCGGCATGGACCTGTTCTGGTGCGCGATGATCGGCCTGATCGTCACCGGCGCGCTGGTGTGGATCACCGAATATTATACCGGCACCAACTATCGCCCGGTGAAGTCGATCGCGAAGGCATCGGTCACCGGCCACGGCACCAACGTGATCCAGGGTCTGGCGATCAGCCTGGAATCGACCGCTTTGCCCACGATCGTGATCGTGGTGGCGGTGATCGCGGCCTATCAACTCGGGGGCGTGATCGGCATCGCCTTCGGCGCGACGGCGATGCTGGCCTTGGCCGGCATGGTGGTGGCGCTCGACGCCTATGGTCCGGTCACCGACAATGCCGGCGGCATCGCCGAAATGGCGGGGCTGGAACATGAAGTGCGCGAAAAGACGGACGCATTGGACGCGGTCGGCAACACCACCAAGGCGGTGACCAAGGGCTATGCGATCGGCTCTGCCGCGCTCGCCGCACTCGTTCTGTTCGGGGCTTACACCGCCGACCTCAAGGAGTTCTTCCCCGACCTCAACGTCGATTTCTCGCTGTCCAATCCGTACGTGATCGTCGGCCTGCTTCTCGGCGCATTGCTGCCGTTCGCGTTCGGCGCGTTCGGCATGACCGCGGTCGGCCGCGCCGCCGGCTCGGTGGTAGAAGACGTGCGTGAGCAGTTCCGCTCCAACCCGGGCATCATGGAAGGCACCAGCCGCCCCAACTATGCCCGGACGGTCGATCTGGTCACCAAGGCCGCGATCAAGGAGATGATCGTACCGTCGCTGTTGCCGGTGCTGACGCCGGTGGTGGTCTATTTCCTGATCACGAAGGTGGCGGGTCAGACCAACGGCTTCGCGTCCCTGGGCGCCCTGCTGCTGGGCGTGATCGTGTCGGGCCTGTTCGTCGCCATCTCGATGACCTCGGGCGGCGGCGCGTGGGACAATGCCAAGAAATATATCGAAGACGGCAATCACGGCGGCAAGGGCAGCGAAGCCCACAAGGCCGCGGTGACCGGCGATACGGTCGGCGATCCTTACAAGGACACGGCCGGTCCGGCAGTAAATCCGATGATCAAGATCACCAACATCGTTGCCTTGCTGCTGCTCGCCGCGCTCGCGGCGCACGGCGGCTGATCTCCACCGAAGCGGACGCGCTTTTGGGCGCGTCCGCTTCGGACTTTCTTGTCAAAAGCCTCTGATTTGAGCCAATCTTCCCGCCAAGGGGAGATGTGTATGGATTTGAACAGGCGCGCGCTGATCGGCGGGGCGGGTATCGCCGCCGCCCTATCTGGAACCACCAAAGCGATCGCAGCCAGTCCTCCGCCGAAATTGCCGGTCGAGGCTTTTGCCGAAAAGCCCGTGATGCAGGAGCTGGTCCTGTCGCCGGACGGCAGCCGGGTACTCGCTCGGATCCAGGTCAAGGGCGTCGAGATGCTCGGCACCTACAATCTCGCGACGCACGAATTCCAGAATTTCGCCTTACCCAAAGAGCAGGACATGCGCTGGTTCCGCTGGGCCGGGTCTGACCGTTTCCTGGTCAGCATGATCACGCGCTTCGTCGAGGAAACCGCCCAATATATTATCGAAGGGCGCGCCACTTACCTGCTCAGCTTCGATCTCAAGACGCAGGCCGCGTCCTATGTCGGCCCCAAGGGTGGAAGCCGGGTTGAGGGCGATGACGTCATCTATATCGATCCGGCCGGTGACTATCTCTTGCTCGCGGTTCGCCATTCCTATTGGGACGACCCTACCGTGCTGCGGTGCGATCTGGCCACCGGCCAGTCCAAGCAGGCGATGCCGGACCTGCAATTCGTTTATGAATATTATTGCGACGAAAAGGGCGTCGTCCGCGCAGCGCGGGGCGGCAAAAGTGGGAACTGGTTCATCCTCTATCGTCCCGACGGCAATAGTTCGCTCAAGGCACTGGAGGGTGGCGACCAGCAAATATTCCACGCCGATCCGTTCGGAGCCCTGAGTTTCGTCAGCGGGAGCGACAAGGGCTATGTCCTGTCCGACAAGGAAACCGGCAAAGTCGCGGCCTACACCTATGATTTCGCCAAACGCCAGCAGGGCGAACGCGTCGCCGCCAGTCCGACCAACGATGTCTCCCGCCTGATCTTCGACAAGCAGACGCACGCGTTGATCGGCGCTGAGATCGTCGAAGACTCCGCCCGTTTTGAGTGGACCGATCCGCTGCTTAAGGACATCCAGGCGGGGATCGATCGCGGCCTGCCCGGCCGCCAGAATACCATCTCCTCGTGGAGCGACGACAAGCAGCGCTTCCTGATCCATTCGGGCGCTTCGAACGATCGCGGCCGCTACTATCTCTTCCAGCTGAGTAACAGCAAATTGAGCATGCTGCTCGACCTGACCGGGAAGCTCGATCCGCGCATGATGGCGGAAATGAAGCCAGTCCGGTATCCGGCGCGCGACGGGCTCTCCATCCCCGCCTATCTGACGCTACCCGCTGGCCGCGAACCGAAGAACCTGCCGCTGGTAATCATGCCCCATGGCGGTCCGTTCGGGGTGCGCGACGAGCTCGAATTCAACCTCGAAGTCCAGTTCCTGGCCAACCGCGGCTACGCTGTGCTCCAACCCAATTATCGCGGCTCCGAAAGCTACGGCGCCGACTTCCTGAAGGCGGGCTCGGGCGAATGGGGCCGCAAGATGCAGGACGATCTTGACGACGGCATGGCCTGGTTGGTGAAGCAGGGAATCGTCGATCCCAAGCGCGCCTGCCTCGTCGGCGGTTCGTACGGCGGCTATGCCGCTGCCTGGGGCGCGACACGAAACCCCGAACTATATCGGTGCGCGGCCTGTTTCGCGGGCGTGTTCGATCTGCGCAAGCAACTTAGCTATTCCTCCGATTTCTTGAGCAGCCGGATCGACCGCCAATATCGCGCGACGGTGCGCGGCGACGCCAATTTCGACCTCGACAGCGTCTCGCCCGAAAAGCTGGTCGATCGGCTGCAAGTGCCGGTGATGCTGATCCATGGCGACGCCGACAACACTGTCCCCATAAGTCAGTCGAAGAATTACGACGCAGCGCTCAGGAAAGCGGGCAAGGCGCATGAATTCTACACGATCAAGGATGAAGGCCACGGTTTCATATTGAAAGATAGTTTCGCCTTCTACTTGACCAAGCTCGATGCCTTCCTTGCAACGCACAACCCCGCATAGGGGTGGCCCTGTCCGCCGGAGCGTGTATCGTCCGAGCCAGGTTTGAGGGGAATTTCTAGAGCATGACCGGTCATTTGCTGAGCCTGGCGGGGATCGTGCTGATCCTGGCGGTGGCGTTCGCGCTTTCGTCCGATCGCCGCTGGATCCGGCTGCGTATCGTCGGCGCCGCATTCGCTCTGCAGGTGGGGATCGCGGTGCTGGTGCTCTATGTACCCGCCGGTCGTGCGGTGATCGCGTGGATGGCGGGCGGGGTCAGCGCGCTGCTCGGCTATGCTGGCGAAGGCACCAAATTCCTGTTCGGGCCATTCGCCTCCTCACCGTTGGGGCAGAATTTTGCGCTGGAAGCGCTGCCCGTGATCATCTTCTTCGCGAGCCTGGTCTCGATCCTCTATTATCTCGGCATCATGCAATTGGTCGTGCGCTGGCTGGGCGGCGCGATCGAGAAGGTGGTCGGCATCAGCAAGGTCGAGAGCCTATGCGCGGCTGCCAACATCTTCGTCGGCCAGTCGGAATCGCCGCTCGTGATCCGGCCCTATCTCGCCGCTTTGCGCCCCAGCCAGCTGTTCCAGGTGATGGTCAGCGGCATGGCGGGCGTGGCGGGCACGATCCTCGCGGCCTACGCCTCGATGGGCATCCGGATCGAATATCTGCTCGCCGCAAGCTTCATGTCGGCACCCGGCGCGATCCTGATGGCCAAGATCATGATGCCGGACGACCCTTCGGAGCGCGACCTGCCGATCAACGAGATGGTCGACGCCGGTCGGGGCGACGAGGACGAGAAGCCCGCCAACGTGATCATGGCAGCCGCCCAGGGCGCGCAATTGGGCGTGCGGCTGGCGGTGATGGTCGGCGCGATGGTGTTCGCCTTCGTCGGCCTGGTCGCGCTCGCCAACGGCATCCTGTCCGGCATCGGCGGCTGGTTCGGCATCGCCGACCTCACCTTCCAACGTATCCTCGGCTACATCTTCGCGCCGATCATGTACCTGATCAGCGTGCCCTGGGATCAGGCGGGGCAGGCCAGCACGGCGGGCGGCCTGTTCGGCGAGAAGATCGTGCTCAACGAATTCGTCGCCTATATCCACTTCGGCAAGATCGCCTCGACGCTCAGCGCGCACAGCCAGGCGGTGGTGACGTTCGCGCTGTGCGGCTTCGCCAATTTCAGCTCGATCGCGATCCAGATGGCGGTGACCGGCGGGCTCGCGCCCAACCAGCGCCCGATGATCGCAAGGCTTGGGTTGAAGGCGCTGCTCGCGGGCAGCCTCGCCAACCTGATGTCGGCGGCGCTGGCGGGGATGCTTATCCCTTAGTCCTCTTCCGCCTCGTGGCGGCGAGGATTACCGGAACCAGCGCGCCGCCGCGAACCAGGCGGTGATGCCGACAGCGACGATCAGGCAGATTCCACACACCGCTGCAAAGGCCCAGGGCTGATGCGCGTCGGGTATGCCGTCGACGTTCATGCCCAAAAGGCCGGTCAGGAAGGTCAGGGGCAGGAAGACCAAGGCGACGATCGACAGCAACAGCGCGCGCTTCTCGATCTGTTCGGAGCGAAGGTCGGTCAGCTGCTCGTGGATCAGGGCCGAGCGTTCGCGCACCGCCTCCAGATCCTCCGCCATCCGCGCGAACCGGTCGGCCGCCTCGCGCAGGTGGAGCCGATCATCCTCTTCCAGCCAGGGCGCATCGAGCTCCGCCAATTGCGTTAGCGCGACGCGCTGCGGTGCCACGAACCGGCGAAAGGCGATCGCGTCGGATCGCGCCGCCGCGATCCTGCGGCGTGTCTCGAAGGCATGTTCGGGCTCCAGCTTGAGCTCGCAGGCATCGACCAGATCGTCGAGCTCGCTGATCACCGGATCGACCTCCTTGGTGATCACCATCGCGAGATGCGAGATGAGGTCGCCCGGATCCTTGATCTCGCCGGCCTTCATCTGGTCGACCAATTTGTCGATGCCCTGGAGCGGGTGGAAGCTGACCGAGATGGCGCGGCCCTTCTCAGCCCATACGCGGATCGAAACCAGCGTGTCCTCGCCATTCTTGTTCTCGCGGTCGTCGGCGGACGGACCGCGCAAATTGATCAGCGCACCATCCTCGATCGCCTCGCTGCGCGGGCGCGTCTCGGTCGCGGTCAGCGCGTAGATGACCGTCTTCGGCATGCCGCCATGATCCTGCAGCCATTGCAGCGTGTCCTTCTCGCGTCCGTCGAGATGGACCCAGACGAACAGGGCAGGGCTGCGGCGCGCGGCGCAAGCCTTGGCCGCGTCGACCTCATGCCCCTTGCCGTCTTTCTTCAGTTCGAGTGCCCAGCGGTTCATTCAGGTTTCCAGATAAGGTGAAGCGTAAGGCCGGGCGCGGGAACGCGTGGGCACGCGCCTGCGATCCGTTGCGCATCGGCGCGTGCCCGATCGAGGATCGCGTCCGGTACCGCGCCTTCGATATGCAGGCGATCGGCGAGACCGAGCAACCGCGCGGCGCGCAGGGTGAGCGCGTCGGGATCGGCCGACACGATCTCAAGCCGTTCAGTCCGACCGGGCGCGGCCTCGCTGGCAGCGATGGCTGAGGCGGGATCGGGATGCTCGGTGAGCGGATCGAGCGGTCCGTCCGCGGCGAGCAGCGACCCGATCGCGCGGCGACGGACATCCGTATCAGGGAAGCGCGCGCGCAGGCTATCGCGCGCGGCGAACAAGGCGCTGGCGAGCCTGCCAAGACCGGCGGGTAGCAAGAGTTCGAGCCGCTGGCGCAGTGCGGCTGCAAGACCGGCGGAGGCACCGCCGGTTCCGATCGCGATCAGCACCGGGTCGCGGTCGATGATCGCGGGTAAAGTGAAATCGCACAGATCGGGCCGGTCGACCACGTTGAGCAGCAGGCCGCGCGCGCGCAGCCGTGCGACGGCGGCCTCGTCCCCATTCGCGACGATCGCCAACGCCACGCCCCCCGCATCCTCGCCGACGACGAGCGCGCCTGCCCGTTCGAGCAGGCGGCGCTTCGCATCGGCGACAGGGCCTTCGCCGATCAGGACGACCGGCCTGCCCTCCAGCCGTACGAAGATCGGCAGGCTGTGCGTAAAAGGCCTCTTAGATCGTCCGCGCGTAAGCGCGGATCGTGTCGGCGATATCGTCGCGTTCCAGCGCCAGCGCCAGGTTGGCGATGATGAAGCCGGCTTTCTCACCGCAATCGTGGCGCACGCCGTCAAAGGTCTGCGCGTGGAAAGGCTGCTTGCCGAGCAGTTCGGCCATCGCGTCGGTGAGCTGGATTTCGCCGCCCGCGCCCTTCTTGCCCTCGGTGAGGATATCGAGCACCTCGGGCTGGAGGATGTAGCGTCCGACCACCGCCAGCCGCGACGGGGCTGTGCCCGCCTTGGGCTTCTCGACCATCGACTTGACCTCGGTCACCGCGCCCTTGGAGGCGCCCGGTTCGACGATGCCGTAGCGGTTGGTATGCTCCTCGGGCACCTCGACGACCGCGACGACATTGCCGCCTTCGGTCTCATAGGTGGCGCACATCTGCTTGAGGCAGGGGTTGGCCGGGTTCCACAGCAATTCGTCGGGCAACAAGACTGCAAACGGCTCGTCACCAATCAGCTGGCGCGCGCACCACACCGCGTGGCCGAGGCCCGCCATCTGCTGCTGGCGCACGAATGCTGCCTGGCCGGGATCGAGCCGGGTGGGGCGCATCGCCTCCAGGATCTCGGTCTTGGCCTTGGCGTTGAGGTCGTGTTCGATCTCGAACGCGCTGTCGAAATAGTCCTCGATCGCGTGCTTGCCGCGGCCGGTGACGAAAATCATCTGCTCGATCCCGGCGGCGCGCGCCTCGTCGATCGCATATTGGATGAGCGGCCGGTCGACCACGGGCAGCAATTCCTTGGGTACCGCCTTGGTGGCGGGCAGGAAGCGCGTGCCGAAGCCCGCGACCGGGAAAACCGCTTTACGGATACGCTTGTGCGTCATGCTCGGTCCTTACAGCCAGGGGGGAAGCCGGTCGGCTTCGATCAAGGCCTCGACAGGCTGACGCTCGCGAACGATCGCCCAGTCCCCCCCGTATACCATCGCTTCGGGCACCAGCCCGCGCGAATTATATGTGTTCGCCATGGTAGCCCCATAAGCGCCCGCGGTCATGAAGGCGACCAGATCGCCCGCCTTCACCTGGTCCATCTCGCGCGCCCGGGCGAAGGTGTCGCCGGTTTCGCAGATCGGACCAACGATGTTCGCGACGAACTCGGCGCCTGTGGGTTCCACGGCGCGGATATTATGCCACGCATCGTAGAGGCTGGGGCGCAGCAGATCGTTCATTCCGGCATCGACCACCACGAAAGGATAGGTCTTGCCTTCTTTCACCCTGATGACACGCGTGAGCATGATCCCGGCATTTCCGACGATGACACGGCCCGGCTCGAACATCAGACGGACATTCCAGCCCTTGGTGACCTCCGCCACCATCGCCCCATAATCGGCGGGCGGGGGCGGCGCGGGAACGGCGGGATTGTAGGGCACGCCCAGCCCGCCACCCAGATCGGCGCGCAGGATCGTATGGCCCGCCGCGCGGAGCTCCGCGATCAAGCTCCCCACGCGCTCGAACGCGGCGCGTAGCGGCGCGAGGTCGGTCAGCTGGCTACCGATATGGACCGCGACACACTCGGCGGCGATGCCGGACAGCTCGGCGGCGCGCGCATAGGCTGCGGGCGCGCGGTCATAGGCGATGCCGAACTTGTCGTCGGCGCGACCGGTCGAAATCTTGCTGTGCGTGCCCGCATCGACGTTGGGATTGATGCGGAAGGCGACCTTCGCGGTCATGCCGAGACCCGAGGCGACCTGGGACAGCGTTTCGGCTTCCTCGAAGGATTCGAGGTTGAACTGGCCGATGCCGCGCTGCAGGCCGAGCGTCATTTCCTCGGCGGTCTTGCCGACGCCCGAGAAGACTATCTTCTCAGGCGGAATGCCCGCCGCCAGCGCGCGCAGCAACTCGCCGCCCGACACCACGTCCGCGCCCAGACCGAGCTTTGCCAAAGTGGCGAGCACGGCGCGATTGGGGTTGGCCTTGACCGCGAACGCGATCCACGGATCGGTTACGCCGCGCAGCGCGTCGCGAAACACGTGGACATGGCGCTCGATCGTCGCCGCCGAATAGACATAGATCGGCGTGCCCGCTTCCTCGGCGATGCGGGGCAGCGGCACGTCTTCGGCGTGGAGCACGCCGTCCCTGATTGCAAAATGATCCATCTTATTTCGGCGGCTGGTTGAATTCGTCATCCTTGCGCGGCTCCGACTTGGTCAGGAGCTCGTCGCTGCGGCCCGGCCGCTCGGACGGTTGGTGCTTGAGCAGATCGTCCGCGCTGGGCGCTGCGGGCGCGGTCGCGGGCTTGGGCGGCAGCGGCGTGTCCGCCGGCGGCTTGAGCGTTTGTTTTTGCCCGCAGGCCGCAAGCGCGAGGCAGGCAGCGAAGATCAGCGTCTTGCGCATCATTTGCCCTTCCTGGCTTCGGCGATGCGCGCACGGACTTGCTCCGGCGCGGTTCCGCCGTGGCTCGTCCGGCTAGCGACCGAGGCATCGACCGTCAGCACGGTATAGACACGTTCGTCGATGCGAGGGTCGATCGCCTGCAAGGCGTCGAGCGGCAAATCTGCCATCGCGACCTTCTCGGTCTCGGCCATCTTTACCGCGCGGCCGGTGATATGGTGTGCCTCGCGGAACGGGATATTGCCCTCGCGCACCAGCCAGTCGGCGAAGTCGGTCGCGGTCGAGAAACCCGCTTCGGCTGCCGCACGCATCCGCTCGGGTACGAACGTCGTGGTCTCGACCATGCCGGTCATCGCCGCGATCGACAAAGCCAGCAGGTCGTGCGCCTCGAACACCGGCGGCTTATCGTCCTGCATGTCCTTCGAATAAGCGAGCGGCAGACCCTTCATCGTCATGGTCAGCGCGACCATGCAGCCCGCGATCCGTCCCGAATGGCCGCGCACCAGTTCGGCCGCATCGGGGTTGCGCTTCTGCGGCATGATCGACGAGCCGGTCGAATAGGCATCGGGCAGCGAGACGAAGCCGTAAGGCTGGCTCGCCCAGATCACGAATTCCTCGGCCATGCGCGACAGATGCAGCGAGCACTGGGTCGCGCTCATCAGATAATCGAGCGCAAAGTCGCGGTCGGAGACCGAATCGAGCGAATTGCCCGTCGGGCCGTCGAAGCCGAGCGCGCTCGCAGTCATCTGCCGGTCGATCGGGAAGCCCGTCCCCGCGAGCGCCGCGCTGCCGAGCGGGGACTTGTTCATCCGCGCGCGCGCATCGGCGAAACGCGACAGATCCCGCCCGATCATCGCGTGCCACGCCATCAGATGGTGGCCGAGCGTCACCGGCTGCGCGACCTGAAGGTGGGTGAAGCCGGGCATGATCGTCGCGGCATGTTCCTCGGCGCGCGCCAGCATTGCCGCCTGGAGCGCGTCGAGCCCCGCGATCACCGCGTCCATCGCGTCGCGCACCCACAAGCGGAAGTCGGTCGCGACCTGGTCGTTGCGCGAACGCGCGGTGTGCAGCCGGCCTGCGGTCTGGCCGATCAGTTCGGCCAGCCGGCTTTCGACCGTCATGTGGATATCCTCGAGGGTCAGATTCTCGGGCGGCCCGTTCTTTTCATATTCGTCCGCGATCTGCGCGAGGCCTTGGTCGATCTTGGCCACATCGGCCGTATCGACGATGCCCTGCTGTCCGAGCATGGCGACATGCGCGCGGCTGGCGGCGATGTCTTGCCGCCAAAGTCTCTTGTCGAACGGGATCGAGGCGTTGATTTCGCGCATGATCGCGCTAGGCCCGTCGGCGAAACGTCCGCCCCACATGGCATTGGAGTTCGACATGCGGCGTATTGCCCTTTCCCTGACCGTACTGGCCGCTCTTGGCGGTTGCCATAAGCAAGCCGCCCCCGAGTCACAACCCGTCCAGGCGCCCGCTGCCGCACCCGCGGCGCCCGGCCCCGATACCGCGCAGACGGGCAAGCCGTTGCCCACGGTCGAAATCAAGAAAGACGACGGCACGCCCGGCAAGCTTTCCGACTTCAAGGGCAAGCCGCTGCTGGTCAATTTCTGGGCGACCTGGTGCGTGCCCTGCATCAAAGAATTGCCCACACTCGACGCGCTCGCCGCGCGCGATGCGGGCAAGCTTCAGGTGGTGCTGGTCAACGAGGACCTGGAAGGCGCGCGCGTGGTCACGCCCTTCCTTCAGAAACATCCGCTCAAGAACACCAAGCCGTGGCTCGACACCGCCAACGCGCTGATGAACCCGACGAAGGTCGCTTCGCTGCCGACCACGATCCTCTACGACGCCAACGGCAAGGAAGTGCTGCGCATCGACCGGGATATGGATTGGACCGGGCCCGAGGCGAAGGCGCTGCTGGCGCAGGCGGGCGACTAAGCCCGGCGGCGGAAAAGCCGCCCGTCGATCGCGGCAAGCCCGCCGCCGATCAAGGCCATGCCCGCGAAATGGCGCGGCGCGAGCTGCTCGCCCAGGATGAAGGTGCCGAGCAGGATCGCGGTGATCGGGATCAGGAAAGTCACGAGTAGCGAATTGGTCGCGCCCGCGCTCGCCAGCAGCCGGTAATAGAGAATGTAGGCGAGCGCGGTGCAGAAGCAGGCGAGCGCGGTCAGCGCCGCCCAGGCCGCGGGTGCGGGCGGCGTGGCTTGCCAGGGCGGCTCGAACCATAAAACCACCGGCGCGAGCACGATCGCAGCCGCGGTCAGGGATCCGGTCGCGACGCCAACTGGCGCGACGCCGAGTGCGCGGAAGCGCCGGCCCCACACGCCCGCAAAGGCATAGAGCAAGGTCGCGAGCAAACAGGCGAGCTGCGCCGCGACATGCGTGCCGATCTGCCCGAGCAGGTCCGTCCCGATCATCACTGCCACGCCGGCAAAGCCGAGCAATACCCCCGCCAGTCGGGCGGGAGTCATCCGCTCGTCGCGGGTGAAAATATGCGCGACGATCACGCCCCAGATCGGCGTGGTCGCGTTCAGGATCGAAGCAAGCCCCGACGGGATCGTGCGCTGCGCCCAGGCGAACAGAATGAAGGGCACGACATTGTTGAGCAGGGCCAGGACCGTCAGCGCGGGCGCATGCCGCCACGCCAGCCCGAGCGGCGCGCGCCGGATCGCCTGATAGAGCCACAGGAAGCCCGCGGCGAAGCTGACCCGGATCAGCACCAGAGTCAGTGGCGCGACGCTGTGGATCGCGATGCCGATGAAGAAGAAGGATCCGCCCCACAGCACCGACAGCGACAGCAATATCGCCCAGTCGGCGCGGCTCATCTGAATATGCATGAACCGGTCCTAACGCAGAAGCGGCGGGAGACCATCCCGCCGCTTGCTTTCAAATGCTCAAGGTCAGGCTCACCAGACGTGCACGCGGTCTGCCGGCGCAAGGTACATTTTGTCGCCCGGCTTCACATCGAACGCGGCATACCAGGGGTCGAAATTGCGGACGATGCCGTTGACCCGGAAATAAGCCGGGCTGTGCGGATCGCTCAGCAATTGCTGGCGGGTCGCGCCCTCGCGTCGCTTCTGGCGCCAAGCCTCGGCGAAGGCGAGGAAGAAGCGCTGGTCGCCGGTATAGCCGTCGATCACGGGTGCCTCGCCATGTTGCGCGACATAGCGGCGATAGGCCTGATAGGACGCTTCGATCCCGCCCAGGTCGCCCAGGTTTTCGCCAAGCGTAAGCTGGCCGTTGATCCTGGCGCCGGGGATTGGCTCATAGCCATTATATTGCGCGACCAGCTTCTGCGCATGCGCGGTGTAAGCGTCCGCCGTATCCTTGGTCCACCAGTCGCGTAAGTGTCCGCTCGCGTCGAACTTGCGGCCCTGATCGTCGAAACCGTGGCCCATTTCATGGCCGATGATCGCGCCGATCGCGCCGTAGTTCACGGCGGGATCGGCATTGGGATCGAAGAAGGGTGGCTGCAGGATCGCGGCCGGGAAGGTGATCTGGTTCGATAGCGGGCTGTAATAAGCGTTCACCGTTTGCGGCGTCATCGTCCACAAGGTGCGATCGACCGGCTGCGGGAAACGCGACAACTGCAATTTCCACTGGAAATCGCCCGCTGCAATCGCGTTGGCGAGCGGGTTGTGCGGGCTCACCGCCATCGTGCTGTAGTCGATATATTTGACCGGATGGCCCGTACGGGGCTCGAACGCTGCAAGCTTGGCGAGCGCCTCCTTGCGCGTGCCTTCGTCCATCCAGGCGGCATGGCTGATCTTGTCGGCATAGGCCGCGCGCAGATTCTCGATCAGCTCGTGCATCTGGCGTTCCGCCTCGGGCGGATAATGACGACGGACATAGGCCTCGCCGACTGCCTCGCCCAAGGCGCCATTCACCACCTGAACCGCGCGCTTCCAGCGGTCGCGCTGCTGCGGCACGTCATTCAACGTGCGGCTGTAGAAATCGAACTGTGCGTCGTCGAACGCCTTGGGCAGATCGCTCGCATGATCGCTCACGAAGCGGAAGGCGAGATAGTCCTTCCAGGTCGACAGCGGCACTGTGTCGAGCAATTTGCCCGCTTCGGTGATGGCGCTGGTCTCGCCCGCGATCACGCTCGGGACGTTACCCAGGCTCAGCGCCTTCAGATAGACCGGCCAGTCGAATTGCGGCGCGAGCTCGTTGAGCGGCTTGATCTCCATCGGGTGATAGAGGCCCTGGATGTCGCGGCGCTTGGCGCGATCCCAGAAAACGGTGGCCAGCTTGGTTTCCAGATCGATGATCCGGTCGGCGCGGCCGTCCGCGTCTGGCAAGCCTGCCAGCTGCTGGATCTTCACCACATAGGCGCGGTACGCCTTGCGGATGGCGTCATATTTCTCGCCGGTCTTCAAATAATAATCGCGATCCGGCAGCCCAAGGCTGCCCTGGGTCGCA
>Ga0207705_10002367_pt1 | contig 14579 bp, 6 predicted proteins | sample KBSC13metaG_FD_184314 | JGI IMG/M metagenome (GOLD analysis project Ga0207705, IMG submission 184314) | Corn rhizosphere microbial communities from Kellogg Biological Station, Michigan, USA - KBS C1-3 metaG (SPAdes) (version 2) | ecosystem: Host-associated > Plants > Roots > Rhizosphere > Soil ...
CTCCGTTATTAGTGCTGGTCGCCCCGGATACGGTGAAGGGCTGGCCGCTCTGCAGGGTAATGATTCCATTCAGTGTCCAACCGCCGAGGAAACCTTCGGCCACGCTGGGATGGTTGAGGTGCTGACGGCCAATTCCAAAGGGAAGATCGTAGGTGCCGGAGATATGAGCTACGTGCGCCACGTTGAAGCTGAGCAAGCTCTTATCACCCTTCTCGCCCCACCCCGGGACATACGGTGCGCGGTATGTGGTCGTGGCGAAGACGCTGGTATCGGATGCGTCGCCAAGAGCCTTCGACCAGGTGTAGTTGGCGAGGAACGCTGCACCGTGCGTGAAGGATTTCTGGATGGTCGCCTGCAGAGAGTTGTAGCTGGTGGTTCCCTGGTAGTTCGAGTAGTTGGAGTTGGAGGGAAAGTCAGGATACGGGATGAGCGAGCACGGCGTAACCTTGTCCGCTTTGCGCGAGATGGTATCGCCCGGAATCACGGTGCAGTCCGAGGTATGAGGCTGAATGACTCCGGAGATCGATTGCGTCAGCGATACATTGGTGGGCACGACGACCGAGGGACGGTTCGTGTGGATGTTGCTTTCGAGATGACGTCCCATGGTTGCCACATAACCGACGGTGTAGGAGATGCTTGGCGTCAACTGCGCCTGCATGCTGACGTTGATGCCCTGCACATAAGGCACATGCGCGTTCCGCTGGATGCCCAGAAGGCTCACCGTAGAACCATTGACGACGCTGGGGGCCACCGCGATATTGCTGAAGCCCATGTCGAGTGGGCCGATGGAGCCATCGGTGCTGAGTGCCCCGTTGGTCAAGCTGTTGGAGGTGACGTTCACGTTGTAGGCGAAAGGGTAGGAATTGCCGAAGTTCGTTCCGTCTCCGCGGTTGTAGATGCCGGCGTAGAAGACGCCGTAGCCGACCCGCATCACTACGGTGGGCGCGATCTGCCAGGCTATGCCAAGGCGGGGTGCTAAGTTGACGGCAGGCAGGCTCGAGAGATGATGATCGGCCGTATAGACGAGCTGGATTCCGTCCTTATTGAGCAGCGAGAGAAACGTAGGAGAAAGGCCGATTCCTTTGCTGCGGTCGTCGATAAGGAACTGCGCCGGATTTTTTCCGTCGGCGGGCACAAAGTTGGAGACCTTGCCGCCGTGATCCGTGCCCATGCTGAAGTACTCATAGCGAAGCCCGGCGTTGATTGTAAAGGTCGGCGTAAGACGCCAGACGTCCTCTCCATAGACGCCAAGATATGGCCGGCGTGTGTCCTGCTGCGTGATGGGGGAGTACTGAATCTGGTTGGATCCGCCGATGTATGGATAGCCGCCGGGAACTGTGGAGGGCATCGGTTCAATCGCGAACTGCGCGATGCCGGTGCTGGCCGTATTGCCCGCGGGATTGTTCGTGAGACCTCCGGAGAATGCGAAGTTGCCATGGGGGAACTGTGCGGAGAGGATGGACGTCTTGAGACGCTCGTACTCCACGCCGAAGCGGATGATGTGGCGCCCCCGGTCCATGGTGACATTGTCGTTGTACTGGGTCTCGGCACCAATCTCATCTTGCGGGATGTTGTTGTGGGTGCCGAGCTCGGAGAGACCCCCTATCTTGATCTGCGTGAGGCCACCATAGGGAGCGCTGTCGAAGGTGATGCCAGGGATGCCGTACTCTGCGTTGATGCCGCTCTGGCCGGAGAAGAAGTTGGTACGTGGGCTATGGATGCGGCTATAGCCGATGCGGAACTCGTTGACAGTGTGAGCGGAGAAGACATGGGTTTCTCCAAGCGCAATGCTGATCACGCGATCATTCTCAAGCCCCGTCTGCGAGCTGCCCGCGCAGATGGCGATACCCTCGCATGGAGCCGGCGTGATCTTCGGCTCGTAGGAATAACTGCCGCGCACGAACGCGAGATCGGTGGCAGAGATGTTGTAGTCGATGCGTGCGTCGGTTGAGTCGATCGGATCGATCTTCTGCGGAGTGCTGACGTAGTTATTGACGATGCCGCTTGCGTTCGGTGCGGGGAAGAGGTCCAGTAGCTTGGGCGCGATGGACGAGATGCGGCTGGCAGGGACGATATTGCCCGGGAAGGGATCACGGACCGAACCACTCTTCTTCGCCGCTGTGCCCGTTACGGGGTCGATGACTCCGGCCGTCGTGGTACGGGTGGTAGCAGGATCGAAGAGAGTTCCAATCGGAGTGGTTCGACCGAGGTTATCGGTCTGCGTGCCCGTCTGATAGGTGAGCAGGTCCGTATAGTTCGTGTACCCGGACGAACGCTCGAGCGCCGTAGGCACGCTGCTGACAAAGGCTTGCCCCTGGCTGACGCGAGTACCTTGATAGTCGGCAAAGAAGAAGACCTTGTTATGCCAGATGGGGCCGCCAATCGTCGCGCCGAACTGGTTGCGCTTGAAGGATGGTTTCGGCTTGCCGGAGTGGTTCAGAAACCAGTCGTTCGCATCGAACTTGTCATTGCGAAGATACTCCCACGCGCTGCCGTAAAAGCGATTAGTGCCGGACTTGAGAACAGCATTGATGATCGCTCCGCCGGCTCGGCCAAACTGTGCGGAGTAGTTGGTCGTCTGGACCTTGAACTGGTCGATCGCGTCAGGCGGCGGCAGCACGGTAAACGCGTTTCCATTGCCGAAATCGACGGTCGTGTTGTTGTTTTCAATGCCGTCCAGCAGATAGTTATTGAATGAAGACAAGGTTCCGTTGGCTACGAAGGAGCCGCTGAGACCAAAGCCGCGCGAGTCCTGGACCGACGTGGTAACACCTGCCTGAAGTTGTGCGAGAAAGGTAAAGTTCCGCCCGTTCAAAGGCAACGCATTGATGACGTGCGACTCGAAGACGTGACCGACAGAGGCGTCCTGTGTTTGCAGCACAGGGGCTGATGTTGTAATGTTTACCGCCTCGCTTGCACCACCGACCTTGAGCGCAAGATCCGCAACAAGCGTCTGCTGCACCTCCAGGCGCAAATGCTCGCGCGTGAGGGTGCCGAAGCCTGCGGCTTGAGCCGAGACCGAGTAAAATCCCACGCGCAAAGGGGAAAAGGTAAAGAGCCCACTGCCATTGCTCTTCCCCGTCATCACGAGGCCCGTGCCTTCGCTCGTCACAGTCACAACAGCATCCGGCACGACCGCGCCGGAAAGATCGGTGACTGTGCCCTGAATTGTCCCGGTATCCACCTGAGCTTCCGATATTGCAGGAAGAGCGAAAACAGCCAGGAGGAAGATGACAAAGCGGAAAGCACTACCCCAGCGATGCAAGCCGCCCCGGCGGGCAAACAATTGGAACATTACATGTTGATGGACCATTTTCATTATCTTCATTTGGCTCCCCCGAAATTTCCGCGCATCTGTTCAGACAGTATGCGCGGACTAATAATCTTTGTAAGAAAATCGTGAACTATTGCGTTGACTGCCACATATTCATGCCGTTTCTCTGCAGGCGTCCAATGTACACACAGAAAAGAGGCTGTTCGCAGGATCTTTTTGCATGAGAAACAACTTGCTGATTAGACAATCAGGTGGAGCCGGCGCCAGAGGTTACGCGACCAAAGAAGCCGCCGCCTGGTCTGAGCGAGATCATCAACGTGTCTGCACGTTTCACCCCGCGCTGCTGCCGCTTAATCGCAGCATCTACAGAGACATCATCGAAGATCAGCGTTGCCGTGCCAGGCTTGTTGAGGAAATTGAAAGAGAGCTTTGCATCTCGCTGTGTGGCTCCATTAATCATTCCTATCCACCAGGTATCGGCCTTCCGGCGAGCATAGGCAATCACCTCGCCGATTTCCGTGCAGGATAGGACACACGTCTCGTCCCATACCGTTGGAATTATTTCGAGCAGATCGCGAAACGGACTGTCGAGGTAGTACTGGTACTGATCGCAAAATACCGTGATCGGGGAGAGATAGATGACTGCCTGCGCCAGTTGGTGCGTCCAGGTAAAGTGAGACGGAGCCAATTCTCTCGGGTTCAGGATGACGGGCGTGATGTCCGCTGGTCCAGCGAGGGCACGCCCGAATGGAAGCGTCACATCTTCCGTGTACGGTTGAATGCGCTTGTAGCGGCTGATGTTGTATTCGTTGCCACGCACAGCCTCTCGCGTCAAGGCGTTGGGATAGGTGCGCTGCAGGCCGGTTGGCTTGACCGCGCCATGGAAGTCGACCAGGAGCTTCAGCTCCGCGCAGTCACGCAGTGTACCGAGGTACCACCAGTTCATGGTGCTTGCAGTGCCCTTTGGCGGGAAGTCGAGCTTGACTCCCGCGACTCCGCTGGCCTTCGCGTTCTCCAGCCATTTCCTGCGAGCAGAAGGAGAAGGCATTTCGCTGTATTGGCCCCAGACGATCGTGAGGACATCGACGCTCTTGCCATAGTCGGAGGCGTCTTTCAGCATCGCCCAGCAATCTTTTCCTGGGCTGGCCCACTTAATCCACCCGGCGTCGATCAGGTAATACTCCCACTTGAGCTTCGATGCGGCATCGTACCAATCCTTGATTTCTGCATAGGGAGGATTGTCCACACTCCACCATGACCAGAGTGACCGACCCGGCTTGACCCAATCGAAGTTTGCTCCGTGTGCGGGGGGTGGACAGAGGTTGGTCAGCAGGTCAGAGTTGATCAGGCCTGTAAGATCCCGCGCGACCACCGCGCTGCGCCACGGAGAAGCAGGACGTCCAAGATACGTCCCATGAAGCACATCCTCTCGGCCGTCCAAGACACTCGCCTGGATATCCCAGCCCTTGGGCTCTAGCGAAAAATCTGCAGAAAGAAGATTGCCTTTGCGCGAGATGCTCATGTCCGAGAAGTTCTCGCAGTCGGCTTCCGAAAGTGACAGGTAATGGTGCTCCGTCTTTACCAGGACAGGTCCCATGACGGCCTTATTCTCGGGAAGTTCGGACAGGGCAGAGGCATGACTCTGCCCTTCGTAGACGGGGCTATAGTTTGCCCAGACAATCTTTTCAACCTGATCCGGGAGCTGCCAGCCTGTTGAATCCCCGTCGATGCGTTTTGCTCCATCCGGCAGCAGATAGCGGACAGCAGCTCCGTCATCATAGGCACGCACCACAAGTTCGAATTGCCTGCCGGACGTTTCCAATGGAATCCTGATCTCTTTTGCGAAGTCCTTGGCACGGACGTGGTTTCCAAAGACGTTGTAAATGTCGTGAATCTCCCGCGTGATGGGACGCCCGGACAACTTCGCTCCTCGGCCAAGGTCCACACCATCGACATTCAGTCCGAGTGGCGACGATTTCAGCACTTCGATCTTTCCCTCGGTGACACTGTAGCTCAACTGCCCTTGCGGATCGATAGCAATTGACACAGAGAGATTGCCCCCTGGACTCGACACGCTGACCGGGAGCTTATTCTCGACCGTAGAGGCGAGGGCGCGAGGAACGGCGGTTGTCATCAGAACCGCTTGTGCGCTGATGATGAAATCCCTTCTGGAAAGGCTGCTCATTGATCTGCTCCCTATTACACTTTCTTGCCTGGCACCGTTTCGTTCGAAAGAGAAGCGGCGTTCATCCTTCTCATGAGGGCATCACGAAGATGACCGCCGCCGATTTGGCCGTACTTGGGTCATTTCTGCATTACGGGGTGTAGTCCGATTCCGGCAGCCCATCTGTGGAGCCGCTGCAGGTAGAGTTATCGAACAGGACGGGACGGTTGTAGACGTGATGGGTCGATCCTGTGGTCTCAGTGAAGACGCCACCGTCGATGTCCTTCAGGCAATTCTGTCCGGCAGGCTCCGTCATCAGGTAGAAGTTGTCGAACGGAGTGTACCAGGCGATGGTTCCTTTGTATCCGCCGCTCTTGATGATGGAGCAGGCGAAGACGTTGGGATTGAGCACGTTCGCGGACGAGAAGGTACTGAGATCACGGCAGTTTGCATCGCCCATGTCTTCCCAGACCAGGGTCGAGCCGTCCGCGGTCGTACCGTAAAGCGCTTTGTTCCAGGCCGGTGTGGATGAGCCCGAGGTGCCCGCGACTTTGACGGTATGAACGTTCTGGCCATCGTAGATCACGGTGCCGTAGTTGTAGAAGGTGCCGTTGGTGCGTGTTCCGGTAGGTGCGGTGCCGGAAAAGGTAGCTCCGTTGAGCCAGTGCTCGACACGATTCCACGTGTAGGCGACGCGCGTGGGTTTGAAACTGCCCGTGGTGTTGGTAGCGCCTGCGGTAAAGAGACTTCCGAGTTGCCCCCAGTTCTGACTCATATCCTGCCATGGCGATTGAAGGTCAGCGGGGTAGGCATTACAGTCACCTACACCTGCCGAGCAGGCGGCGTTAGTGTGGAAGATATCCCACTGATACCAGAGATTGAGTGCGGAGTCCGCCTCGGCAGCCAAGATACCCATGCGTGCCGCATAGGACTGCTGCACAAACGTAGTGAGAGAGCCGTCGTGCGGATCGGTGAGGGAGACGGCGTTGGCGCCGAGGAAATTATTCTCGGCCCCGGTGCCCCAGCCGCTCTCCGTATTCCATATTGGGAGCGAGGTACTGATCCAACTGGAGGTAAGATCGCCCACGGTGAAGAGTTGGCTGAGCATGGCGCGAGTGGCCTTGAAGTCATTGACGAAAGAATCCCGACAGTGCAGCAAAGGGCTGGGGTCAGAGGTGTAGGTGGATGCCTTCACGTAGGCGGTGAAGCTGGTGGTCTGGGAGCCGCAACCGGCAGCAGCAGCCCCGGCCCAGGCATCGCCGGCGGTACCCGCCGGTCGAGGGTTTTCGACGTATGCGGTGCAACCCGTCGCGCTGGTCGGCTTGTATCCTGTGGAATAGGTGCAGATGTTGATGCATCCAGCGACGTTACTGGTGGAACAGGAGTTGGTTGCGAGTGCGGTGGAGTAAGGCGCAACCGACGGATCCCATTGGACAGGCATGTTCGTCTCGGGCATGGCGGGCATATAGATGTTGTCGTACCCGGGATAGGGATGGATGGAGAGGATGTCAGGCTTGGTGCTGGCGTGGAGTCCCTGCCAGTCGTGGAGCAATTGGCCGAGGGCTTCGATGTAAACTCCGGATCCATCCGTCTTTGGCACGTTCGAATTGGAGTGTCCAGCGTCTCCACCTGCTGTAACGCTTCCGGCTGCGACGTAACAGTTGTTGCAGTACTGATGGATGATGTAGGCGGCGTCGTTCATCATCTGTGCGAGCTGGGTGTAGTTGCCGCGCCAGAAACCATCAGAGTTGAACTCATTCCATCCCTCCCAATAGTGAATGACGCAGGTGGAGAGCGCGTTGGGATCGCCGGCGGCGTACTGCACAGTGACGCCGCCGAAGTGCCCGCTGGCATCGCGGCATGTGTGCATCATCATCCAGGTGACGTACTCCTTGAAGAAGCAGTGGCCGGTAGCGGCGTTGCCGTCGGGCATGACGCAGGTCTCGGTGGCATTGTTGGCATCGGAGGGCGGCTCTGAATTGGTAAAGGTGAAGAAGCTGTTGCTGGAGGTTCCGGTGGAGCCTCCGCTGCCTCTAGTAAAGCTGATAACAGGGGCTGTCGGAATGGCGTTATTAACCGCGGTGACGGTCTCGTTATACGTGGTACCGGCCACGGAGTAGACGAGGACGGTCCCGATGTAGATGCCCGGGAGGCCGGTCGTGCTGAGGGTGACGCTGCATGCGGTGCTGGGTGCGCAACTGGCAGAGCTGCTGGCGACGTTCCAGCCATTGAGGGGGCTGCCATGGGTGCCGTTGATGACGGACGCCCAGGTGGGCACGGTGTAGAAGGTGTAGAGGATGTCGTTAGGCTGGGAGCTGTAGTGGCCGTTCTGCGAGAAGCAGGTCGCCATGGGCCACCAGTACTGGTTGGTGATCGTGGAGCAGTCGGAGTCGCCGGAGATAGAGGTGTCGTAGTTCATGCCGAGCCCCTTGAGGCCTGCATCATAGTGGACGTTGCCGTCTCCGGCCACTGGCGGCGCAGTCATGATGTCTCCCCAGTGAACGCCCTGGCCACCTACGACGCGGGTGACAGGCACCGACTGCAGAAATCCGGACTGCGTGGGATTCGCATTCTGCGGAGCCATGAAGCCCCAGTGAGTCGGGGCGTTGAGGTAGAGGTAGGGAAATGGTACGGTCATGCCCGGGACATTGGGAGGCGTAACCGTTTGGGCCGCGGCTTGACCGAGGAGACACATCACGGTCGCGATTACGACTGCGCACATGGAACGGAAGGCTGCGAGTGACTTCATGTCCAACTCCTGGAAGAGGGCTGTGGGGCGCGGGCCTGATCGAAGAGGCAGGTCCCGCGCACGTAAAGGTATGAGCCTGGAAGGAAGGCAATCATCCGTGTCCAGCATCCGCGACGGACGCGAGCGGACGGGGAAGGAACACTGGGTAGCTGGACTACTCCTGTTGGCTCGGTTTGGGAACGGGAGTTCGTGCCATCGGTGGATCCGGGGGCCCGGACAAAGGAGAGCGAACGAATGTGGATGCTGGGACTATCGGCACCGGGGACAAGAAAGCGCAGGTAGACAGCCGTTGCTGGCGCTAGCACGTCGACCGGAGCAGTGTTGTCCTTGAGCGAGATGGCAGCATCGTCTGTCGTCTTCCAGTGCTGTGCCATCCATTCAAGATGGACCAGCGTCGTTCCCGAGGAGGCCATGGACGCGAGGTAGTGGTTCCCGGGGACGACCGGAATGTTATCCGAAATCCAACTCTTCTTTGCCGGTTCGTAGTGCCAGTGGTCCGGTGCGTCCGGCCGGACCCAGTGCAAAGCGAAATCAGAATTTTGCACGAGGTTTCCGTGTGCGGATATCAGCTTCCAATCCATCGCGAGTTCGTGGCCAGCTTCGAGAACAAACTCTGCGGGAAAGAGGGTTTCGGAGCCGGGACGTTCCACTGCCGCGTGATAACGGCCCGGCGGGAGGTGGGAGAAGCGAAAGGAGCCCGTATAGTCGAACGAGCCCGCGCTGACTGACTCGCTGAGCGTGCTGTAGTCGGTGCCCAGAAGCACAAGCTTGGCGGGCAGAAGAGCATGCTCCGGAAGAGAGGGCGCGGTCACGGTGACAACGAGAGAGGCGGTTTGGTTGTCTGGCTCGGAAGCGGTGAGGACGAGCAAAGTATGGATAACATCGGCAGCAACCTTGGCTGTCTCGGTGGCGCAGTCCAAGGCGAGCGGCTCTAGGCGGGCGCGGTCATCAGCCTGGGCATACGGCAACATTCTCTCGGCGATAATCTTGTTTCTCGCGATCAACTCGGCCATGCGCATCTGCAGGCCTCCTAACGCCTGGGCGTCGGTGCGCCCGAGGAGCATTGGATGGTAGCCGCGCAGATCGATGGTCGAAGCGTCGAGCCAGTTCTCCATCTTCGTGTGATTGGGGCCGAGAATAGGGACGGTATGGGGTGGCGATCCGGAATCCGTCACAAAGTGGAGCAGAGCTCCCATCCAGCGGCTCGCATTGGTGGCATCTTCCGTCCTCAGTGCCTGGAGCGTTCGGAGAAAGAAGGGCGTATACGTCTCCGCCACCTCCGGCATAACATGCGAGTACGCGTGGGGAGCCTTGGGGAAGAGGAGATAATCGTTGCCGAAGTATTCGGAGCTGACCAAGGGGAAGTCTTCTCTGGTCACGTGCCAATTCTCGTGGTCCACGATGAGCGAGTTGACCCAATCTCCCATCTGAACGGTGTTGCGCAGGTGCCGCACCTCACTACCGAGACGGATCGCGATTCGATCCTGAGCGGGGATGGAGGTGAGAGCCGCGTCGATGATGGAGGAGTGGGCAGTTCCGCCCCAGGCCCAAAGAGAGCGTATTGGTAGCAGGAAGAGAATGATGAGCAACGTCGCTGCAAATAAGGTAGCGAGCCGAATAGAGCGATGGCTGAACAACACGGTGGTTCTCCTGAGACGAAGACTGGTTGAGCGGTCACGGGTCAAAGCCAGCACCTCGATACTCCAGGGGCTGCGGATGCAAAACGCGATCGGATATCCAGACTGTCTCGCAGGCCGTAAAAAAAAAGTAGGCTCAAAGCGGTTCGTAACGGTTACGCGAGCCACAAGTCATTGATTGTAGTAACCCTTCACGTTTGTGATCCGGAAGCTTGCCGGGCTTGTTGATGCATCTCCTGTTCATCGATTCATTTGGTGTTTATACTGCTCTGCGAGTCTTTCGACAGAGATTCCACAATATCCACGCTTCTCAAACCGGTTACGATGACGCAACAACCTCGAACGATCGATTCTCGCGCCACCGGATCCGGGGACCAGTTCGACAGATCGCGGATAGTGCGAACAAAGAAAGATCAGGCCATGATTGCAGAAGGTGAAGAGCTAAGACTCAAGGCACGGGACGAGTTAAACCGCATCCTGAAGAGTCCCGCCTTCCACGGCAGTCCCCGATGCAAACAGTTCTTGCAGTTTGTTGTGGACCGCGCTCTCGAGGGCCAGTACGACGTGCTGAAAGAGCGCATGATCGGCATTGAGGTCTTTGGCCGCGATCCCGCATACCAGACCGATGGCGACTCCGTGGTGCGGGTGCGCGCCAGCGATGTCCGGCGGCGTCTGATTCAGTATTACTCGGTCGCGGAGACTGTACCCGCATGCCGCATCGAGATTCCTTCTGGCTCGTACATACCGCATTTTCTGCCTCCCGAAGGCAGTACGCCTTCCCTGCCTTCGGCCTCGTTAAGCATCGCGGAGAAGAGCGGGAAGATCGCAGCATTACGGGGTGCTGGAAGCGCCGATGTTGAACGTGGTTCACCGATGGGCAGGCGTGTCCTGGCTGCAGGATTCCTTATCTTCGTCGTGCTGATAGCTTTCTTCGTCCATGACAGGCTCGATCGGTCTGTGAACGCGACGGGGCCAGCCGCCGAGACTCCCTTTCAGGCGTTCTGGGCTCCTGCCCTTCGCAGCTCGAAACCGGTTCTTATCTGTATCGGCAGCCCGGTCGCGTACAATTATGCGAAGGCTTTTCGAACCGCATATACGCGCCACTTGGGCCTCACACCGGAAGAGGCGAGGAATGCCGTCATCGAACCCGGAAAACTTCCGCTTAAGGGTTCGGATCTGGTTCCAGTGAGAAATGAGTTTGTGGGTGCCGGAGACGCTAACGCGGCTTCCCTGCTGAGCGCCTTGTTCGGAAGTCTCGGCAAGGCGACGGAGTTTCGCATCTCGACCGAGACCTCTTACTCGGAGCTATCTGACTCTCCAAGTGTCCTGATCGGCGCCTTCTCGAACCGGTGGACCGAGCGAACGTTGACGCGGATGCCATACGCCTTCGTAGAGCGAGATTCAATGCGCGTTGTTCAGGAGCAGACTGGAAGCAAGCGAAGTTGGACTTTGCCCCAGCTTGGAGCCGATGGCAAAACAGACGAGGACTTTGCCATCGTCTCAAGAGTTCTGGATGCGGAGACGGGCCAGTTTCTCGTGAGCGCGGCGGGCATCTCCAGCTTCGGCAGTCGCGCAGCCGGTTATTTTCTGACTCGACCGGACGAGATGAACAAGGAGTTCGGCAAGGCTCCAAAGGGATGGAAGCAGAAGAATCTGCAGTTCGTCTTGAAGACTCACGTTGTGGATGGAGCTCCTACAGCACCCGAGGTTGTGGCAGTGACATTTTGGTAGTTAGGATACGAATTTGCTTCCAATGGCGGAAGCCTATACCGTTCATCGGTCTTAGATGTTTAGCCGCTTTGCCATAATCTTTGGAGATGGACTGAGAGGCATTGGCTGTCCACCGGCATGAAGTGCTGCGAGGAAAAAGACGTAAGTTCTCCAGGGCGGCGCAGAAAGGCAGACACAACACTCCAGGACAAGCAATTTGGTTCTCAGGAATCAAAGTTACTCTACAGAACACCGGCCTCTTCGTCCAAAGAAAACTTATCGCAACGAGAACCTCAGGTATGGAGTTCGAAATAGAAGAATGGGTTCTACTGTAAAACATTCAAGCGAATGAGATATAAATTGTCGGCCGCTAGGAGACGATTGTCGAAATTTTAGCGGTTCCGATCCTGACATTAAACCCATTTGTGGCAAGTATATACAGAGCCGCTAAGCCCGATTTTCTTACTCGGTGCCTCAATTGTGTGATTCGGCGCAACGAGGGTTGAAGGTTCCATCCAGTCTCTGGCCCACCATTCTAGAATCCCAGAGAGCAAATGCCCTGTCAGCGATACCGATGAGCTACCGTCAAGTTCCTTTGAAAATGGTCAGCTTGCTGACGTCAGCAAGCTGACTTATGCGCCCCTCAACGCATTGGACCGGTAAACCCCTTGTCAGGGCCAGTTAGGGATCGCTGACCACTTACGAGGTGATAAAGTCAGCAACCTACCCACATCGACAATAACTGCCATAGAAGTGGCACAAAGCCAGATGGCAACTAAGAAAGCTGCGAGGCTATCAAAGTAGCAATATGGCGCGATGAGGCAATTCGCCCATTTGCAAGGAATCCAGAAACAATAAAACGCATGGCGGGCCCATAAACAAATGAAATCCTCCCCGAAGAACTACCGAACGCCAAGAGGCGAGGTGGTCGTATCGGGCTGGAGGCATCGATGATCGGAGCGATCACGGGAAGGCAAGACTTCCTAGAGAATCACCTGTTACGGCTCCTTTCGGCTGAAGAATATGGGCGTCTGCACACAAGTATGCGGCGTACGTCCCTAGCGCTGGGTGAGGTCCTCTATGAACCCGGGGGGCTGCTGGATCATGTCTATTTTCCTACCAACTGTGTCGTGTCATGTCTCTACACGATGAATGATGGGTCGACGGCTGAGATGGCCCTTGCAGGAAATGATGGAATCGTTGGTGTTGCTATATTCCTCGGAGGCGATACTATGCCACACCGAGCGGTAGTGCAGATCGCCGGCAATGCCCTCAAAATACCCGCGAGAGTATTACAGGAGGAGTTTGCGCGCGGTGGCCAATTACAACACATCTTGTTGCGTTACACACATGCGCTCATCATCCAGATCTCACAAACGGCCGTCTGTAACCGTCTGCATTCTGTAGAGCAGCGTCTTTGTCGATGGCTTCTCGTGTGCCATGATCGGGTTAACGGCGCTGCAATCGCGATGACGCAGGAATTTATCGCGAACTTGTTAGGTGGACGCCGAGAGAGTGTGACCAGAGCGGCGCGCCACTTACAAGATATGGGACTGATTCAGTATTCTCGAGGTCACATCGCAATTCTCGATCGGGCAGGTCTGGAAACGATGGTCTGTGAATGCTATCGGATCGTTACAGATGAACGCAATCGTTTGGCCCACCGTTAGAACCGGCTTAACAACAAATAAGATTGTCTGAACAAGACGAGGGATATTACTCAGTTATGTGCGCTACCACACTGACGTATATTTTCAGAGTGTCTATCTTAGGTTTCTGTTTTCAACGGCCACGGGCTCATGAATAGAAAATCGAACGATATCTCGCTCGACACGAGTCGGCATTCCACAGCCGATAACTTGATGAGGTCATTGACCTTATCCAGACGCGTGTCGCGGTTGAGAAGGGCGAAGCCTTGGCACAAATGGAGCCAATACGAGATGTCGATATGAGACCACACTGGTACGTGGCCTATACCTTACCGCGACACGAAAAAGTTGTCGCAGATCGGCTCTTGGATCAGGAAGTGGAAACGTATTTGCCTCTCTACTGCTCTGTGCGGGATTGGAATCATCGTCGCGTCGAAATAGAAGTGCCCCTATTCCCGGGCTATGTATTTGTCAAAATGATTATTACAAATAAGGTCCGAGTTCTCACACAGCCCGGAGTAATTCGCTTAGTGAGTTTCAACGGCAGCGCAACTGCTCTGCCCGACGGTGAAGTTGAAAGACTACGGTCTTCTCTGGCGATCTGGAAGGCAGAGCCATATCCGTTTTTGGCCGCTGGAAAACAGGTGCTAATTAAATCTGGGCCTTTCGCTGGCTTGGTGGGGCGAATCGTCAGGCGGAAAGGAAGGATGCGAGTAATTGTCTCACTTGACTTTATCCAGCGCGCCGTTCAGCTGGAGATGGACGCCGCCGAGGCGCAATTAGCCAGTTGATACATTTAGCGCGCAACGGCCATCTGTAATTTTCGACTCATGGCTATTCATCGAGGCTCCCGATTGTAATTTCATCATCACAATAAATGAGTGGGGAACATTTATGCATACAATCGCCTCCAAGCAACCGTTCAGCGCAACTACGCTGAAAGAAGAATCAATTGCCAAGCTTCAATCGAGGACGGCAGATATCGGAGTCATTGGCTTGGGATACGTCGGACTGCCTTTGGCACTGCTGTTCACCGAACAAGGCTTCCGAGTCACTGGCTTTGACGTCGATAGCGCCAAGATTAATATGCTCGGCTCTTTGCGGTCTTACATCTGCCGTATACCGCAAACGGAAATTGCACTTGCCAGTGACAGGGGATTTAAGGCCACCTCTAATTTCACTCGTATCTCTGAGATGGATGCGATTGTGATCTGCGTGCCGACACCGCTCACGGAGTATCGAGAGCCCGACCTCAGCTACGTTACGGAGACCGTAAAGTCGATTGCGCCATACTTGAGGGCTGGCCAACTGATTGTGCTCGAGAGCACAACGTACCCTGGAACTACTGAGGAGATAGTGTTGCCTCTGCTCGAGAAGGGAAACTTATCGAATCTGT
>Ga0207705_10002372_pt1 | contig 14555 bp, 11 predicted proteins | sample KBSC13metaG_FD_184314 | JGI IMG/M metagenome (GOLD analysis project Ga0207705, IMG submission 184314) | Corn rhizosphere microbial communities from Kellogg Biological Station, Michigan, USA - KBS C1-3 metaG (SPAdes) (version 2) | ecosystem: Host-associated > Plants > Roots > Rhizosphere > Soil ...
CCTGGGTTTCGGTCTTCGCCAGCGCCTCGGCGCCAGGCTCGGCGGTGAAGCCCTCATGGGAAATGACGTTGCCCTTGCCCGCGCTAACCACGACCGTCCCGAGCTGTTTGCCACCCTCGTCGAAGCAGGCCACGCTCCAGAGAGGGGCGGCATCGGCTCCATCCTTCACCAGCGAATAATTCATCGTCACGATGTTCATGTTGTTGGCCAGCGCGAATTCGGTGGCCAGCGCGCCGACCTTGTCCGAATCGATTTTAATCAGCGATTCCTTGACGATGTCGTCGGCCTTCACGCTCTCGACAAACTGCGAGAGGGAGCGCGAGGCCACCACTTCGCCGCCGGCAATCACGTACTCATGGACCCCGTTTTCGTCCTTCGGATCATGCACGATGATGTGCCAGCGTTCCGGCGCCGGCTTCCCATCGCGCGCCTCGATGCGAACAATGCGCTTGTATTCCCCGCGCGGGAGCTGCCGGATCGCGTTGATGGCGGTGTTGACAACAGGATCCTTGGCCGCAAAGGCGGCGGTGCTGGCGAAGCAGATCAACGCGGTGATAAGGAGCAGCGGGCGCATAACGAGGGAAAATTGGAAGCCAACTGTAAGCGGTAGGAGTGCGTATTTCAAATGATTGTCCGTGGCCTGGTCGCAGGGTTCATCCGGTTGTCACGCCCCATAAGCCGCGTGGATCGCCCATGCTCCGCAGGCCCAGCGCTCGCCGCGCCTCTTCATCTCCCTCTTCGGTGCGCCATGGAGGGAGATGAAGATGGGAGAGGGAGAGTAAATCCTTTACCCCGTCCGCCCCGCCGCCCAAAAATGAGCACCCCTATGATCATCAAGCCCAAGATTCGTGGATTCATCTGCACCACCGCCCATCCCGCCGGTTGCGCGGCGCATGTCCAGGAACAGATCGATTACGTTCGGAGCAAAGGCCCGATCGCAGGCCTGCCCAAGCGCGTCCTGGTGATCGGCGCATCCACGGGCTACGGGCTGGCCAGCCGGATCGTTCCGGCTTTTGCCGGCGGAGCGGCGACCATTGGCGTCTTTTTTGAGAAGCCGGGCGAAGAAGGCAAGACGGCGAGCGCCGGCTGGTACAATTCCGTGGCCTTCGAAAAAGCCGCGAAGGCCGCCGGCCTCTATGCCCGGAGCATCAATGGCGACGCCTTTTCCGATGCCATCAAGCAGCAGACCATCGATACCATCCGGCGCGAGCTGTTCCAGGTCGATGCGGTGATCTATTCCCTCGCTTCGCCCCGGCGCACGCATCCGCGGACGGGCGTGGTCCATAGTTCCACGCTCAAGCCCATTGGCGCTCCTTTCACGGCCAAGACGGTCAATACGGATAAGGGGACGGTGAACGACATCACGCTCGAAGCGGCCAGCGAACAGGAGATTGCCGACACCGTCACCGTCATGGGCGGCGAGGATTGGACGATGTGGATCGAAGCGCTGAGCGCCGCCGGCGTTCTCGCGCCGAACGCCATTACGGTGGCTTACAGCTATATCGGGCCCGACCTCACCTGGGCGATCTACCGCAACGGCACGATTGGGCGGGCCAAGGAAGACCTCGAAGCCACGGCACGCCGGCTCAACTCGCGCCTGGCCGTGGGCGGAGGCCGGGCACTCGTTTCGATCAACAAAGCCCTGGTGACCCAGGCGAGCAGCGCCATCCCGGTGGTCCCGCTTTACATTTCGCTGCTCTACAAAGTGATGAAAGAAAAAGGGCTGCACGAAGGCTGCATCGAGCAGATCCAGCGGCTTTTCGCCGACCGCCTTGCGCCCGGCGCCAATCCGCAACTCGATGACAAGGGCCGGGTGCGGATCGACGATTGGGAGATGCGCCCGGAAATCCAGGCCGCCGTGGCCGCGCTCTGGCCGGAGACCACGACCGAAAACCTCGAAAAGAATTCCGACATCGCAGGTTACCGCACCGAGTTTCTCAAGCTGTTCGGGTTTGGATTGCCCGGCGTGGATTACAAGGCGGAGGCAGACCCGGTGGCGCCCCTCCCCTCGGCGGGATGACATACTGAACCCGAAGGGTTCCCAATCCAAACACACGGTGCACTTGTGCTATTTGCCGCGTGCCCCGGACCCGTCTTTCTGAGGCACGAAGAACCTGTGATCTCTTCGGGCATCTGACGCCACGGCTGGTGAGGAAAGGCAGAGATCAGAGGTTCTTCGCTTCGCTCAGAATGACGGGAAAGGAGAGCGCGCCCAGTGGACCAAATCCGTTCCCAAGAATCTACGCAGCTGACAATGCATTCAAAGTTAGCACCGCCGAGAACATGAGGGCCGCAGAGAAACGCAATGTCCTAATTCGCGTCGCCAACGCTGTTCCGTCACGACAGCGCGAATGTGCGCCGCCCATCCTTACCGCCATGCTCCCCATTCGTTTCCGCACTTTCTTAACGGGTCTCGCTGTGCTGACCCTGGCCGCGGCGGCCGTGGCCGGGCAGGGCAAGAAGCGGCGTCTTGATGACGCTCCTGTCGCCCCGCCCACACCGGCGACGCCTCCAGCGGAAGAGCCTGCCCAGCCGGCGGCGCCCGCGGCGCCACCCAGCCCGTGGCATGTTTGGAGCGACGGGGGCGGGCGCAAGATCGAAGCGGAGTATCGTGGGCTCGATGGCAACCTCGTACTCGTGCGGGCCAGGGATGGGAGTTCCTACCGGCTCGACCTGGCGAAACTCGTTCCGGCGGATGGCGAATTTGCGCGGCTCATGCAGAAGACTCTTCCGCCGCCACCGGTGCCGATCGCCACTGCCGCCGCGAAGATCGACGCACTGGTGCTCGCCGGTCTCACCAAGGCCGGCCAGCAGCCGAATGCTCCGGCGTCCGATGAACAGTTGGTGCGGCGTCTCTATCTCGACATCGTCGGACGCATCCCGACGGCGGCGGAGACCGCCGCGTTCGTCGACAGCAAAGCCTCCGACAAGCGCCCCAAGCTTATCGACCAATTACTCACCTCGGAAGGGTACAACTCGCAGATGTTCAACTGGCTCGCGGACATGCTGCGGATTACGGACGATTATGGGCGGGGAGTGAAAACCTACGTCTACGAGGAGTGGATCAAGGACCAGATCGCGGAGAATCGTCCGTGGGATGGATTTGTCCACGATCTCATGACCGCCGAGGGCAGGCTCTCGAACAGCGGTCCCGTGGGCTACCTGCTGCGCGATCGCAATATGCCGCTGGATAATCTTTCGAATACGGTCACGACCTTCCTCGGGGCGAATGTGGCCTGCGCGCAGTGCCACAATCATCCGCTGGCGCCATGGACGCAGCGCGAGTTTTTTGAGCTGGCGTCGTTCTTCGGCGCGACGGATGCGACGGCCGTGAAGGCCAACGGCCAGGCCAAGCGCCTCGCGAAAAAGACGGACGTCGACCAGAAGGTGCTCATCAAGATCATGGCGCCGAACCTGGCGGATGTGGACGGGCTGCACAAAAACACGATGACCTTCCCCAAGGACTACAAGTACCCGGATGCCAAACCCGGGGCAGCGGTGCCGCCGAAGTTCATCGAGTGGGCGCAGGACGAGACGAAGAACACGACCGCTCCGCCCGTGCCGCAGAAGCCGGAGGAGTTGCGCAAGGCTTTCGCCGACTGGTTGACGCGCAAAGACAATCCGCGCTTCGCCACGGCGATTGCCAACCGCTTGTGGCAGCGCGTCTTTGGCCTCGCGGTGCAGGAACCGGTGACGGATCTGGATGATCTCAGCAAGGGCTCGAACCCCCCGCTCCTTGCGCACCTCACCGAGGAGATGAAGCGCGTGAACTTCGACATCCGCGAATTCCAGCGCATCGTTTTCAATACCCAGGCCTACCAACGGCAGGCGAGCATCACGCCCGATCTCGGCAAGGGGCCGTATCTTTTCCCCGGCCCGCTGCTCCGCCGTATGACCGCCGAACAAGCCTGGGATTCCGTGCTCACGCTGGTCGTCGGGCCGGAACTGGACAAATTCAAGTTGCGGCGCGCGGACGAAATCACGCGGATGAATATTCCCGGGCCGGTCAACCAGGAGTCGATCCTCGCCAAGGCCAAGGAAATCATCGAAGGAGATGGCACCACGGGCGGCAAGAAGGGGGTTTCGGGCAAAGGCGGCGGCAAGAAGCGCATGGGCGGTGTGAATGCGGAGGATTATGACGGCGTCCCGCCGCCCCGCTTTGAAAACCTGACCCTCGCGCGTGCCTCCGAGCTGCCCCAGCCCGCCAAGGAAGCGCATTTCCTGCGGGCATTCGGACAGTCGGACCGCCAGATCGCCGATACGGAAAGCCGCGAAGGCAGCGTGCCGCAAGTGCTCACGATGATGAACGGCGAAATCCAGAGGTGCATCGCCAGCGCCCAGTCGATGGTCCTCAAGGACGCGGCGAAACAGAAGACTCCGGAGCTTCAGGTGGAGTCGCTCTATTTCAGCTTCCTCGGCCGCCGGCCCACCATCATGGAGACGCAGACCGCGCGCCGGGTTTTCGGCGAAGGCCTGAAACTTCCAGACCTCACGTGGGTCCTCTTCAACTCCCGCGAGTTCATCTTCATCCAATAACCGCCCCCACCCATGAGCCACGCATTCCATTCTTTTGACCCTCAATCGCGCCGGGCGTTCGTCGAGCGCTGTGCCCGTGCGGCCTTCGGCCTGAGCATTCTACCCTTCCTCCGGGGCGCTGAGGCGCTGGGCGCGGCGGCCCCTGCGGCTGCGGCAGCGGTTGCTGGTCCGGGCTTCGGCTCGGCGAAAAACATCATCTTCCTCCAGATGGTCGGCGGGATGAGCCACATCGACACTTTCGATCCCAAGACAGGCGCGTCGAAAGGACCGAAAGGCGCCATCACCGGCAAGGCGGGATTTCAACTGAGCGAATTCCTGCCCAAGACCGCGGCGGTCTCCGACAAGATTTGCGTGATTCGTTCGATGACGGCGAAGGTCGGCGTCCACGCGGCCGCGCAGTATGTCATTCGCACCGGCTACGAACAGCGGGGCACGATCAAGCATCCGATGCTCGGCGCGTGGGCGCAGAATTACCTCGGGCCGAGTCACAAGACGCTGCCCTCGTCCGTCTGCATCAATCGCAATTCCGATCACGGGAACGGCTTCTTCCCCGCGACCTTCAGCCCATTGCCGATCCAGGATCCCGACGCGGGGTTGCAAAACTCCGTGCCGGCGGCCGGGATCGGCACGATCGAAAAACGCATTGAACTGGTGAACCATCTCGATGGCGCCTTCCGAGCGCGTTACCCGGATGAAAACGTCGCGGCCTACAACGATTTTTACGATAACACGCTGACGCTCATGAAGAGCGCCGACCTGAAGGCTTTCAACCTGGCCTCCGAGCCCGCCAATTTGCGTGAGAGCTATGGCCGCTCGAAATTCGGCCAGGGCTGCCTGCTGGCCCGCCGCCTGGTGGAGGCCGGGGTGCGTTTCATCGAGGTGACGAGCGGCGGCTGGGACATGCACGCGAATCTCGAGGAGTCGATGACGGAACGCGGCGGCGATTTCGATCAGGCCTTCTCGGCGCTGCTCGGCGATCTTGATGCCCGCGGGCTGCTCAAGAGCACGCTGGTCGTCGTCGCCACGGAATTCGGCCGCAAACCGGATTTCAGCGGTGGCGGGCGCGGGCACTATCCGAAGGTCTTCTCGACGGTGCTCGCCGGGGCGGGCGTCAAGCGCGGCTATGTGCACGGCGCAAGCGACGACATGGGAGCTGAAGTGGCCGACAAGGACATGACCGTCGGCAGCTTCCACGCGACGATCGGCTGGGCGGCGGGCCTGCCGCTGGAGACGCCGGTCGTGGCGCCCAACGGCCGCCCATTCACGATCGGCAACAAGGCGAAGCCGGCGCTGGAAGTGTTCGCGTAAGAAAACCGAAGGGTAAAACGTAGAGGCCTGGCGCGGCAGAGCTGCAATCCAAACGGGCAGATGACCGCAGAGGCGCAGAGAAGAGTGAGAGGGCCGCGGCTCGCCCGAAGTCACCGGCCACCGCCAGCACCTCAGCCGCCTCCTCGGAGGGACGCGCTTCGCGCTGGAGGAGGAAAAATCAACGCGGAACGCGATAATTCTTACGAATAGCGGTGCGGAGGGAGGATGCTATGCTCTAGCCATGTCAGCCAGATAGCGCCTCTGCTATCGTGGAGGCTGCCCCTCCCGGTCATGCTGAGCCTGCGAAGAACCTCCGAACTCCTCCGGCATCTGACACTTCGCTGGTGAATCAAGGCAGAGATCAGAGGTTCTTCGTTCCTCAGAATGACCGCAAGAGGGGAACGCGCCAAGTGGCACGAGCGCACCGTGGCTGAACGAATTGCCGTGGTGATGCTTCCACTCTGCGTCTCTGCGTTTATCCCACCTTCCCCGCGCTCGGACAAATCTCCCGCAACTCGCACCCGCCACAATCAGGCTTGCGCGCGAAGCACCGCCTCCGCCCGTGCCAGATCAGCCAGTGGCTGAAGAGCGTCCACTTTTCGCGGGGGACGAGCTTCATCAGGTCCTGTTCGATCTTCACCGGGTCGGTGTTCTTCGTCAGCCCGAGGCGGGTGCTCAGACGCTGCACGTGGGTGTCGACGACGACGCCCACATTGATGTCGAACGCATTGCCCAGCACGACATTCGCGGTCTTGCGGCCGACGCCGGCCAGCGCGTGCAACTCGTCCATGGTGCGCGGTACTTCCCCGCCATGCTTTTCCACGAGGGCCGCGCAGCAGGCGCGAATATTCTTCGCCTTGGCGCGAAAGAACCCCGTGGTTTTGACGAGGTCTTCGAGTTGCTCGGCCGGCAGCGCCACATAGTCGGCAGCGCTGCGGCAAACACGAAAGAGCTCCCTGGTCACGATGTTCACCCGCTTGTCCGTGCACTGCGCGGAGAGGATGGTCGCCACGAGCAGCTCGAGCGGTGTCGTGAAATCCAGCTCGCAGTGCGCGTTCGGATAAGTGCGCGCGAGGATGTCGCAGACGGCGGCGGCCCGCTCGGAGCGTGTCACTTTTTGACCGCCGGCGTCGCCGCAGGCAAGGGACCAAGGACATTGAGCCGCTCCTGCGCCTTGGGAGCGTACGGGGAGTCCGGATACTTGGCCACCAGCGCGGTGTAAGCCTTGATCGCTTCGATTTTTTGCCGTTTGCGGAAGGCGTCCACCTTCACCGCCTGGAGCTGGGCGGCGGTGGGCTTGGGTTTGCACGCGGTCACCCCGCCCAGCAGAGCGGCGGTGACGAGGAGAATGCAGAGGTGTCGGAACATGGGAGGGAAAGTTGCGGCCTGGTCGCCTACTTCTTCGGGGTGGCCTTGGCGGCGGCGGGCGTCGCCTTGCCGGCGGCCGGCGTGGCGGCGGGCTTCGGTGTCGGGGTGGGCATGGGGATTTCACCCCGTGCCTGGCGCTCGAGCAATTGGCCGCCCAGCCACAATCCCTCGGCAGCGACCGCCGGCACACCCGCGTAGAAAACGGAAATCTTGATATAGTTGTCGATGGCCAGTTCGTAGCGCTCGTTGGCCTCGTGGATCTTCCCGAGGAGGAGCATCGATTTGGCGCGAAGTTCCGCGGTCGCTTTCGCGCCGCGCATGACCTCCTGGAGGCGCTTGATGGCGTCGTCGTCCTTTTTCTGGTCGTGCAGAGCGATGGCTGTCCCGTAGTTCACTTCGAGCATCTTCGGCGACCAGGGATATTTATCTTCGAGTTCCGCGAACAGCTTTGCGCCTTTTTCCTTGCTCGCGGGATCGCCTTTTTCCTGGAGCGCCTTGCCGAGGCCGGCCAGGTAGTCGGCCTGCGCTTCCTGGATCTCACGCGCCGCCGCCCGGTAGTCGCCGCCGGGCGGAAGCGGGTTGTCGATGTTGATCTTCTCGTAGATCTTGATCGCCTCATCGATCTTCTTGTTCTCGAGGAGCGCCTCCCCATAGAGATCGAGATCGTCGGGCGCGAATTTCAAGTTTGGCTTGTAAGCCGCGTTCATCTGCTCGACGGCCTTCTTCTTGTCCTTGGTATAGGTATAGGCCGCGAGGGTGAAGAGGACCTTCGCCTGCGTTCCTGGGTGACCGGAAAATTTCTGGGCTTGCTCCTGGAAGTACTTTTCCAGGTCGGCTTCCGTCTTGAGCTTGGCCGTAATCAGCAGGCGCTGATCGTCCATCAGGTTGTTCAACGCCTGCGCGACCTGCGCGCTTTCCGGAAATTCGGTGATGAGCTTCTCGGCGGCCGCGGCGCTCTTTTCGAGGCCTTTCTTCCACTCGCCGCGTTTCGTCTCATCGATGACGATGTAGTTCCCCTGACCCTCCGCGTAACCTTTCCACAGGGCGCTCAGCTTGAGGAGCGCTTCCGCGGCGTTCGGGTCCTTCGGGTGCTTGGTGATGAAATCGTCGTAAACCGCGATGGCTTCCGCTCCCTTGGTCTGGCTGGTCAGGATCTGCGCTTTGAAGTCGTAGGCCTGATAAAGCGAAGAATTGTCGGGATACTTGTCGATGAATTCGCTCATCACGACGAGGCAGTCCGTGAATTTCTGCTGGTCGGCCAGAATCTTGCCGCGCTCGAAATAGGTGAACGGAGCGGGATCGCTCTTGGGGTACTCAGCGGCGAGCTTCTTCAACGTGGTCAGGGCCGCCTCGGTCTGGTTGGTGGCGGCCTGGGCGCGCCCGAGAGCCATCATGACGGCCGGCACATCCTTGCTTTTTGGGAACTTGCTGAGAAAGGATTGGATCTCCGGGAGGGCGGCTTTGGGATCGATGCCTAACAAGAGCTGGGCAATCTGGGCGTGCGCTTCCTCGGCCTGTGGGGTGCCGGGATACTTGTCGCGGAGGGCCTTGAATGTGCCGACTGCATCGTTGGCCTTTCCCGTCTGCACTTGAATCGTGCCTTTGTAAAAGGCCACATCCACGGCGAGCTCCTTGGGCGGATTCTTCGCTTCAATCTCATTCAGCGCCTTGAGCGCCTCGTCGAATTGCTTGAGTTCGATCTGCGCTCCCGCCCGGGCCAGGACCAGCGCCCCGAAGGCTTTCCCATCCGGATACAATTTGATCCCCTCATTGAAGTACTGAATGGCCTTGTTCGGGTCTTTGACCTTCGAATCGGAATTGATGTACATCGCTCCCATGAGGAGCTGGAGGTTTTGCCCGATCGGGTCGGCATGGTGCGCGTTCTCGAATTCCTTGTATTTGGTCTCCGCCTTATCGACCACGTTTTGCGCCGCGTAACTCACGGTGAGGAAATACAGGGCCTGCTTCTTGTCCTCCGGGTCTTCCAGCACTCCCAGATCCTCCAGGTGGGTGTAAAGCACCCGCGTCTCATCCATTTTTCCCTGCGTGAAGAAGACCAATCCGCTCTTGAATTGGGCCGTCTCCGTCTGGTCGGTGCGGCCCTCAATCCCGGCGAGCTTTTCGGTCTCCTTGTCGACGAGCCGCTTGTACTTTTGAAAGGCGGCTATGTCCTTGGCGATGCCTGCCTGGTTTTTCAAATTCTGAAAGAAGGCGATGCGCGCCTTCTGCGCCGCAACCACCCGGTCCTTGCTCGCCACCGCGCGATACGCGTCAAGCGCCTTGGCGAAAAGGGCGTCGCGCTTCTTTTCGTCATCCTTGCCCGTGAGGACACCGCCCCGGGCGAGGAGCATTTCACCCAATTGGAATTGGGAGTCGTTGATCAGCGCCAGGTTCTGGTTCTTGGCGACGATGTCGCGGAGAAGTGTCTCCGATTCGTCATACTGCGCGTTGGCGCCGGTGTCGTCCGGCTTCTTTTGCAAGGTCTTGCTGGCCTCGGTCGCCAGGGTGAGCGCGAGGAGATACTGGCTCTCCTGCACCGTCGGGCTCTGCGCAAATTTCTTCATGTTCGCGCGCAGCACGTCCATCGCGGGGCCGAATTTCTCGAGTTGGTAGAGCGCCAGCGATTTGCTGTAGCTCGCTGATTCCACTTCGTCGGAGTTCGGATACTTCGCCAGATAAACGTCGAATTGCTTCACTGCATCCTCCAGCGCGACGAGACGCGCCGGGTCATTCGGCTGCAGCTTGGCGGCTTTGGCCACCTGGGCCTGGGGAGAAAGGCTCAGGGCCAATTCCAGGTAGGGTGCGAACTCCGGCGCCAGGTTCTTGGCCTCGATCAATTTCTTGAAGCCGGCGATCGCGGCGTCGTAATTGCCTCCGAGATAGTGGGAGTAGCCCGCCTGGAAATTGGCCACCGGCACCGACGGCACCTGGGGAAATTTCTGGACCATCTCCTCATACTTGGCGGCGGCCTCTTCGTACTTGCCGGCGTCTTTCAGCGCGTCCGCCTGCTGCATCAGCTGGACGTCCAGCGTGGCTGGCGCGGGCGCCTGTGCGAAGGCCGGGCCGCTCGCCAGCGCGGATGCGGCGATACAGACGATGGCGGGAGGAATTCGGCGGTCAATGAACATAGGGGAGGAGCAAAGAGTGTCGGAACATAACGAACGCGTTTTCGACTGACTACCCCTTTTCTCGGCAAACCGCCCCGGAAACCGCTTTTTTCCTCGCCGCGCAGGCCATGGCGGTCGAAGAAAAGTGCCGGTCGCTTCCGTGGCGCCTTCTCAAACGTCCAATACCGCATGATAGTTGTCACATTCGCCTTGCCGCAGGAAAGCGGCGAGTTTCGCCGGGCGGTCCGGAGGGCTGGCGGGCGGTTGGGCGGCGAGGATATTCGGACTGCGCACCTGGGTGTAGGTCCGGCGGCGGCGGCCAAGAGCATTCAACTCCTGCTCGCGCAGGAGCATCCGCGCATGCTCATTTGCACGGGTTTCGCCGGCGGTCTGGATCCGCATGTGCGGGCCGGCGACCTGGTGGTGGCTGACAATTTTTCCACGCCCGAACTGAGCGGTCTCGCCCGCGCACTGGCGGGGGAGAGGCCGCATCATTTCTTCGGACCGCTGGTCACGCGCCAGGACCCGGTCGAGGCGGTGGAAGCCAAGGCTGCGCTGGCCGCGGAGTCAGGCGCGCTCGCGGTCGATATGGAGACGGCGCCTGTCGCCGAGGCCTGTCTTCGCGCCGCGGTGCCGCTCCTCGCGGTGCGGGCGATCAGCGACGGGGCGGAGACCGCGCTGCCCGTGCCCTTTGCCCATTGGTTCGACCGGGAGCGGCAGCGCCCGCGCCCTTGGGCGCTGGTCAAGTACCTGGCACGAAATCCCGGCCAGATCGCCCCCTTCGCCCATTTTGTGCGCGGCCTCTCTCCGGCTCGCGAGGCGCTGGCGGATTTTCTCGTCCAGTTCCTTTCGCAACCCGCCTAACCGCTGGGTTTCTGGTTTCTGGTTTCTAGTTTAAGGTCCTCTCGTTCGGAACCGGTTTTCGCAGCGGGGAACCAGAAACCTGAAACCTTAAACCAGAAACATTAGGAGAATGGGGGATGTGTTAGACAAATCCGCGTCCGCCGCGCGTCTTTCGCCCTGAACCCATGCCCCCCGACCTTCAACAGCTCTACGACGCCCACGCGCCGGCGTTGTTTGCGTTCCTGATCAACTTCACCCGGCGCGAAGCGGACGCGCGGGATGTGCTTCAGGAGCTTTTCCTCAAGCTGGCGGCCCGGCCGGAACGGCTCGAGGGAATCCGGGAAGCGCGCGCGTATCTCCTGCGTCTCGCGCATCATCTGGCCATCGATGCCCATCGTCGCCGGGCGACGCACGAGGCCGCTGTCGAACGGGCCGCGATCGAACCGGTCGCGCTGTTCGTCGAGTCCGCCGATCCCGACGAAGCCGCTTTCCGTGCGGCGCTGGCCGAGGCGCTGGCCGAATTGCCCGCGGAGCAACGCGCCGTCGTGCATCTCAAATTATGGGAGCAAATGACCTTCGCGGAAATTGCCGAGGCCCTCGAGATCCCCGCCAATACCGCCGCCAGCCGCTACCGCTACGGCTTAGACAAACTCCAGACGCTCCTGCGTCCTCTTTACGAAGAACTGCGATGAACGATTTCGAACGCAAACTCAGCCAGCAGCCTTTCCGCACCCCACCGCCGGAATGGCGCGACGCGATCCTGAACGCGCCGGCCAACGTGATCGTCCCCGCAAGCTGGACGTGGCGCGACTGGCTCTGGCCGTCGCCCAAGGCCTGGGCGGCGCTCGCGGCCCTTTGGATGATTTGTGCCGCCGTGGGTCTCCAAGGTGACGGAACTCCAACCGTGGAAGGTCCGGTTGCGCAACAGCCGGTCGACGGCGCCACGTTGCTCGCTTTCCATCAAGCCCAATCGCTGAACTATGCCATCGACCCTTCCAACTGAATCTCGCTCCCCTCGCCGGCGATTCTGGCGGCTTTTCCTGGTGCGGACCGCCTTTGGCGGAGCCGTCCTGTTCACCTTGATCGTGGCCTTCTTTTCCATCGAGAAGGCGCGCGGGCGGTCGGCCTGGAAACGCTATCAGGAGGAAGCGCGCGCCCGGCAGACGAAGCTCAACCTCACCGAGTTTGTGCAGCCGGCGGTGCCGGACGAACGCAACTTCGCCGCCACCCCTCTCTTCCAGGACGCTTTCGCCGATCCGGCGGCGGGCAAAGTGCTCGAACTTCCCCACGCGAACAGAGCGAAATTGCCCGCGCTCGGGAACATCACCAAAGATCAGCTTCCCGATCTTGCCGCCTGGCAGAAATTTTTCGTCGAGGCGAAGTTCATTCCCGCCGCGGGAGATGACCCAGCCGCGGACGTGCTCAAAGCGCTCGAACACTACGCGCCGCAATGGGAGCAATTGCAGGCCGCCGCCGCGCGTCCCGAGAGCCGGTTTCCCGTGCGCTACGAGGATGGAGCGGCCGCCGCTCTTCCCCATGTGCAACTCTTCCAGAGCGCGTCCCGGATCATCGCCCTCAAGCTGGCGGCGCACCTCGCCCAGGGCAATTCCGCCGCCGCTTACGAGGACTTCCGGCTGGGGCTGCGACTCTACGCGGCTTTGGAAAAGGAGCCCACCCTGATTGCCGGTTTGGTGCGCATCAGTGGACTCTCGACCCTTGAGAACGGGGTTTGGGCGGGACTCGTCCAGCGGCAATGGGCCGCGCCCGAGCTGGAAAAAATGGAATCCGGCCTCGCCCAACTGCGCCTGTTGGACGATTGCGCGCTCTCGCTGGGCAGCGAGCGGGGCTTCAACAACCTGATCTACGACCAGTACGCACGCAAGGGTGCGGCAGACCTGGCCGAACTCCTCGTGGCGTTCCAAGACGGGCAGCCCCGGCCCAGCACGCGCCTGGCGACGATGCTCCTGACGCCTTATCCGTCCGGATGGTGGCGTCTCAGCCAGACGCGGACCAATCGCTATTTCGACGAAAGCCTTGGGCAGATTTCTCAAGATCCGCCGCGTGTTTACCTGGATCGACCAGTGACGACGATGCCGGCCAGCATGGCATCCGTCGGAATTCTGGAGCACGCGCGGTATTTCCTGTTTTTCACCATGGTCCCTGCGATGAGCGATATCGAGCGCCGCTATGCCTACGCGCAGACGCTGCTGGATGAGACCCGCCTCGGGTGCGCCCTTGAGCGACACCGCCTGGCCAATGGCAACTACCCGGCTTCGCTCGAACCGCTTACCCCCGCGTTCCTGCGCGTAGTGCCGCGGGACGTGGTGAACGGAACACCGCTGCACTATCGGCTCAGCGAGGGCGGCGGCTACGTCCTTTATTCGGTGGGCTGGAATCTTCAGGACGACGGGGGGAAGAGCGATCCTAATGGGTCGATCACCAAGCAACCGGATTGGGTGTGGTCGGTGAATGGGAAGTGAATCCTGACCCGCCCGCTTGATCCGCCTGGATTGGATGCTATGCGATAAGCGATGCGCAAGCTCCTGCTCTGGTTTCGTTCCCATCCCTCGCTCTCACTGCTGGGCCTGGTGATCGCGCTCAGCGCCGGGCTTCATTTCTTCTTCCAATGGCGCACGGAGCGGCGCTGGGAGCGGTATTGCACGGAGGCCCGCGCGCGCGGAGTGAAGCTGGATCTGGTCGAATGGACGCCGCCGCCGATTCCTGATGATCAAAACTTCGCCATGATTCCGGTCTTGAAAGAGGCCTTTGCCGAAGGTGGCAAACATCCCCTTGAACTGCCGGGAGAAAAGCTGAGTTTTGGAAGTGCGGTAAAGGGTGAGCGGATGAACTGGCTCACCTGGCAGGCGTATTTCAAAGCGCAGGGATTTATCGCCGAGGCGACGGACGATCCGGTGCGTGACTGTTTGCGGGCGCTTGACCGGTTCGCGCCGCAATTTCAGCAGTGGAGCGAGTGGCGGACACGCCCGAAGAGCCAGTTCCCACTGGACTTGAAATTGGGCTCGTCGCTGCCTCTGCCGCATTTGACCACGTTTCAGCATGCCTCGCGGCTCTTTTCCTTGCGCATGCGCGCGCATCTGGCGCTGGGCGATTCGGCGGCCGCCTACGACGATTTTCGCGACGGCCTGCAAGCGTATCTTGCGCTGCAAAACGAGCCGACCACGATCGATGGGCTGGTCCGCATCTCGGTCATGGCGGTCCTGATCCACGCCGTGGGCTGTGGACTTCAGGACCAAGCCTGGGCGGAGGCCGACCTGCGCAAGATCGAGCGAGACATCGCGGCAATTCGCATTTGGGCCGATTATCGGCATACCATGGAATGCGAGCATGCCTTCTGCAACGGAATCGCGGAAAACCTGATCCGCGCCTCACCGG
>Ga0207705_10002374_pt1 | contig 14549 bp, 11 predicted proteins | sample KBSC13metaG_FD_184314 | JGI IMG/M metagenome (GOLD analysis project Ga0207705, IMG submission 184314) | Corn rhizosphere microbial communities from Kellogg Biological Station, Michigan, USA - KBS C1-3 metaG (SPAdes) (version 2) | ecosystem: Host-associated > Plants > Roots > Rhizosphere > Soil ...
ATAGAATTTTTGCTATAAATCAATAGCCTCCTGTCTATAAAAAATTAAAAAACAAATATTATTAACTTCACACCCATTTTAAAAGCCAATTGCCGATTTGCAATGCAATAAAAAGCAGTCAATGAGAATTATTAAAACAGCCATTTTTATTTTATTCACAATACTTATTTGTTCCAACCGGGCTCAAGCTCAAAATAGCCTTTTCGATGTTAAAGATTTAAGCAGTATTAATATAGATAATTATAGTGATAACGAACTACTTTCATTTTATAATAAGGCCTTGTCTTCAGGAATACCAGCTTCACAAATGTACAAGTTGGTTGCTGACAAGGGCTTGCCAGCTTCCGAGGTTAATAAATTAAAGGACAGACTTGGTGTAATACTTGCGTTCCAGAATAAACAAACCACAAGAGAATCAAGTGAAGATACGTCTGCAAATGTTTCGCATGGTTACGATACCACTGGAAAGAAAGTTCCTCTGCAACAATTTAAGAACGATGAAACAATCTTTGGTTCAGAACTTTTTACCAGCAATAGCATGGTATTCGAGCCCAATCTCCGCATCCCTGCTCCGGCTGGTTATGTTTTAGGACCTGATGACGAGTTGCTAATTTCAATATATGGTTACAGCGAGAAACAATATCATCTTAACATCAACGAAGAAGGAGAAATATATATTCCCAATGTGGGCCCTTTGATGATAAGCGGCCTGACTATTGAACAGGCAAGAGACAAAATAACATCTAAGCTTGCTGCTACCATTTATAAGGCAATTAATACAGGCAAAACCAAAGTACAAATTACCCTTGGAAAAATACGAAGCATAAGAGTTACTGTAATAGGCCAGGCAAAAAAACCGGGTACTTATACCGTCTCATCTTTAACCACTTTATATAACATTTTGTATTTATGTGGCGGCCCTACGTCAATGGGAAGCTATCGAAATATAGAAATTATCCGCGGAAAACAGATAAGGAAAACCGCTGATCTATACGACTTTTTAGTGAATGGGGACAATAAGGACAATATTCTTCTTCAGGAAGGAGACGTAATAAGAATTCCTTATTATAACAACAGAGTTACTCTTTCAGGCTCGGTAAAAAGGGAAGGAAAATTTGAAATGTTGGATAATGAAACAGTTAATAATCTCCTGGAATATAGTGGCGGTTTTACCGATAATGCGTATCGGGGAACAGTAACACTGATTCGTCTTACAGACACAGCGAGAACAATTATCGATGTTCAGAAAAGTCAATACAATACTTTTAAAACTATTGGAAGCGATGAATATATTGTAGGAAAATTAAGGGATGAATATGGGAACAGGATAGTAATATCCGGTGCAATAAATAGGCCCGGACCTTATGAATTAATAAAAGGCCTTACACTAAATTCATTGGTGGAAAAGGCGGGAGGTTTTACGCGTGATGCTTATGTAAAAAGAATCTCGATCTTTAGATATTTCAAAAATAAAATGCCCACAATTATATCTGTAAATATGGACTCGCTGTCAGGCGTCGAAGCAAATGTTGCTCTTATAAAAGACGATTCTATAGCTGTGCATTCGATTTTTGAATTCAATGATAATTCATACGTTTCAATAGAAGGAAACGTTAGAAAACCCGGCCCAGTACCGTGGAGGGAAAACATGTCGTTGCGAGACCTTCTTTTGGCCGCCGGCGGTGTTTCTGAGTTCGGGGATTCCTCCACCATAGAAATAACCCGCAGAATAAGAAATGCGGATGTAGATGAAGCTGTTCATAATGAAAGTAAAATATTCAACGTAAATCTTGCTAGTGACGATGAGCATTCCCAGGATATTTTATTGCAACCATATGATATAGTAATTATAAAATCATTGCCTGGCTATAGCCCTCAAAGAACAGTTTTAGTTTTAGGAGAGATAATGAGTCCCGGAAGATATGGGCTGCAGAAAAGCAGTGACAAAATAAGCGATTTAATTCAAAGGGCGGGAAGGTTTAAAGCTTCTGCGGATAGTTCTTCTATAACAATTCGCAGACGAATTCAGTCTAATCTTACAATAGCAGAACGTGAACAATTATTTCAGAGAATATTAAATATTGATCCTGACAGTCTTTCCCTTCATCCCCGCCTTAAAGACGAATTATACAAATCTTATGATCTGATAAATGTGGATCTTCATGACGCCTTGGCTAATACCAATAATTCCGAGAATCTTGTGCTTAATGACGGAGATGTTTTAACAATCAGTAAAAGGACCAACCTGGTTAAAATATCCGGGGAAGTGTATAATCCCACTATTATACCATATAAGCCAAATAAAAGTTTAAAATATTATATTGCCCAGGCAGGGAATTTTACTCCTTATGCAAGGAAAAACGGATCACTGGTAATTTATCCTGATGGAAAGGCTGCATCGGTTAAACATTTTCTGTTCTTTAAATCTTATCCTTCGGTAACACCGCGTTCAGAAATCTTTGTACCTCAAAGGTCCAAAATAAACGGCAAAGGAATTAGCGTAGGCGAATTAGCGTTGGTAGTTTCAGCTCTAGCAATTATATCGAACGTAATTATTAATATTCCGTAAAGAAGGATAAACATCTTTAAAGAAATGAAATCAGAAAAAAATACCGTTCGCGAAAATTCTGAAAGCGATATTATAATTCGGATTTTTTATAAGACGATTAAAAAATGGTGGATTTTTTTAATTGCCGGAATATTGGCATCTATTGCAGGGTATATTTATGCTTTAAATCAAAAACCTATCTATCAAAGCTATCTCTCATTTGCTTTAGATGAGGGTGGATCGGAAGGTTCAATGTCCGGCGCTATGGGTCTGGCTGCACAGTTTGGAATTTCTCTAGGAGGAGGAGCACAAGATGTGTTTACTGGCGATAACATATTACAAATAATGCAAAGCAGGCGACTTATAGAAGATGTATTGCTTTCTGTTGATACATTTAATAAGAAGCCTTCAACGCTAATTGAATATTATCTTCAAAATGAAATAGAAAGAAAAAAAAACATATCTGGCATTCATTTTTATCCGGGACAACTTAAGAATTCTTTCACCTACACCCAGGATAGCATTCTTTACAATACATTTTTAGAATTTCAAAAAAATCACGTTATAGCAAGAAGGCCAAATAAAAATCTTAATATTTATGAATTGATGGTTACAAGCTATAACGAAAAATTTTCGAAGGTTTTTACTGATAACTTAATTGAAAAAACCAATCTTTTTTACACTGATATTCGCAGTAAAAAGGCAAGAGAAACTTTAGAAATTTTAGAAAAGGCTTTGCCTGCTGTAAAGGGAAGATTAGATGCTACGATAACTAATAAGGCATCTACGGAAGACGCAAATTTGAATACCGCATTTGCAAATGCACAGGTACCTATATTAAAAGAACAAATTAATACTCAAGTATACGGAACGGCTTATACAGAATTGTATAAAAATTTAGAAATGGCTCGTTTCCAATATTTAAAAAGCATACCTCTTATGCAAATAATTGATCCCGCTAATTATCCAATGAAAAAAATTAAACAGAGCAAACTGATTACCTCTTTAGTTTTTTCTGTAATAGCTATTTTCATTTTTTTGGTTGTCTTTGCCACAATAAATTACTTTAAATTTAAAAGAGAGCTGCAAACTAATTCTGCTTCATTCTAAAGTTTTTTTTAAACCCATGGCATTTATTTCTGTACAAAAGGACCCTATTATATAATGCTTCGATCAATAAAAAAGCTAAACATCCTTATACTTGCACTCACTTCAAAAATTAGTAAAAATACCGTTTGGCTAATAATTTTAAGTATAGTGATAGCGCTAAGCCAGTTTATAGTCTATGCATTAATAAATAAAAACTTAGGTAAGAATCTGCTGGGTGTTTGGTCATTAATAGTGGCTGCTACTTCAATAGGCCAAATTAGCAATCTTGGATTTAGCAACAGTTTAGTTAGATATCTTCCCGAAATGATTTTGAAAAAAAAGGAAGAAGATATTATTAAAATGATTGGGACAATTAATTTCACGAATTTCTTTTTAACACTGCCGCTTCTTGTATTGCTGTATTTCCCTGCGATAATTTATGCATCCTATTTGCTCAGTCCATCACAGTTATTGGTATTTAAATCAATTATTCCTCTTTCTATGGCTGCATTATTTATTAATAATCTCTTTTCTGTTTATTCTTACTTATTAGATGCTATGCAGAAATATTACCTGAGGTGTATAGTACAAATTACAGGTTGGATATTTTTTTTGGTGTTTTCTATATTCTTAATGCCAGCGTATGGACTTTATGGCGTGGCAATCGCCTTATTATTTCAATACATTCTTCAGTTTGCGACAATTTTATCTATAATTCATTTTAAAGGACTACTTCATAAAATAACTCCTTTTCACTTCGATAAAAAATCTTTCCGAATAGTTTCCTCTTTTGGCGTAAAATCACAGTATATAAGTATTTTGGTTATTTTCTTTGATCCTTTAGTCAAACTTTTTATCACTAAAAACATTGGCCTTTCTGCAACTGCCAATTATGAAATTTCTAACAAAATAGTAATACAGGTAAGAAATCTTTTAGTAAGCGCTAACCAGGTAATTATTCCTAAGATTATTATACAAAAAGAGGCTGGCACCGAAAGCCAATACTTTAAAGAGATCTCCAACAAAAATATTTTTCTTTCAGTATCTGCCGGCATGCTTGTTTTATTATTTGCTCCGCTGGCGGTCTATTTTTTCTCGAATGGGCGGGATGATACTCTTATGCAATGCATTATTTTGCTAAACATCGGCTGGGTTTGCAATATGATTACTTCAGTACATTATTATTGCAGTATAGGTTTAGATAAGATAGGAAAATTGGTTTTATATCACCTGATGCTTTCTTTAGTTGTTTTAATTCTTTACTTTATTCTAAATCACTTTCTGTATGTAACTATCTTATACTATATTGTTCCATCTGTGGCGCTATTCATTGGAAGCATTTATAATTCATACATACTATTACACAAAATAGAAAATGTATTTTCTTGGCTTCGTTCCGGCTATTTTCTATATTTTATAGTAGTGTCATCTTTTTTAGCGTGTTTCTATTTTTTAAATATAATCACCTTAAACTATTTGATAATGCCGGTTTTCTTTTTACTATATATTTGCGGCTTTTTAAAACGGCATAAAATAAGCAAGCCATTTAACATTCAATAACATTGATAACAAAAATTGAATTATATACCAGGATAAATCAACTTTTTAATAAGGCGGGCTTTGATTTCCGACGTTTCCCTAATCCAAGTTTTCGGTTACTTCTGAAATACCTGAAAGATAACAACGTAAATGACTGTTTTGATGTGGGCGCCAATACAGGGCAATACGCAAGGCGTCTTCGGTCCTTAGGTTTTAAGGGAACTATTTATTCGTTTGAACCCCAATCAGAAGCCTTCAATATATTGAATAAAAAAGCAGCTAGCGATTCTCAATGGAAGCCATTCAATATTGGCTTGGGAAATGCCAATGAAAAATCTGTGATTAACATTTCAAAAAATTCTGTAAGCAGCTCTATCCTTGATATTAACCGGTACCTTTTAGAAACTGCGCCCGAAACGGAATATATTTCTAAAGAGAAAATTGACATCAGGCGTTTAGACACTTTTCTAAAGGAAGAAAATTTTCAAGGCAGGTTTTTTCTTAAAATCGATGCCCAGGGTTTTGAATCAAAAATATTAGAAGGAGCCGAAAATTGCTTTAATAATATTTACGCCTTACAAATAGAATCATCCTGTGTCCCGCTTTACAAACAGGAAAAATTGTTTGATGAAATGAAAGCATTTATTGAGTCAAAGGGATTTTATTTGTCTTCTCTTGAGAGTGGTTTTTCTGATCCGGTGAGTGGCAGATTATTACAGGTAGAAATGATTTTTTTAAGAGAAGTTAAAACTATCCATAATTTAAGTACTTGAATGCATGGCAATAAATTTCAAATTATTATTTCAGCAAACGGGCAAATTACTGATGTTTTACGTCATGGAATTAAGGGGCTTCTACTGGAACCTTCCATTTAACAAAAACAGAATATTTTCTATAAAGATATTTCCAGGGCATATTATTAAATATGCACGAAAAGGCGATATCGCGGAAATTATTTATAAAAATGAGATACTTATAAAATATAAGAAGTCATTTGAATATTCTTCATTCCAACTCTTCTCTACTTTGCTTGAACGTGGAAGTATTATTTTAGATGTAGGCGCTAATTCGGGTGTATACTCTATATTTTATTCAAGGCTAGTAGGGGATAAAGGCAGAATTTATGCGTTTGAACCGGATACTTCCAACTATTTTTTACTGCAGGAAAATTTAAAATTAAACAATTGTAATAATGTCCGGGCTTACAATTTTGCATTATCAAATAAAGAGTCCGTCGTAGAAATGATTTCATACAATCCTGCAGATTTAAATCTTAAATTACAAGGCGACTCCTTTAAATACATGAAGGAGGTATCTGATATAACTGAACCGCTACATAGAACAAAGGCCTATAAACTAGACGATCTTGACGAAATAAAAAATATTTCTAAAATTGATTTTATTAAAATTGATGTAGAGGGCGCAGAATTATTAGTATTACAAGGCAGCATAAATACTATTAAAAAACACAAGCCTGTTATTATCTTTGAATTGCTGGGAGAATGGACTATCCGTTTCAATTATAGACCTTATGAAGTACTTTTTCTTTTAAATGAACTAAATTATGAAATGGAGGAATATGATTTCCAACAGTGGATAGCGAGGCCGATTAAGTGAAAATTTATAACCGCATTAATATATAATGTTATTTTGGAAGATTCTGTAAAGATTACCATCATTACAGTTTGCAAAAACAGTGAACGTTTTTTAGTTAAAACGATTGAAAGTGTAATAAGTCAAACCTATAAGAACATTGAATATATTGTTATAGATGGTAAATCGGGCGATCATACTATCGATATCATAAGACGATACTCATCGCATATTTCCTTTTGGAGTAGCGAGGAAGATAATGGAATGTATGATGCTATTAATAAAGGATTGAAAATTTCTACTGGTGAGTATATTTTAATACTCAACTCAGATGACATGTTGGCAACCAATGATACGATAAGTAAATTGGTTATTGAAATAAGTGTTGAAAAGCTGGATTATTATTACGGCAACATCATCAAGTTGAAAAATAGAAGCTATAAAAAAGTAAAATTATTTCCTATTACATATAAGCAATTGCTTTTGTCAACACATGGAACTTTTGCCCAACACCCATGTTTTTTTATTTCTGCCAGGCTCAATAAAGTATTAGGTGGTTATAACCCCAGATACAAATATGCATCCGACTACGATTATATTTTGCGAGCTCTTTCTGCGGAAAATGCTAAAGGAAAGCATGTTGATATATATATAACAAAGTTCAGAATACACGATATGAGCATTACTACAAGTGGCAAAATAGATTCAGAACGAAAAGAAATATTAAAACAACATAGTTATTATCAGTTCTCCTATTTAACGCGATTGTACTTTTACTATACGTTATGGATATATTACAAAATTATAAACCTGCAGCAGGGCTACCAAAACGGTTAAGTATAGATTACTGTTGCAACGTTCTCTTATTAATTTATATTTTTACAATGCCATTTGTTTCGGCATTTTCGTTTACAGGTACCATCTCGCTTCCTCTTGTGTGTGCGGCATTCTTATTTATATTGATGATTGTAAAAATGCTTCAAACCGGGAAATTACCAAGGGATTTTCTTGGAGCAGATATTTTGGTAATTCTATTTTTTCTTTTTTTTGATGTTCTTTCATTTACTATAAATGGGTGGGGTAACAGTACATCTTTCAATCATACGGTCGCCTATATATCAACTTTTTTACTTTTTTATATAGCGATAAAATTTACACTTTTTAGCATTCCCGATAAGGAGTTGTTATTTAGAAGAACATTGCAATTTATTACATATACAACTCTTTTAAGCGCTGTTTATGGTAATGTGGAATTCATTTCCAATAATGCCTTTGGCTTTAACCTGAATGATTATATTCCAAGGCCAGGATTAGACGCAGAACACTATTCACCAATCGTACTGTCTCTTTTTTATAGGGTACGGGGATTTGCTTACGAGTCCGGTGTTTATACACAAATGTTAGAATTGTTAGCTCCATTGACAATCTATTACCTTTACTTTTCAGGATATTGCAAATGGATAAAAGGGTTGAAAATCTTTTTCACTATAGCAATAGTACTTAGTATAATATTTGCTGCAAGCAGTGCTACTTTTGTCGAGGTACCAATTGCTATAGTGTTTTCCTTCCTTCTTTTTATAAAAAAAATATTCCGATTTTTTACGCATAAATCTATCTTTTACTACGTAAAGATATTTATAGTTATTATAGTTCTCTTTATTGTAAATAATTACTTATCGCTTTATACTTCTGTTTTATTATCTATAACCGAAAAACTCGATTCGTATTCTATGGAAGACAGACAGAGCAGAGTCAATTTTTTTTACAGTGAATTTTCAAGATTCAGTTTATTAAAAAAAACAATTGGAGCTGGACCTGCTGCAACAGATTTACTTGGAGTCGATGGCGGTCATGTTGTAGTATCTTTATTTTATAATGTTACTTTTGAATTGGGATTTATTGGGTTATTTCTTTTAATATCGTTAATATCATATATTTTCTTAAATACCATTTCCATTAAAACTAAAATTGGGTTTTTTCTTACAATATCGATAGTTTCAGGGATAATTCATTATTATGTAATTCATGATTTTTGGGTTCCTTGGTTTTGGTTCGTTGGAGCTTTTTCAATTTTTTATATAAAAAGAATTGAAAGGAAGCCTTCTTAGTATCAGCTTATTTATAACATTCTATTTATCGCTTCTTCGTAACTTAAATAGTATGTTCTTAGTAGGTTTTTCAATCAAAAGATAAAAGAAATAGCTTAGTAATACAGAAAAAGGGACGCCTAAAATCCAAAAGTATTTATTTTGAATTTCTGCAGAATCGATAATTCCAATTTTAAGAAAAATTCCTACCAATAACATTAAAGATGCAAAATGAGTAATATAGATAGTATAACTAATATTACCAAGAAACATTAATATCCGGCTTTTAATTCCGTGATATAAAAAGTTAAAAAGTAATATCACAGAGAATAAACTTGCGATAAAAAAAGTGACTTTGTCCTGGTCATAATTTGTCAGGAATTTAAATACAACCATTATTAAAAATAATGTGAGGGAAACAATAAAAAAACTGATTTTGTTTTTAAATATAAAATAATGAGCTATGCCATTATGGTAAAAACAAAAAACTCCTGTTGCAAAATAGAAATTATAATCAAGAAAATATTCACTCAAAATATTATTTCCACTAAGCCCATGCCAGTTGATAAAAACAGAAATTATTGCTATAATCAAAGAGCAAATAAGATATAAGTTTTTCCTCAAAATAAGAAAGGGAATTAAAATATAAAAGATTACTTCATATTTAAGTGACCAAAATTGTATTATTAAACTTCCATTATCCACATAAAAAAGATTTAATAATGTTGAGCGTAATGAGGAAAAAACTGATTTACTACCTGAAGGCAATACTTGTGTAGAGAAGTTCTGCAAAAATAAAGAAACAAAATATGCCCAGGCTAACGCAAAAATATAAGGAGGATATATCCTGATAATTCTTCTCAAATAAAACTTTTTCCTCGATTTGCTTTTACTCAAAGAATACGCTATGGAAAATCCTGACAGTATAAAAAAAAGAATAACAAATTCTCTTCCCAAAGAAGTTAATCTTAATAAAGAAAAATATACCTTTTCATATAAATTCCATTCTGCTACATTTTTTAATTGAGCATATTTTACACCTCCTATAAAAAGGTTTCCTCTGGCATGATTAAAAACAACATAAATTGCCGCAATACCTCTTAAGCCATCCAATATCTTAAAATCAATCTTATAAGGTTTTTCCATAGACTATTAGGCGCTGTATTTTATCATAGTGTTTGAGCTTCCTTGTTAACTAGAGATATATTTTATTATGTATTATTATTAGAAATGAGATAATCATAAAGGAATAAATTCATTACCCCACTGTTTAAAGTTGTTTTTATAGCAAGTGTGTCATTCTCTACTATGATCGCTCTTTGGCGTCAAAGTGTCTTTTAATTACATAAAAAAAATAAAGGTTTAAAATTATGCAATGTATAAATTACTTGCCCTGAAAAACAAATTATTTAAGATTACCTTAAATGCAAGATTAAATATTTTTGCAGAATATTGGGAAACTCTTATGCCTCATTATTTAGCGTGGATTTTTCTTTGCATGTTTCTCTTTAATGGACAAGTTTTTAGTTATATGGGGAAAAACGGATATGCAAAACCAGTAAATAAGTAACCAATTGCCATGATTAAAGAAGCAGGCTGGTATTTAATCATTTGTATGTTTCTTGTGTCCTTCAAAGAGGGTAATTACACTTTTCCGAAAATTACATACACAAATCAAAATGCATTTACTAAAGATTCAAGTCAAAGTATCATTCATATAAAAGATTTTGGAGCTATTGCCAACGGTATAATTAATAGCACGAAAGCATTTCAAAAAGCTGCGGCCTATCTTCAAAAAAACGGAGGAACTTTAATAATTGATCCCGGCATTTATATAGTGGGTGGGCAAAAGCTTTCCGGAAGTTACCAGGCAGGAAGTGCTTATTTCGCAGAGCCAATCCTTGAATTTAAAGATGCACTAAAGCCAATAACCATCCTAGGATATAAAGCCACATTGAAAGCTGCGAATGGTTTAAAATATGGATTTTTTAATCCCATAACCGGCGGGCAGGATAGTCTCAGAAAAGAAGGAAATCTGAGCTCTTATTATGCAACTGCTTATATATTCGTAAATGCTGTTGGCTGTAAGTCGGTTTCAGTTAAGGGATTAACGTTAAATGGCAATTCAGGAAAGTTGGATATAAGCTCTTCTCATGCGGACATTGGGATACAATTAATGGCAACGGGAATAAGAATGTACAATAATCAATTGGTAGATATAGAAGATTGCTATATTCACAACTGCGGGCTTGATGCAATTATTATTGCTTGGGAAGGATTAAAAAACACCGATCCTATTTATCCACATACAATCCAAAATGTGATAGCGAAATACAACGGAAGACAAGGACTTTCATGGGTAGGTGGCAATAATTTAACTGTAATCAATTCTGAATTTTCGTCTACCGGCAAAGCCCTTAATAATAATATTCGGGTAGTAAGCAAACCGTCTGCTGGCATAGATATAGAAATTGAAAATTCAATTATTAGAAATGGGAATTTTATAAATTGTCTGATTTCGGATAATACCGGTCCGGGAATATTTTGTATTGATCATGATACCTATAATATAAATTTTAAAAAATGTACTTTTATTGGTACTACTAATTATGCAGCATATCCAAAATCGCAGTGCTTTTCATTCGATAGTTGCACTTTTATAGGCAAAGTTGGAAGAATTTTTGGTTCGGCAGATAAAAGCCAAGCTGCTTTTTTTAAAGATTGCCTGTTTACAATGGATAAAAAGATGTCACGCAATCGAGAAGTTTTTGGAGATCATTGTGAATTTTATGAGGCGCAAAATGTAATTTTTGAGCATTGTAAATTTAACGCTGATTCTAGGGCGTTACCAGTATTTAGTAATAATGAAATCGTATTCTTAAATTGCAGCTTCATCCAGCATGGCGATTCAAGTTTTAATGCTTCAGCAACCTTTAGGGGTGATACGCACTTTACTATGAAAGGAAAGGGTAAAATTAATAATGATGAAGCAACATTTGAAGGCTCGGTTTTTTATAATAATAAAAAAATTTCAAGTTTTAAAAATATAAAGTTTTAAAAAATGCTTTTATTCTTTTAAAGAACCAATGCGATAATCAATAATTCAGTCTAAATATTTTGCTAAACTTTCCATCCTTCAGCCTTGATTTGCAATTTCATTAATTGCTTTTTTGGCAATAATTTTTAAATGATGACCCTTTGAAAATTCTTCATCTTATTTATACTTCAGGAATTTATGGGGCTGAAAAGTATTTGCAGACGCTTCTTCCTCAGCTTAAAGAATATGATATTGATTGCAGCCTCTTGTTTGTTTGTCCAAAAAAAAGCCTTTCCTCTTTGCAGAAATATGCCATGGAAATGAACGATAAGGGAATAAAAACTATCCTACTACCAACCACTTCTAAAATATCTGTTTTACTGACCGTCCGGACAATCTTCAAATATTTAAAATTAAACAATATTAAAATTATTCATTCGCACTTATTCAGTGCAGACCTCATTGCGGTCCTCATAAAAGAGATCCATTTCAAAAAACTTATTATTTTATCTACAAAACACGGTTATGAGGAAAAATACCTTGTGCAGTATGGCCTTGGCAATAAAAAAATACAGCACAATTTGTATTATTATATTTCACGAACCGTAAACAAACACATAGACTACGCTTTTGCGGTATCCCAGGCTGTTTCGGACATGTATAAATTTTTGAAACAGGGAAAAACAAAGATGAAATATATTCATCACGGTATTAATCCTTTATCCCAGGAAGGAAAGAATATTTATGTGGAAGGAAATCCAAAGATCATTATTATCGGAAGACTGTCTGAAATGAAAGGCCATGAATATCTGGTAAGAGCCCTACCTACAATAATTCAAAAGTTTCCACAACTCAAATTAATTGTATTGGGAGAAGGCGCTTTAAAGGAAAAACTGAAAGATCTGGCAAAATCATTGAATGTTGATAAACATATTGAGTTTGCAGGGTTTGGCGTTCCTGCTACATATATTTCACAATGCCAAGTAATGGTTTTGCCCTCCTTATTTGAGCCTTTCGGACTTGTTTATATAGAATCATTTGCTGCAAGAATTCCGGTCGTTGCTTTTGATACACAAGCCGCTAATGAAATTATTGAAAATAACAAAACAGGTATTTTAGTTAATGAATTAAAGCCTGAATCCCTCGCAGAAAAAATAATCTACTTATTAGATCATCCCGAGAAAAGAAAGAGGATAGTTGAAAACGCATATTCCAAATACTTGAAATACTACACCGTAGAAAGAATGGCAAAGGAAACTATGGAATGGTATCATAGTGTTTTGGATTGAGGGAAAGGTGCTGATGTTAAGAATCCAAGGAAAATTTTTACAAATTTGCGCCTCAATAAATGAATAGCTCTGCTTACAAACCTTGTGGTAATAAAATGGTTTTCAATTTTTGAAAAAGATATCGTTTAACTAATTTATATTTTTTTCACGGCCAAACACTAATTAGCTTTAGTTTGCGTTTTATCCGGTAAGAGCCTTAATTCCAAAATTCTATAATGGCCGCTATTCAGTTTATAAAGCAACAATATAAAAGTCCGGCTTTAAAGGCGATGGGCATTTATACTATTACCAATTTTTTTGGAAAGGGATTGTCATTTCTTTTGTTGCCTGTTTTTACAAATCCAAAATACTTATCTCCCGCAGATAATGGCCTATTAAGTCTTTTCAGCCAGGCAATTATTTTTGTTTTACCATTTATAAATTTGGGTATTTTACAATCTGCTTCAACCGATTATTTTAAACTCGACAAAAAAAAGTTTAGAGATTTTTGCACTACCGGTTTCGCCATGTCAGCGGTAATGACGGTGCTGGCTTTCACAGTTTTCTATTTTTTAAAGAGCTTTTTAACTACCACATTTTCGCTTCCTTCCATATTTATTTGGGCAATTCCGCTTGCTGCTTTTTTAAATTTTTGTTATGAATTTGTAATACTGATTATAAGAAATCGTGATGATGCCCCAAAATATATGAAAGTAAATATGACAAGAATTATAATCGAAATGGGGCTTGCCTTAATTCTTATCGTATTACTTTCATGGAGTTGGATGGGAAGAGTTTCAAGTATTCTTATTGCGACCGGAGTAGTGTCGTTATATGGCTCCTGGTTCCTTATAAAAAACGGTTATTTGTCTGGCTCTATAAAAAAGAAAATTATCTATGCTGAATTGAAATACAGCCTCCCGATAATAATGATGCAGTTAAGTTTGTTTTGTCTTTTCTCTTCAGATAGTTTTTTACTTTCTGGAATTACAAAAAATAATTCAGAGGTAGGTATTTATGGAATGGCTTGCGTGTTTGGAAGTGTGTTGATTACACTTTCAAGTGCGCTAATCCAGTACATGGTACCAAAAATTAATAAAACACTTTCGGCCCCAACCATTGACTATTCGGAGATACGAGGTTGTTTTATAGTTTACTTTAGCCTTATGGCTTTTGCTTATACAGCACTTCTTTTGCTTGTGCCTCTTATATATCATTTATATATAAATAGTGATTACTGGCCGGGCATTGATTATTATTTCTTTTTATCTACGGGCTATCTGTTTTGGACGATAACCATTTTTCTTTATTCTTTCCTATTATATTTTAAGCAAAAAAAATTATTGCTAATACTCGCAACCTCATCAATCATGATAAGCCTTGGCAGC